>Ga0105045_10001568_pt1 | contig 18827 bp, 10 predicted proteins | sample MAT02_FD_78089 | JGI IMG/M metagenome (GOLD analysis project Ga0105045, IMG submission 78089) | Freshwater microbial communities from Lake Fryxell liftoff mats and glacier meltwater in Antarctica - MAT-02 (megahit assembly) | ecosystem: Environmental > Aquatic > Freshwater > Ice > Liftoff... | reverse complement strand
CCAAACAAGAAATCATGGATTTTGCGAAAGCCAATTTTAATGATAACTATGTACAGATCAACAAGCGTCAGGGAATGAACAATGCCGTAAAAGTAGAGAAACCTACCATCACTGCTGTGAATATCGACCGCGAATCGCAGTCGAAGTTCTTCCTTCAATGGGATTCCTTAGAAACCGGTAGAATCGAACCCATTTTTGTGGATTATAAAGCAGCGATAAAAACGGAAAAACTTCCCAATGGACTGGAATTAAACACGATCAACAATGACTTAAATGAGCTTTTCAGCCTTTATTATATTTTCGATATGGGTAGCGACAATGACTTGAAATCGGCTTTGGCGATTGAGTACTTACCCTATTTGGGTACATCGAGCATGAGCGCCGAAGACTTGCAAAAAGAAATGTTCCGACTGGGAATAACTTTCGATGTAAGCGCTTCACGCGATCAATCGTACGTTGTTCTCAGCGGTTTAAATTCTTCGCTCGAAGAAGGCCTCAAACTATTTGAAAACATTCTATCTGACGTTCAGTCCGATCAAACTGCCTATAGCGATATGGTAGATGGAGTGATGAAACGCCGTCAAGACGCCATGAAAAATAAGGGTCAAATACTTCAATCGGCTATGATGCAATATGCGCAATACGGCAAAGATTCACCCAAGAAAAATTTGTTGTCCGACTCTGATCTTGCGGCAATAAACCCCGATGAGTTGGTTGCAAAAATCAAAGAACTTACCAGTTTCGAACACCGCATTTTCTATTACGGTCCAGAGAAAACAGCCAAACTCGAAAAGCTATTGGCCGATTACCACAAGGTTCCTGCAGAATTTAAAGCTTACCCTGAAGCCAAGACTTTTGAAGAACTTGAAATCGCCAACAACAAAGTCTATTTCGTAGATTACGATATGGTGCAAAGCGAAATGATGATGGTATCCAAAGGTCCGACGTTCGAGTTAAGCATGGCCCCATCAATCAATCTTTTTAACGAATATTTCGGTAGCGGATTGAGCTCCATGGTATTTCAGGAAATCCGGGAATCAAAAGCGCTCGCGTACAGCGCGTATGCTTACTACGGCATGCCACGAAAGGCAGATGAGTCGCATTATACCGTCGCTTACATTGGAGCGCAAGTGGATAAACTTCCGGAAGCAACTTCAGCTATGCTCGAGCTTATGAATAATATGCCTCGAGCCGACATTCAGTTTGAAAGTGCACGTGATGCAGCTATGAAGAAGATTGAGACGAATCGCACTTCGCGCGAGGACATTTACTGGAGTTACGAGGCCGCTAAGCGTCGCGGACTCGATTACGACCTAAACCGAATGGTTTACGATTCGCTGAAAACAATCAATTTCGATAAGCTCCAAGGCTTTTTCGATCAGCAGATTAAAGGTCAAAATTATACCTTCTGCGTTATTGGCAATGAAAACATGGTTGACAAATCGACCCTCGAAAAATTGGGTACTCTCGAAGTGCTTTCACTTGAAGAGGTCTTTGGCTATCCGGCCAATAAAGCACCTGATAATTTGGTGAAGAACTAAGCGTTCATTAGGGCAATTTTTGGCTTGGCCGAACCTTTAAGATCGTAATTTTGCACTCCTTCGAGCCTGCCTTTGGCGGGCTCGAACTTTTAGCCAAAAGCCTTGACCACTCGCGAACATTACTTTGCCAATTTACGCATAGCCTTGCCGGTAATGATCGGTCAGTTGGGACATATCATGGTGAGTGTGGCCGACAGTATCATGGTGGGTCAACTGGGTACACTTGCCCTGGCGGCAGTGGCATTGGCAAGTAGCGTCTACGTGGTCTTCTTGGTTTTTGGAATTGGCGTAGCTTACGGCATTACGCCACTCGTGGGCAAATCGGCCGGAAAAGGTTTTATACACGTACAAGGTGTGCTCCTTCGCCATGCGTTTTGGATCAACCTGCTGGTAGGAATCGGCTTATTTCTTCTTATGCTACTCATGTTACCAGTGATGGACTACATGGGTCAGAACCCAGCCATTGTCCCCCCAGCTCGGAGCTATTTTGTAATTGTGGCTTCATCGGTAGTGCCGCTTATGATCTATCTCAGCTTTAAGCAATTTGCCGAAGGTCTGGAAGACACCCGCATAGCAATGATAATTTCCATAGCCTGCAATTTGATTAATATCGGCTTGAACTACCTTCTCATTTACGGGGCTTGGGGTTTCCCTGAAATGGGGATAGTCGGTGCGGCTTGGGCTACGCTCATTGCGCGGATTCTCATGATGGTGTGGATTTGGTTGTATGTACGCCGCGCTAAAAAATTTAAAATCTACGCCCTTCGGATTCGTTTTGTGCGTTTCCGAAGGAAAATAGCCTACCGCCTGCTCCAAATCGGCCTACCTTCTGGTCTTCAATACATATTCGAAGTAGGTGCATTTTCGTTAGCTGCGGTCTTCGCAGGAATGATTAGCGCCACCGCCCTGGCGGCTCACCAAATTGCTATCAACATTGCCAGTGTGAGCTATATGGCTGTAACCGGAATCGGCGCTGCGGCGACGGTGCGCGTGAGCAATCAACGCGGTAAAGGTGGTAAGCAAAACCTCGAAATGACATCCAAAAGTATTTTTACTATGGCCTTTATATGGATGGTATTTTGCGGGCTGATTATTCTCGGCTTCCGCAACGTTCTTCCCGAATTTTATTCAGATGATCCTACGGTTATCGCTTTGGCGAAAGTAATGTTATTGATCGTCGTTCTTTTTCAAATCTCCGATGGCATCCAGGCTGTGGCACTGGGAGCGCTGCGCGGCTTTACCGACGTGCGCATTCCCACGCTTATCACTTTCTGCGCCTATTGGCTTATTACCTTGCCTTTGGCTTATGGCTTATCGCAACACACTACGCTAGGCGCAATGGGGATTTGGTATGCCCTTGCGGGTGGGCTTACCCTTTCGGCGGTGCTGTTGCTGCGCAGGTACTACCGCCTGCAGCGCGCTTTCCTTTAAATCAGGGATTGAATCGCGACTTCAAACTATCGTTTCCCTTCATCGCAATAGCGCGGTAAATCTCTTCTTGAACCCGCGAGCGAATGTCCATTTGAGCAAGCTTCTTGTTTTCAGCACTTGGATATATGCGATTTGATAGAAATATGTAAACGGTTTGCTCCTTGGGGTCAGCCCAGGCCATGGTGCCTGTAAAACCGGTATGACCGAAAGAGTCGAAAGACACACACTTGCAGGTCGGCCCGGGTCCAGGCGGAATCACAGGCTTGTCAAAACCAGCTCCGCGGCGTTTCTTATCGTTTTGATCGACACAAAATTGGCAACGGGTATATTCAGAAATCACTGCTTCACTCAGGTAGCGCTCGCCACCATAGGTGCCGCCATTAAGCAGCATTTGCATAATGGCTGCAAGCGACTCTGCATTGCCAAATAAACCGGCATGCCCTCCTACTCCACCTTGCATGGCCGCGCCTTGGTCGTGCACGTCACCGTGTACCAGCTGTTTCCGGTACGATGCATCATATTCCGTGGGCACGATCTGTTTGGGTGAAAATTTTTCCAACGGGCGATAGGTCATCGCCCCGAGCCCCATGGGTTCATAGAAATGGCGCTGTGCGTATTGATCAATGGTTTCACCAGACAATTTCTCAACTACCAAACGCATAAAATAATAGCCCAGATCGCTGTATTTGTAGTCTTTTTTGGCGTCGAGCGGCTCCTTTAAAATCCGGTAGAGCATGGAATCGCTGTATGACTGCCTGATATAAAAATCGCGTGCTACCCGCTTAGAATAAACTTCGGATGGCTTATTTGAATAAATTCCTGGCAGGGGGCCTTCCTTGGTAATTGTCTCCGTGGAAAACGGTATCCACGCTTTAAAACCTGCGACGTGCGCCAGCATTTGCCTGGGGGTTAGTTCTGAGTAAGCGCTAGAGTCCGGCATTTGTGGTAGGTAATCCCGGATGGGCTTATCGAGATCAAATTTACCTTCGTCCTGTAGTTTCATAAGCGACAAAGTAGTAGCAGCAATTTTGGTGATGGAAGCCAGGTCATAGAGATCTTCTGGAGCTACTGCCTTGGCATTCTCGTAAGTGTGGTAGCCGAAACACTTGTCATAAATAACCTTTCCGTTCTGAGCCACTAGCACTTGTGCTCCCGGATATGCTCTAGCCGCAATGCCTTCTTTTACGATGCTGTCGATCCCGTCGAAGGCGGTGGGTTTGAAACCCATTTCTACAGGGCTCGACCATTCCAATCTATTGCTTACCGAAGCGGTAAGTCCGGCATGGAGCGCAAACTGATTTCCCACGGCTACGGGGAGGGTTCCATTCATACCAACTGCTCCCGAAATGGCGGCAACTGCGGCTCTCGCTTGGAAGTTATCATCCTGATAAGCCACCACTATAGCAGCCAAGCCATCAACCGACTTCAAGGCTTTGAGCGCATACGGGCAGGTTTGCAGCACCAATACCACTTTGTGCTTTATGGCTAATTTTTCAATGAGAGCGGCTGCTTCGTTCGAAAATCCAAAATTTTTGGCTGGCGATTGAGTCCCGATAACCTGCAAAACTATCAAAGCGGTATCGGTGAAAGCCGTCGAAATTTGCTTTACCTGCTCGGCGGTTGGCACAGCAGCGGCGTTGAACTTTCGGAACCTGGCCGATTTCTTAAGCTCTTGTTCGAAGGATGAGCCATCGCCACCGATGGTAACGAGACCCATGGGGTATTGATCCATTCGCTTCAGCGGAAGCAGATTGTCCGTGTTATGCACGAGTGTAATCGACGCTTCGGCCAGTTTCTTCTTAAGCACAAGGGCTTCTGGCGTATTCAAATCCTTGTGCAAGTTGCGTATTTCGATCGGTCTTTCCTTTGGCAAACCCAGCCAGGCTTTAGCCTGCAAGATGCGTCGGACACTGGCGTTTACCGCCGCTTCCGTATAAGTGCCATCGGCTATGGCGGCTTTTAAACGAGCCACTGCTTTGGGTACATCTTCTGCAAATAGCAACACGTCGTTGCCAGCTTGAGCGGCCAGCAAGTCCACATCGCCGGGGGCAAATTGAGCACTCACCCCCTTCATATTCAAGGCATCGGTGAAGATCAAACCCTGAAAGCCTAAATCGCCGCGCAATAATTGTCGCACAATCTGTGGCGACAGAGTACTTGCCCGGTTTTTGGCGCTGTCTAAGGCAGGTACGCTCAAATGAGCAACCATTACTGAAGCTAATCCTATGTCGAATAAAGGTTTGTAAGGAGACAATTCAATTTGAGATAAGCGCACTTTGTCGTGCTTGATCACCGGTAAGGCCAGGTGCGAATCGGTGTCGGTATCGCCGTGACCAGGAAAGTGCTTTGCATTGGCCAAGACGCCGTGGTCCTGCATTCCTTTAATGTACATAGCCGATTTTCGGATTACCGACTGCGGGTCTTGCCCAAAAGAGCGGGTGCCGATCACGGGGTTAGCAGGGTTATTATTGATATCGACCACTGGGGCAAAATTTATGTGCACGCCCAATCGCCGACATTCGCGGGCTACCTCCGCTCCGAAAGCGTAGATCAGGCTATCGTTCTTGATAGCACCAAGGGTCATTTGCCTTTGAAAGCGGATGGTACTGTCGAGCCTCATGGCCAGCCCCCACTCGGCATCCATTCCAATCATAAGCGGAACCTTAGCCGCGGCTTGCAGCCTATTGGTCAGTGCTGCTTGGCGAACCGGCCCACCTTGAAAAAAGATTAAGCCTCCAATGCCATATTGACTGACCAATTTTTTGAGTTCGGCTTCGTGGGCCGCGTCCTTATTGCTGTAAGCAGCTACCATAAAAAGTTGGCCAATCCGCTGGTCGAGTGTGAGCTTATCCATCAAGGAATCGACCCATGCAGATGCTTGCATTTCGAAGACGGGGCGCTGACCAACTGCTCCAAACCGGCAAAATGCCGTAAGCAACAGTACTAATGGAATTATACGTGTCAGGAAAACCTTCATGGGCTTATATTTGTTTGCGAAGGTACAGCGCAAGGATTAGGCCCTTTTAGGATGGGCAATGAGTTATGCACAGCACTACGTAATAAAACGCTAATAGATGCGCTATGTTATGTCTTAATAGCTCGGCAAATCTTAATAATTTTGAAATCCATGAAACCACCCAGGATACCATCACTCTTTAAAATGGGCGATCGCAGTAGGCCAAAGTCCTTTGGCTACCAGCCGCGCACCTTCGATGAGCGCAAGGAACGATTAAAAAAACGGAAGGACGAGATCGATACCGAAATGGCGAAGCAAAAAGGTTTGGGGTCAACTTACGAAAATCACTTGCGCGAGCGGATTTCTGACTCTTGGGCTCGGCGAGAAACTCGGCGACAATCGCGCAATTCAGGTTACAGGGTTTTGTTAATTTTGGCAGGGCTAATCATCTTGCTCTATCTTATTTTTTTAAACATCGGTATTCCCAATTTATAATGCCTGACATTATTCGACTTCTTCCCGACGCGGTAGCCAATCAAATCGCCGCCGGCGAAGTGGTGCAAAGGCCAGCTTCGGCGGTGAAAGAACTTTTAGAAAATGCCGTCGATGCGGGAGCTACCGACATCAAGCTATTAATAAAGGATGCCGGCAAAACCTTAATCCAAGTTATCGACAACGGATGCGGAATGACGGAGACCGACGCTCGGCTGAGTTTTGAGCGGCATGCCACTTCCAAAATCCGAAAAGCGGAAGAACTTTTCGCCATCAAAACCAAGGGTTTTCGAGGAGAAGCACTCGCTTCGATTGCCGCTATTTCCCAAGTGGAAATGAAGAGCCGAATGCGTGAAAACGAATTAGGAACGCGCTTGCTGGTATCGGGCAATAAGGTAGAATGCCAGGAGCCGACCGCCACCGCCTGCGGTACCTCCATCGCCGTGCGCAACCTCTTTTTCAATACCCCCGCCCGACGAAATTTTCTCAAAAGCGATCCTATTGAGATGAAGCACATCATCGAAGAGTTTGAACGGGTGGCGTTGGTGCATGCCGATATTGGTTTTACCGTAAGCCACAATGGTACCGAGCTTTTCAATCTCCGAGCTTCACAGCTGCGGCAGCGCATCGTAAATCTGATGGGCGGAAAATTTAACGAGCGGCTTGTTCCCGTAAAGGAAGAAACCGCCATTGTCCGCGTCACGGGGTTTATCGGCAAGCCCGAATACGCTAAAAAGACCCGCGGAGAGCAATACCTTTTTGTGAATGATCGGTTTATTCGCAATAATTTCCTTCATCACGCTATTGCTTCGGCTTACCGAGATTTAGTAGGCAACCAGGCATATCCCGCATATTTTATCTACCTCGATTTGGACCCCGCCAGGATCGATGTGAACATTCACCCCACCAAAACGGAAGTGAAATTTCTCGAAGAGCGATCGATTTATTCGATTTTACATGCCGCTGTGCGCAACAGCCTTGGGAAGTACAACATTTCGCCCAGCCTGGATTTCGATCAAGAACAGATTTTCAATATTCCACCCGTTGATCAAAAGGCTGAGATAAGCGCCCCGAGCACCAAGGATTATGATTTCAATCCATTCGCTTCAGCTCCTGCCGGAAAGCCAAGCGGCATGCGGAGCGCAGGTAATGCGAGTTTCCCGAAAGACTGGACCGAACTCTACCAAATCACCGAAGAGCGCGAAGTGCAGCAACGCAATTTTGATCAGGAAGAATCAACTCCATTTGAAACGAGCGCAGCCCGACCGGTGATCCAAGTACAAAATCGCTACCTGATAACGACCATAAAATCCGGTTTTGTAGTAATCGATCAGCATCGGGCGCACGAGCGAATTCTTTACGAACGAAATTTAGACACTTTGCACCATCAACAGAAGTCGAGCCAACAACAATTATTTGCTCAAACCGTTGAACTTTCGGCAACTGATTGTGCCCTACTTATGGATTTAAAAGATGATCTTACTAAAATCGGTTTTACCCTCGACACTTTTGGGGGCAACACCATTGTGGTGAACGGAGTGCCTAGCGAAGCGCTTCAGCTCGATATTAAATCGGTAATCGAGCAAATTCTTGAACAGTATAAAAATGCCGTCGGCGATTTTCAAATAGATCACACCGAGCGTTTGGCGCGAAGCACCGCTCACAGCTTAGCCATTAAGCCCGGTAAGCGATTGTCGCAAACGGAGATGATCGATTTAATCGACACCCTTTTTGGTTGCCGGCAGGCTCAAAGCAGCCCCAACGGAAAACCTGTATTTTTGAATTTCTCAACCGACGACCTCCTACAAAAATTTAAATCTGTATGAACGGATCACCCAGCAGCGCTTTTGGCAACATTCCCACTGTGGTCAAGAATCTTTTGATCATCAATGGCTTGTTCTTCTTAGCTACCCTCGCGTTACCCCAGCTCACCGAGATTTTCGGAGCCTACTACTACGACTCCCCTAAATTTCGCCTTTGGCAGATTGTCACGCATATGTTTATGCATGGCAATTTCATGCATATCTTCTTTAATATGTTCGCCTTGTGGATGTTTGGAACAGCCATAGAGCGGGTATGGGGTCCAAAACGTTTTCTTAATTATTACCTCATTACCGGTTTTGGAGCTTTCTTGCTTCACTATGCCATTGTAGCCTACCAGGCGCACGAGCTCATCGCCCAGCTTGGCCCCGATGCGGTGGAGCGTGTTAAAACCGAAGGCTTGAAGATGTGGGGCGAAGGGTACAACTATGGTGCATCTTCCTTGGCCGATTTGAATGCCATCTATTACATTCCTGTAGTCGGCGCATCGGGTGCTGTATTCGGTCTACTTCTCGCTTTCGGGATGATGTTTCCGAATACCCAGCTTATGATGCTCTTCTTCCCTGTGCCGATCAAAGCCAAGTATTTTGTAATGATTTACGGAGCTATCGAGCTTTTTTCGGGTATTTCCAACCAGCCGGGCGATAATGTGGCTCACTTTGCCCACCTTGGTGGTATGCTTTTCGGATTTATCCTGATCAAGTATTGGCAGAAAAACGATATGAACTACCGACAATATTAAACCCTATGGCATCGCCGATTGACGATCTGAAATTAGCCTTCCGCAACGGTACGGCACTTATCCAAATCATATTTTTAAACGTGGGAGTTTTTTTGGCGCTCACGCTTGTTCGCATTTTTGGGTTCTTCTTCCAATCGAAGCCGATACCCCAGGTGATGCCATGGATATCTGGCCATTCCAATTGGGAAGTAATGCTCTACAAACCTTGGACCGCACTCACCTATATGTTCGTGCACGAAGGCTTATGGCATATACTCTTCAACATGATTTTGCTCTACTTCGCGGGGCGAATGTTCGTCGATCTACTCAATTCAAAGCGATTTATAGCCGTCTATATCCTTGGCGGATTGGCCGGTTTCTTACTCTATTTTATTGGTTACAATACCTTGCCCGTATTTCGTGGTCCCGACTCGTTGATCTTAGGAGCGTCCGCCAGTGTGATGGCGGTGCTGGTAGCCGTAGCTACTTACATGCCCAATATGGAAGTTCGGCTTATCCTTATCGGAAATGTAAAGCTCAAATACGTGGCTATTGCATTTGTAGCACTCGACATTCTTTTTCTAGATGGGGGCAATACCGGTGGGCGCCTTGCCCATATCGGAGGAGCGGCATTCGGCTATTTTTACGCTTTACAGTTGCAAAAAGGGAATGATTTAGGAAAAGTAGTTTACGGAGTGGGCGATTTTTTCCGAAATTTGATCGTACCAAAACCGAAGTTGAAAGTAGCTTCCCGCAACAAGGCAGCTCAGAGCGCGAAACCCCGCCTACCCGATCAACAGAATAAGATCGACCGAATACTCGACAAAATTTCGAGAAGTGGGTACGATAGCCTGAGCAAGGATGAGAAGGAAATACTCTTCAATGCGAGCAAGAAATAAGTGTTAAAGAGACTGCGATTAATCAGTAAGCGCATGGTTATCAGTTTTAACCTGATAGCCGTCCTTACGCTTTGCCTGGCTTATGTTTCGACTTACATAAGCCCAGCCGAAACACCCTACATTGCTCTTTTCGGTATCGGCTACGGTCTAAGCCTCGTGGCCAATTTACTCTTCATTCTATTTTGGATATTGGTAAAGAAACGCTTTGCCCTGTTATCCACGGTTGCCATATTAGCTGGTTTTACTCACTTGGCGGCATATTACCAATTGCTCCCTGCTTTTGCCGAAGCAAAAGGTGGCAAATCGATTCATCTGGTATCGCAAAACGTTCGTCTTTTCGGTTGGTATAATTGGCGTACGAATCAAAAAGACCGCGATTTGATGATTGAAAACTTGCAAGGAGAAGCGGCGGACGTGTATTGTTTTCAAGAGTTTTTCTCCCACCGCAAGCCCGGTGTTTTTGACACCAAATCGATACTGCGGCGAAAGCTGAGTGCGCCCTATGTGCACGAAGTTTATCCAGTTACGGTGCAGGGTGAACAGCAATACGGCACAGCTATATTTAGCAAATACCCCATAGTGAATCGAGGGCAAATAAACTTCGATAAAGAGCGCAGCAACCTTTGTCTGTTCGCTGATATTGTTAAGGAAGGCGACACCTTGCGCGTTTACAGTGCGCACTTAGCATCCATTCGCTTTAGCGATGCCGACTATCGCTTTATAGAAGAATTGGGTGAAGATCAAACCAAGGTGGTAGAAGGGCGGCGCATTTTGCAACGGCTCAATTACGCCTATAAACGGAGAGCATTGCAGGTAGAGAAGATCGTGGCTCACACCAAAAATTCGCCACACAAAGTAATTGTTTGTGGAGACTTCAATGATACACCCGTTTCTTACACCTACGCACATCTCACCCAGGATTTGCGTGATTCTTTTCGGGAAAGCGGCTGGGGTATTGGCAATACCTACCGCGGAAAATTCCCTTCTTTTCGAATCGATTACATATTGCACAGCCCGAATATGACATGTGCTGATTACAAAACTCTACCCGAGCAAGTGTCCGACCATCATGCTATTAGCTCGCGCATGGTTTGGGATTAGCTCAGAGCGCGAGCTTAGATCCTGGAGTGGTCCCAGTGCTTTTTCTCTGTGTGCTCTGTGTAAAGAAAGGAGTCACAGATGTTTCACCTGGCTACGCAGTGAGCAGGGTGAGCAATAAGCGCATCCCAAGGTTTACTGAACGACATTAAGTGTCAACTTTACTCTTCTCAAATCGAGCACATTCAATGGATTGCGGTCTAAGCCTTCCACATTTTTGCTGAGAATGCGCACTACTTCGTCATAATACAAAGGCATTACAGGAGCGGTGAGCATCACGATACTATCCATCTGTCGGTAAAGCTCAATTCGATCTTCCCGCTCCACAGTGGCCAAGGCACGATCGTAAAGTTTATCAAATATCGGATTGCTGTATTGGCTGTAATTCGGGCCATTTGGAACCATATTAGCTGAATAAAAAAGCGCCATAAAGTTTTCGTCGTCGGGGTAGTCTGCGAGCCACGATTTGCGAAAGAAAATTAAATCGCCCCTTGCCGACCGCTCGCGGTGAACCGAAGCCGGCAGCACGTCAACCTTGATCGGAATACCAAAATTGCCCAATTGATGCTGCACATATTCGCAAATATCCACGTAATCCGTAGTAGTGCTAAGCTGAATGGTTGGAAGACCTTTACCACCGGGGAAGCCCAAACGATCGAGAATTTTTCGCACCGAATCGGGTTGGAAATCATAGCCTACCGTGGGCTGAAATCCAGGCATGCCTTTCGGAATAAAGCCCCCTGTGCCCGGGGTATAAACATTATTGCGCAAGTAACGCACCATGGCTCTGCGGTCAATAGCATAACTCATAGCGCGGCGAAAGTCGGGATTCTTCCAAATACCTTGCTCGCCCGCGGCCGGATTGACGTTGAAAGCTAAGTAATCCGTATTTAAAAAGGGGTGTTTTTCTAATTTGAAATCGTTGGCGTAAAGCGGATTAAGCTCTCCGGTAGGTGTCAGTAGCTCATCGGCGTAGCTCGAGTGAAGTCCCGAAATCATGTCGAAATTTCCCTTAACGAAGTCGAGGTAAGCGGCACCCTTATCGGGAATAAACGAAACAGAAACTGCATCAATGTATGGCAATTTATTCCCCTGTTCATCGCGCTCGAAATAATGATCATTGGGCAGCAACACTAACCGCGTGTTCTCTATCCAAAAATGAAAGCGAAAAGGCCCTGTTCCCACTGGGTTTTTACGGAAATCGTCTTTGTAGTAGTCCACGGCTTCGCGCGGAACAATAGAACAATACTTCATGCCCAGAATTCCAAGAAAAGGCGGAAAAGCCTTGCTTAAACGTATTTCCACGACGGTATCACCTATCGCCCGAAAGGGCAAGCTATCGGCGGCGGCAGCAAAAACCCAAGAACCAGGACTTGCTAATTCAGGGCTCAATACCCGCTCAAAGCTGTACACTACATCGGCGGCTACCACTTTACGGCCTTTGCCTGCTGGGAAAACTTCGCTATCGTGGAAGTATATATCGTCGCGCAGTTGAAAACGGTAGAAAGTGCCTGTAGAATCGATTGTCCACGACTGGGCAATGGCCGGCTTGATATCGAGCTGATCGTCGATTTCAACCAAGCCATTAAAAAGCATATTACAAACCCAAAGATTTTCCAAATTTCGGCTGAAAGCAGGGTCGAGCGAAGAAACCCCCGCTGACTCGTTGTAGCGAAATATCATTTTGGACTCATCCGTTTCTGAAGCCTGGCAGGCAGACAAAAGAATGAGAAGACCAAGAAAAAACGAAAAGCGTGGCATGCGGCGAAGATAAAGAGAGGACAGTAATGGAGAATAAAAAAGCTTCAACCAATGTTCGATGTACATTAAGTGAACCAAAAAGGCGCGTGAATGAATCCAGACGTGTTAACTTTTGAATGTAGGATTCGAAGAATGGCCAAAACATCCTATCAAATTCTTCGCGCGCTTCGAGCATTTAATTAATTTTAACATCAACCAAGAAGCCTCTTATGAAATTACCCTTCTTTCTTCTAGCAGTTCTATTCTTCTTTGATTCAGATGTTTACGCTCAAAATTTTTGGGCTAGCCAACAAGGGGGTCAAAACGTGGACGAAACCCTCTCGCTCGATACCGATGCGAATGGCAATACTTACGCCACGGGATATTTCAGCTCTGCCGCTCAGTTAAGTGGGGAGCTTCAAACTTCTTCGGGGCTGACAGATGTATTTGTGTCGAAAACTGATCCATCGGGTGCACTCCTTTGGTCTGCCAAGGCTGGAGGGAGTTTCAGCGATCGGGGACTTTCCGTTGCAAGCGACAATGCGGGCAACTTGATAGTTTGCGGTTTTTTCACAGGTGAGATCAGCTTCGAAAATGGGGTGAGCCTTGTGGCAAATGGAAATTCGCAAGATGCCTTTGTCGCAAAATATGACCCATCCGGCCAAGTACTATGGGCTCGGGCAGGGGGAAGCATTGGCAATGCGGATCGGGCAAATGGAGTAGCGGCAGATGGCAGCGGAAATATTTACATCACAGGCCAGTTTAGTGGAGAGGCGACTTTCAGTGGCACCACCATCGTGAGCTCGGGCAGCAGCATCGACGTTTTCACGGCCAAATACGATGCGTTTGGAAACTTATCTTGGATAAAAACCGGAACAGGAATTGGGACGAACACCGGATTAGGTATCGCTGTAAGCGCTAGTGGTGAAACCTACGTAACAGGTAGTTTTAGTGAGTCAATTACCTTCGATAATGCGTATAACAATCCTATAATAAACGCTTTATTCCTAATCAAGTATTCCTCCGCTGGCAGCGAAGTGTGGTTCCGGTATGCGGGCGGAAGCGATCAAAGTGCCAGCTACGCGATCGCCGAGCATGAGGGTGCTGTATATATTACGGGCGATTGTGGCGATGCACTCACTTTCTTCAACACCAATTCCTTTCCCGTCCTGAATAACAATTACGACCGTGCTATTTTCCTGGCTAAGTTTAACGGGCAAGGAGCCTACCAATGGGGACGCACTTATGGTAGCAACTCGCCGCTCAGTGCGCGAGGAATAGACTGCTCAAACAATAAAATCGTAATTACGGGATGGTTTGAGTGCACCTTCGATAGTTTAAGCAATTTGTTTGGAGAGCGAATTTTCAGAAGTTACGGCTTCCGCGATATTTTCCTTATCGCACACAACCAAAACGGCGAACGCACTTACCAGCATCACTTGGGCGGCTTGAAGTCGGATCGGGGCAACGATGTAAGTCTACCACCCGATGGATTCGAAATACTGGCGGGCTCTTATACCACGGAAATTGTATTGCCCTATTCTACAATCGACAGCAACGTACCTGGAGTTTTTTCGGGTTCATTTCTTGTGCAAGACTATTGCTCATATCCCGCTTACGGTGGCTATCAAAGTATTCAAAACGATTATTCAGACGGTTTAGACGGGTTTATATTCCGAGGCTTCGACCCGGCTGGGGCGCCGCTTGACGTCTTCGATTTTTCGAATTTAGGTGATTGCGACTACTCCTTACCCCCTTTGCAGATTTATAATTTTAATCTCGTAGGAGGCGATCCTTCGACTGTGGGTGATACCATACGCACTTCTATCCCGATTTTCTTAAAGTAAGCCATCGCTTGAGGAAAGAATCATTCGAAAATGCACCTTACCTGCTTGGTTGGAGTTCAGACATCAGCATTAACTCGGCATTCGATGCCCAAGTAACCATAATCTCAGAGAGCCAAGACGGTTGCTACACAGAGCACGATACGGTATGGGTGATAGCCCCCGCGCCACCATCGAGCCCTTTCGTTACGGATAGTTGGCTGGTAAATGATTCTACTAATAACCCTATTCCGCTTCACATCTGCCCTGGAGATAGCCTAATTCTAACAGCCTACAGTGCGCCAGGACTGGAATTGTCCTGGCAATCGGGAGCTAACTATAACCCGATCAGCAATGACTCCATACATATCTACGAACAAGGAACTTATAGCGCTTACGCAGTAGATACCATCACCGGATGCTCTGCGGAAACTATCATAAATATTACGAAGTCATTGGTGCCACCCGAAACAATAACTCCTTACTTGCAATTTTGGGGCGATGACAGCCTTTATACGGCACTTGATACCGCCTATTTTTGCGCCGATGAACCTATCACGGTAAGGGTAGCCGATTATATTACCAATCAATCTATTAACCCTTACACACCCCCTTACTTCACCGTGACACGATGGATAAACGGTGGACCCGCAATAGTGGGTGGTTCCGAGTTTTCCCTCAACTTCTCAAATCCAACTTGGGTTTATGTGGAAACCGAGATCGCCTATGCCGATACCATCTGTTTCGACAACCCTGAGCTGTTTTACACCGCAGATTCAATCTACGTGATACCCATGCCGGTGCCAAGCCCAATACTTCAATTATCCGCCCCCAACTTAGTTTGTGCAGGCACCACTTACCCCGTGGTAGTGGTCACTAATGGCAATCCGAGTTTTAATTTCGATATCTCTTCGATCTCCGGCGACACTTTATTCACTTCGGCTATTGGCTCGCTCAGCGGAACCCTAAGTATTACAAATTCATTCGGTTGCTCAGAAAGCACATTTGCTTATGTTACTGTTCAAGCTGTGAGCACGCCAGAAGTGATTACCAATCCTGCCGAAGCGGTAATATGCCCGGGTGAAACGGTAACCTTGAGCACCAATAGCCTCGGAACCGCTTCATGGGTCGGTCCTTTCGGCCCCATCGCTACCGGACCATCGATCGTAGTGGATAGTCCCGGTCAATATTACGCCGAAGTTAATTTTTACGAAGGTTGTGATCTGGTTTCAAACACCGTCCAAGTTTCGGGTTATGCTTCGCCCTACATCACCGCTTGGCCACCGACTTTATGCCTTGTTGGCGGCCAGGTAACACTCTCTGTCATTGCCACTAATCCAACGGCAATTTCTTGGCTTGCTCCCCTTTCGGGAAATAGCGCCCAGCAAGTAATTACCCAGCCCGGTGTTTATGGAGTGCAAGTAACAAGCTGCGGCATCCTGTCGGAAGTCTTTATCACCATTGGCTACAGCGAAAGCGTGGTAGAAATAACAATCCTTGACACACTCCCTACTTGCTTCGGCGGAACTATTGGTCTCTCAGCAACTCCCGGATTCATTGCCTATGAATGGTCGAATGACAATACCGGCCAAGTGGTCAATGCGACTCAAAATGGATCTATTACCGTGGCCGCTCTCGATATTTCGGGTTGCTATGTGGTGGCAGATTCGATTGACATCTATTTTGAGCCTATTCCGCCAATGCCAATTATCAGCTATGATTTACCTTGTTTTGGAGACGATATTCTTCTTTCAGCTGACCCGGGCTTTGTGCATCAATGGGTTTACCAAAGTGACACCGTTCTTTCAGCCAATCTTTTGCTCCAAGGTGTAATTCAACCCGAAACTGTTTCAATCATTCTAAATTCCGATTACTGCGCCGGGCCGATAGGAATTTTCGTGGTTGAGCCCCGAGCAATTCCCGAAACACCTCAAGGATACAGCAATTCTCCGGTCTGCACAGGCCAATCTATCAATTTAATAATTGAGAATCCAGATGACGCGATGGTGTATTATTGGCAGGTACCAAATGGAATAACGCTCAATGGAGGTGGAATTCAAAATTATACCATGCAGACCGCAGCTGATGCAGGTTTCTACAGCCTCTGGGCCGGATTGAATGGATGCAACAGCGATACAACCGAAATTTTTATCGATGCATTTGAAACGCAACAAGTGGTACTTCCCGCTGACACTGTGCTATGTAGCGGCATAGAGCTCGAAATTATACCTTCGGGCGGAATATTTATAAGTTACTTATGGCAGGATGGAAGCACCGCGCCGACTTACACCGTTTCAGAGCCGGGTATTTATCTGGTCTTTACCGAAGATTTAAACAGTTGTACCTCCTTCGCTGATATGGAGATTAACTTCGTATCGTGCATTGTGGGTATTCCCAATATTTTCACTCCAAATGGCGACGGATTCAACGATTTATGGCTCATTGATGTGTATCAACCCAAAAGCTTGCTTGTGACCGTATTTGATCGTTGGGGCAAAACAGTCTATAAGTCAAACGGTGTAAGCTCGGGCTGGGACGGCGAAAACAGCAACAGCCAACAACCTTGTGCTACCGGCCAGTACTACTACGTGATTGAAGGCACCGGCTATTTAGATCAGGATATAAGCAGTCAGGGCCCGCTCCAGTTAAATAGATAACTTGCTTATTCGATTGGATCGAAGAATTGCCTTGTATCAGATTTATTTCGACAAAGAGTCTATCAAAACGGGTTGGATTTCAAAACAAATTTCCACTTTTCTTACCCCAAATTCACGGGCCTTTCGAACGTTTTTGCCCATATGCAGGTCAATGCGCTTGCGGTGGCGTTTGTTCATTTTGTCGTTGACCACGAAGGGGTTTTCATACCCTTTCACATACACCAAAGTGCCATGTGTGAGGCCACTGTCTAGCAAATCTCGCGATATGGCTATACTCGGTATGGAGTCAACTAATACGTCGCCCCAGGCAGTAATACTCCCCGAAGAGCCCGGCCTGGTTTGCCATGGAACACTGTTGTAAGCACTGGCTTTCACGGTAAAGCATCTCATGGGAGTTGGCTCTTCCGCGCAACTTTCGAACAACGCTACAAGGCAAAGAAAGAGTGCTGTTTGGGAATTCATAGGATATCGAATCTACGTTTTTCTTGCCAAAGCAGCCTGAAAAGCATTTTCAGAAGCCGACAGCGCGTTGTACCTTTACGCGTGCTCCCGTTTCAGAAAGTAGCCTTTTATACGCTCGGTTGTAAGTTGAACTTCTCCGAGACATCCACGATAGCCCGCCAGCTCATTGACGCTGGGTATGCCAGAGTGGATTTCTCGGATCGACCCGATGTATTTGTAATCAATACTTGCTCTGTAACCGACGAAGCTGATAAAAAATGCCGCGCCACTGTGCGAAAAGCCCTTCGGGTAAACCCTGATGGCATCGTGATAGTAATCGGTTGCTACGCGCAGCTTAAACCGCAAGAAATTCAGGCCATTCCGGGAGTAAACTTAGTGCTAGGTGCTTCTGAAAAATTTAATGTGATTGCTTTTCTCGAAGATGTGCTCATTACTGAGAAAAACCGAGCGGTAGCCGGAGAGATTAAAGAAACCCGCGATTTCGTCCCGGGCTTTTCGGCGGGCGACCGCACCCGTACGTTCTTAAAAGTGCAAGATGGATGCAATTATTTCTGCGCATTTTGCACCATACCCCTCGCCCGTGGCAGGTCGCGCAGCGGAAGCATTGCTCAAACTCTCCAAATCGCTCGCGATGCCGCAAAAACAGGAGCAAAAGAAATTGTGCTTACAGGCGTAAATATTGGCGATTTTGGGCACGGAAGCGATGAAGGTTTTATTGACCTTGTTCGGGCGCTCGACAATATTGGCGGTGTTGAGCGATTTCGTATTTCTTCGATCGAGCCAAATTTATTGACCGACGAAATCATTGAATTTGTAGCAAATAGCCAGAAATTCCTCCCCCACTTCCACATTCCGCTTCAGTCGGGCTCCGACACTATTCTGCAAGCCATGCGCCGCCGGTACCGTTCTGACCTCTACCTTCGCCGGGTTGAAGATATAATTAGTCGAATGCCCCACGCCTGCATCGGTGTGGATGTTATTACCGGCTTTCCAGGAGAAACGGACGCTCACTTCAAAGAAACTTACGATTTCTTAAAAGATCTCCCGATCGCCTACCTCCATGTTTTTACCTATTCCGAGCGACCAAATACCACCGCCTTGCGCATTGCCGATGTAGTGCCGATGGAAGTACGCCAAGAGCGAAATAAGCGGTTGCGCATTTTGTCGAAAAAGAAGCAACAAGCAT
>Ga0105045_10001567_pt1 | contig 18830 bp, 22 predicted proteins | sample MAT02_FD_78089 | JGI IMG/M metagenome (GOLD analysis project Ga0105045, IMG submission 78089) | Freshwater microbial communities from Lake Fryxell liftoff mats and glacier meltwater in Antarctica - MAT-02 (megahit assembly) | ecosystem: Environmental > Aquatic > Freshwater > Ice > Liftoff... | reverse complement strand
CAGACACCTGCAGCGCGACCTGCCAGCCACTGGCGATGGCGGCGCTCAGGTCCTGGCTGCCGACCATGGCACCCGCGCCGTGGTGTTGACGGTCAAAGCCGCCCGGCACGAAAGCGCACAGGTCATGGCGGTATACCGGCTTGATGCCGCGATGCGAGCTCAGGTGCACGGTGGGCGTCCAGCCGCCGGACATGGCCACGAGGTCCACGTCCATCGCAGCGCTGGTGCCGTTAATGGTGCCCGCGTCGATGTCATACGGTGCCAGATGGCAGCGGTCCACCCGCTGCCCGCCTTGGACATCGGTGATGGTCGTGGCCAGGCGGACGTCGATGCCGGCATCATGCGCCTGCTGCAGCACGTCGGCACCGGCTTGCGCACGCAGATCGGCCAGGCACACGGATGCGCCTGCGCGCGCGAGCGCGGTCGCTGCGCCATAGGCCGCGTCGTTGTTGACCGCGAACACCGCAGTTCGCCCTGGCAGCACCGCATACCGATCGACATAGGTTCCCACCGCGCCTGCCAGCATCACGCCTGGCAGGTCGTTGCCAGTAAACACCAGCGGCCGCTCCAGCGCGCCACAGGCCATCACCACATGCTGCGCGCGCAGCACATGCAAACGTTGTCGCGGTAGACCGCGCTTGGGATCTGCGGTGCCGGGTTCGGTGTGCTGGGCGACTCCAACCGTGTTGCCGTCGTAAAGGCCAAATGCAGTCGCGCGGGTCAGAATTCTTACCCGCCCGGTCTCGCGCAGATCTGCCAGCGCAGTGGCCAGCCACACAGCAGGTGCGCTACCGACCGGATGGGCCAGCAAGGAGCCTCCCGCCAGGTGGTCCTGCTCGACCAGCACCACTTCCAGCCCGGCGCGCGCAGCGCCCAGTGCAGCACTGAGGCCCGCTGGCCCGGAACCCACGACCAGCACGTCGGTGAATCCGTGGTGCTGGTCATACCGGTCCGGATCGGCTTGGGTGGTCGCCGCTCCCAGGCCTGCGGCCTTGCGGATGAAATGTTCATAGAACATCCAGGCCTTGCGGGTCGGGCCCATGAAGGTCTTGTAATAAAAACCAGCCACGAACATCGGAGACAACAGGCCGTTGACCGCCATCACGTCAAAACCGACCGAAGGCCAGGCATTTTGCGTGCGGGTCTGCAGGCCTTCGTGCAGTTCCAGCACTGTGGCAGCGATATTGGGCTCGCGGCGCGCACCGCTGCCCACCGTCAGCAAGGCATTGGGTTCTTCGACACCAGCCGCCATGATGCCGCGCGGGCGGTGGTACTTGAACGAACGTGCCACCAGATGTTTGCCATGCGCCAGCAAGGTGGCCGCCACACTGTCACCGGCAAAGCCCCCGAGGAACTGGCCGTCGTGCGACAAGGTGATCGGCCGCGCGCGGTCGATGCGTCCACCAACTGGCAAGCGAAACGCGCCGCCGTTGTTGGCCGCGCCGCTCATCGACCTGCCTCCGTACTGCGCGCGCTTGTCGCGCTGCTGGTGACAGGTCGCTCGCGCGCCGGCATCACTGCCAGAATATCGTGGCTCACGGTGTCGCGGCGCACCACCAGCCAACGCCGACAGGCCAGCGTGTGTTGCCAGAACTCCAGGTGCTCGCCCTGGGGGTTGTCGCGCATGAAGACCGCTTCGACCCAGGCATCATGGTGTTCGGCCCCCAGCGGCGGGTAAACCTTGCTCGCGTCGCCAAAGTAACTGAACTCGTCATGGTCGCGTTCGCCGCAATAGGGGCAGTGGATTCGGAGCATGGTTGCCTCCTATTGCAGATGGTTGTAGGGGCCATAACCGGCCTCGTCGATGGTGTGGCCTTGCGCAAACCGATCCATCGTGAAACCGGCGTTATAGGCATGCGGTTTGTCATTGGCGATGGTGTAGGCGAAACACCAGCCCGAGGCCGGCGTGGCCTTGAAGCCACCATAACACCAGCCGCCGTTGAGATACAGGCCATCGACCGGCGTGGTGGTGATGATCGGACTTCCGTCGGGCGTCATGTCCATGATGCCACCCCAGTGACGCAACAAGCGCAACCGGGATGCGAACGGCATCAGGCTGGCCAGGCCTTGCATCGTCTCTGCAATACTGGGCAGGTTGCCCCGTTGCGCATAACTGTTGTAACGGTCGATATGGCCGCCAAACACCAAGCCGCCCTTGTCCGATTGGGAGGCATAAAAATAGGTCGCCGACCAGACCACCACATGGTGCACCACCGGCTTGATCGATTCGGTCACGAAGGCCTGCAACACATGGCTTTCGATCGGCAGCCGCAGACCGGCCTTTTGCGCCAGCACCGAGGTATGGCCGGCCACCGCCACTGCCGTCTTGCCGGCACCAATATCACCGCGCGTGGTCTTGACGCCGACGATACGCTCACCCGACCACAGATAGTCCAGCACCTCGCAGTTCTGGATGATGTCCACGCCCAGGCTGTCGGCTGCGCGCGCGTAACCCCAGGCCACTGCATCGTGCCGTGCGGTGCCGGCATCGGGCTGCAACATGCCGCCATAGATCGGAAACCGGGCCTGGGACGAAAAATCCAGGTACGGCGCTTCCTTGCGCACCTCTTCACGGCTGAGGATTTCGGCGCGGATGCCATTCAGACGCATCGTGTTCGCACGGCGCACCAGGCCGTCGAGTGCGGCTTGCGAGCAGGCCGCGAACAGGTAACCGCGCGGCGAGAACATCACGTTGTAGTTCAGGTCCTGCGACAGGTCGCGCCACAGCGACATCGAATGCTCGTAAAACGGCGTGTTCTCGGCCATCATGTAGTTGGAGCGCACGATGGTGGTGTTGCGACCGACGTTGCCAGAGCCGATGTTGCCTTTCTCAAGGATGGCTACGTTGCGGATGCCGTGGTTGCGCGCCAGGTAGTACGCAGTGGCCAGGCCATGGCCGCCGCCCCCGATGATGACCACGTCGTAGGTCTTTTGCGGTTTCGGGTCGCGCCACGCGCGCTCCCATCCCTGATGGCCACTCAGGGCATTCTTGAAAAGAGACCAGGCCGAATAACGCTGCGCCATGCCGGACTACATCCGCATGCGAAGCGCTTCGGGATCGAAAGGCGGTGCCATCTGCAGCCGGGCCGGTCGTCGTTCGCCAAGAATTTCAATTTCGAGCTGCATGTCGGGTTTGACCAGTTCGCTTGGAATATACCCTTGCGCCAGCGACTGATCGACCCAATGGCCATATCCCCCCGATGTCACCCAACCCACCACTTTGCCGTCGACCCAGATCGGCTCGTCCCCCATCACATCGGTGTCGGTGGCGTCTACCTGCATGCAGATGCGGGTGCGTTTGGGGCCGTCCTGCTTTTCCTTCTCGGCAGCTGCCTTGCCGATAAAGTCGGGTTTGTCCAGCTTGACGAACCGGTCCAGCCCTGCCTCGAATGGGCCATAGATCGGGCGGAACTCACGAAACCAGGTTCCGAAGTGCTTTTCCAGCCGCAGGCAGAGCAAGGCACGCATGCCGAAATTGCGGATGCCCAGATCGGCACCAGCCGCCATGATGCTCTGGTAGAGCCGGTATTGGTATTCCGGTGCCACCCAGATCTCGTAACCCAGGTCGCCGGTGTAGGTGATTCTGTTCACCTTGGCCTGCACCGTGGCCACTTCCATTTCGCGGTAGTCCATGAACTTGAACGCGGCATTGGACATATCGTCGTCGGTCAGCCGCTGCAGCAGTTCGCGCGCCTTCGGCCCGGCGATCGACAGGCCGATCAGTCGCATGCCCAGCGCCTCGATATGCACCGAACCGTCGTTGGGCAGGTGCTGCTCGAACCAGCGCATGTGGTAGACCTGCGCCTGGCTGGAGCCCCACATCATGAATCTGCCTTCAGCCGCCTTGGCAATCGTGAAGTCGCCGATGATCTTGCCCTGCGGGTTGAGCATCGGTGTGAGGATGATGCGACCCTGCCTGGGCATGGTGTTGGTCATCATGTGCAGCAGCCAGGGCTCGGCACCACTGCCCGTGATCTCGTACTTGGCGAAGTTGGCGATCTCGGTCACGCCTACCGCCTCGCGCACCGCCTTGCATTCGGCCTTGATCGGCGCGAAGTCGTTGGAGCGGCGGAACGAGACGATGTCTTTAGGCTCGCTGCCCTCGGGCGCGAACCACAGCGGCGTCTCCATGCCCCATGAGTCCCCCATCACCGCCCCTTGCGCGATGAAGCTGTCATACAGCGGCGTGGTCTGCAACGGCCGGGCCGCCGGCAGTTCCTCGTTCGGAAAGCGGATGCTAAAGCGCCGCGCATAGTTCTCGCGCACCTTGGCATTGGTGTAGCTGCGGGTTGCCCAATCGCCGTACCGAGCCACGTCCATGCCCCAGATGTCGAAGCCCGGGTCGCCGTCGACCATCCAGTTCGACAAAGCCAGGCCTACACCACCCCCTTGGCTGAACCCGGCCATCACGCCACAAGCCGACCAGAAGTTGGTACGGCCACGCACCGGGCCGACCAGCGGGTTGCCATCAGGCGCGAACGTGAACGGGCCGTTGATGACACGTTTGATGCCAACGTTCTCGAGTTTCGGGAAATGGCGAAACGCCACTTCGAGCGACGGCGCGATGCGGTCCAGATCGGGTTGCAGCAGTTCCTGCCCGAAACTCCAGGGCGTCTCTTTGGGCGACCACGGTACACAGGCTTTTTCGTAGGCACCGAGCACGATGCCCTTGCCTTCCTGGCGCAGGTAGCATTCGGCACCGAAGTCGATGACGTGGCCGATTTCCTTGCCAGCCTCCTTGTTGTAGGCCTCGATCTCAGGAATCGCATCGGTCACCAGGTACATGTGCTCCATCGCCAACACCGGCAGTTCGATGCCGACCATGCGGCCCACCTCGCGCGCCCACAAACCACCAGCGTTGACCACGTGTTCACATTCGACCACGCCCTTGTTGGTGATGACACGCCAGATTCCGTCGGGCTTTTGCTCCAGCGCCTCGACCATGGTCTGCACTTCGATGCTCGCGCCGCCCAGGCGTGCCGCCTTGGCGTAGGCATAGGTGGTACCTGACGGGTCGAGGTGGCCTTCATTCGGGTCGAGCAAAGCGCCGATGAAGTGCTGCTCGTCGATGAACGGGAAATACTTCTTGGCCTCGGTCACCGAGATGATCTCGGTGGCCATGCCAAGGTAACGGCCCTTGGCCACGGTGGTCTTGAGGAACTCCATGCGTTCGGGGGTATCGGCCAGCATGATGCCTGCCGACAGGTGCAGGCCGCAGGACTGGCCGGATATTTCTTCCAGTTCCTTGTACAACCCCACGGTGTAGCTTTGCAGCATCGCCACATTGGGGTCGCCGTTGAGCGTATGGAAACCACCCGCTGCATGCCAGGTCGAGCCCGAGGTGAGCTGGTCGCGCTCGAGCAGCAACACATCCTTCCACCCCTTCTTGGTCAGGTGGTACAGGACGGAGCATCCCACCACGCCGCCACCGATCACCACCACTTGTGCCGTTGTCTTCACGCTTGCGCTTCCTTCCATGGCCAGTTGTCAATGTCCCATGCAGCCACCCGTCTGTCCAGGGGGTGTTGCCCGGATGCCGCGCCACCCGGCTGCTTGCGCGCGACGCAGTCTGCGATTCAGAAGTCGGTCGGCGCGCCACCTTCGGCCTTGCGCCGGGCGACGAAGGCGTCGAGTTCCTCTTCGATCGCCGGATCCATCGGCGGGCGTTCGTAGGCAGCGAGCTCCTTCTGCCACACCGCATTCGCTTTCTGGAACGCGGTCGGGCTGCCGGCCTCCTGCCAGGTCTCGAAGTTGCGCCAGTCGGAGACGATGGGCGAATAAAAGGCGGTCTCGAACCGCTCCAGCGTATGGGCTGTCCCGAAATAGTGACCCCCGGGGCCGACATCGCGTATCGCGTCCAGGCCCAGGCCGGCCGGGCTGACATCGAGCGGCGTCAGGAACTCGGCGACCATCTGCAGCAGATCGACGTCGACGATGAATTTCTCGAAAGAGGCCGTGAGCCCGCCCTCCATCCAACCGGCTGCATGCATGATGAAGTTGCCTCCGCCCTGAATCACCGCCCACAGGGAAAACACCGACTCGTAAGCGGCCTGGGCGTCCACAGTATTCGCGGCACAGACATTGGAGGTGCGATATGGAATACCGTATCTGCGGCACAGCTGGCCGCCAGCGAGCACCGCTTTCATGTATTCCGGCGTGCCAAAGGCCGGCGCACCCGACTTCATGTCAACGTTCGATGTGAAACCGCCATACACGACCGGCGCGCCTGGTCGCACCATCTGCGTGAAGGCGATACCCGCCAGCGCTTCAGCATTCTGCTGCGCAAGCGCTCCGGCAATCGTCACCGGTGCCATCGCGCCAGCCAGCGTGAACGGCGTCAGCATGATGATCTGGTTGCGCGAGGACATCTCGATGATGCCCTGCAGCATCGGCGTATCGAGCCGCAAAGGCGAGGAGCTGTTGATGATGGAGAACAGTGAAGGTTCGGCCTCCATCTGCTCGCGGGTGATGCCGCGGGCGATGCGGGCGATTTCCAGGCCATCCTGGTTACGCTCCTTGCCCAGCGAATACACATGGAACGGCTTGTCGGTGAGTTTGGCGATATCCGACAGGCAGTCGAGATGCCGCACCGACGCGTGCAGGTCAACCGGTTCCACCGGATAGCCGCCGCTGGCATGCACGATGTCGTAGCGCTGCGCCAGCCGCACCAGGTTGCGGAAATCCACCTGGTTGCCAGCGCGCCGCCCACCTTGCAGATCGGAGCAATTGGGAGGACTGGCGACCTGGGCGAACACCAGGTTCTTGCCGCCAATCTGCACATTGCGCTGCGAATTTCGCGCATGCAGCGTAAATTCACTCGGGCAGGTCTTGATGCTCTGCAGGATCAGGTTGCGATCGAAGCGCACCCGCTCGGAACCTTCGCGGACGTCGGCACCCGCCTTCTTGAGAATCTCCCGTGCGCCCACGTGCATGAAGTCCATGCCCATCTCTTCAAGAATGGTGAGCGACGCGTCGTGGATGGCTTCGAGCTCATCCTCGGACACCACAGGGATCGCAGGGAACCGGTGCTTGAGGTGACGGTATTGCGCTGTCGACAGGCTTGGGCGTGTCGTGCCGCTGGCGCGACCGGAACGACGGCGCGTCGGACCGCTGACAGAAGAGGCTTCGGACATGGGGACAGTTCCTCAGAAGGAGAGCGCAGATCGCGACTGAGTATGCGGCAATTCGCCCATGTTCTTGCTACCATGTTTTAGCTGTGTCCCCATGAGGCAGACTCATGGGGACACCCGATCGGAAAACGGTCAACGGTGCCTCGCATGGCCAGTATGCATTGGCCGACAGGTCACACAAAGCAAAACGCCCACTTCGAAAAGTGGGCGTTTTGCTTGCAGCCTCCAAGGCTGCCTGTCTGGTTGCGCGAGGAGGATTTGAACCTCCGACCTTTGGGTTATGAGCCCAACGAGCTACCAGGCTGCTCCATCGCGCGGTAAGTTGGGGAGTATAACCGTTTATGCCGCCTTGTCAGCCTCATCGACCAATTCATCAGCCACTTCAGGCCGATCCACCAGTTCGACGAATGCCATGGGAGCGTTGTCCCCCACGCGGAAACCCATTTTCAGGATGCGGGTGTAGCCACCGGGACGCGCCAGGTAGCGCGGACCGAGGACGTCAAACAACTTGACGACGCTGTCGCGGTCGCGCAGACGATCGAAAGCCAGACGACGATTGGCGACGGTAGCCACTTTGGCGAGCGTGATCATGGGTTCGATGACGCGCCGCAATTCCTTGGCCTTGGGCAGCGTGGTCTTGATGGCCTCGTGCGCGATCAGCGAGTTCATCATGTTCTGCAGCATCGCCAGACGGTGCGAGCTGGTGCGATTGAGTTTACGTAGTCCGTGTCCGTGACGCATGGTGCTTTCCTTTTAGGTTTTAAAACCGGCAGCCGTATCAGGTACTGCCGTGGCACTCAAGGCTTTTCAGGCCTTGACAAAGATTAACGCTTCTCCAGTGCAGCCGGTGGCCAGCTCTCGAGCTTCATGCCCAGGGTCAGTCCACGGGAGGCCAGCACTTCCTTGATCTCGTTGAGCGACTTGCGACCCAGGTTCGGAGTCTTGAGCAACTCGTTCTCGGTGCGCTGGATCAGGTCACCGATGTAGTAAATGTTCTCGGCCTTGAGGCAATTGGCCGATCGCACCGTCAGCTCCAGCTCATCGACCGGACGCAGCAGGATCGGGTCGAACTGGGTATTGGCGCGTGGCTTGTTGTCGTCAAACACCGAAGACAGTTCACTGCCCTCGAGCTGCGCAAACACCGCCAGTTGCTCGACCAGGACCTTGGCCGACGCACGCACCGCCTCTTCGGCTGAGATGGCACCGTTGGTCTCGATCTCGACCACCAGTTTGTCCAGGTCCGTACGCTGTTCGACACGGGCGCTTTCCACCGTGTAACTGACACGCTTGACTGGCGAGAAAGAAGCATCCAGCACGATCTTGCCGATCGACTTGGTCGGCTCGTCGCCTTGACGGCGCATCGTGCCGGGCACATAGCCGCGGCCTTTTTCAACCTTGATCTGCATATCCAGCTTGCCGCCATGCGACAAATTGGCGATAACGTGATCGGGATTGATCACCTCGACGTCGTGCGGCGTCTGGATGTCGGCGGCGGTGACCGCACCATCACCTTCTTTGCGCAGGCTCAGCGTGACTTCGTCGCGATTGTGCAGTTTGAACACCACACCCTTGAGATTGAGCAGAATGTTGACGACATCCTCTTGTACGCCGTCGATCGACGAGTACTCGTGCAATACGCCCGCTATCGTGACTTCGGTCGCTGCGTATCCTGGCATCGACGACAACAGTACGCGGCGCAAGGCATTGCCCAGGGTGTGGCCGTAGCCACGTTCGAAAGGCTCCAGAGCCACTTTGGCCCGATTGGTGCCCAGTTGCTCGACATTGATGGCTTTGGGTTTCAGCAGATTGGTTTGCATGCAGACTTCCTCTCAATACCCCCGACTCGTTACATCGGTAAGGCTGGTGAAGCACCTGAACCGCGGTGCCCCGCGAATCAGGAACGGTTTCAACTATCGATTCGCGCCGCTTAGCGCGAGTACAACTCGACGATCAGCGATTCGTTGATGTCGGCTGCAAACTGGTCACGGTCCGGGGTTTTCTTGAAGATACCTTCGGCCTTGTCGAGGCTCACTTCCACCCAGGCCGGCATGCCGACCTGTTGGGCGAGCTGCAGTGCTTCTACAACACGGTTTTGCTTCTTCGACTTGTCACGCACAGCAACAACGTCGCCGGCTTTCACCAGGTACGACGGAATGTTGACCGACTGGCCATTCACGGTGATCGCCTTGTGCGACACCATCTGGCGCGCTTCGGCGCGGGTGGAGCCGAAGCCCATGCGGTACACCACGTTGTCCAGCCGCGACTCGAGCAGGAACAACAGGTTGGCACCTGTGTTGCCGCGGCGACGGTCCGCCTCTTCGAAATAGCGACGGAACTGGCGCTCGAGCACGCCATACATGCGCTTGACCTTCTGCTTCTCGCGCAACTGCAGACCGAAGTCGGAGGTGCGGGCACCCGAGGTACGACCGTGCTGGCCTGGCTTAGAGTCGAACTTGGCCTTGTCTCCAATGGCGCGGCGCGCGCTCTTGAGAAACAGGTCGGTGCCTTCACGGCGTGAGAGTTTGGCCTTGGGGCCGAGGTAACGTGCCACTTGAACTTCCTTTGTGTCATCTGCTGCGGTGAACCGCAGGAGCCGTCAGCTAGCGCAGACGGCGGTGGGCTTGGTTGAATAGGGAAAGACGGACCAGGGGTCCGTGCACCCGGAGATCAGATCCTGCGGCGCTTCTGCGGACGGCAGCCATTGTGCGGTACCGGCGTCACGTCGGAGATCATGTTGATGCGGATACCGAGTGCAGCCAAGGCGCGAACCGAGGACTCACGACCAGGACCCGGGCCCTTGATCTCGACGTCGAGATTCTTGATGCCCTGTTCAACAGCCACCCGACCGGCGGCCTCAGAGGCAACCTGCGCCGCGAACGGTGTCGATTTGCGCGAACCCTTGAAGCCCTGACCACCGGACGAGGCCCACGACAATGCGTTGCCCTGACGATCGGTGATGGTGATGATGGTGTTGTTGAACGACGCATGCACATGCGCGACGCCGTCCGCAACGTTCTTGCGAACTTTCTTGCGAACCCGTTGCGATGCGGCGCTGTTTTGTGGTTTTGCCATGGTGCTCTCTCAATTCCGTTTATTTCTTCAGTGACTGCGCAGCCTTGCGCGGACCCTTGCGGGTGCGGGCATTGGTGCGGGTGCGCTGACCACGCATCGGCAGGCCGCGGCGATGGCGGAATCCCCGGTAGCAGCCAGTGTCCATCAAACGTTTGATGTTCATTGTGGTTTCGCGCCGCAGGTCACCTTCGATGATGTACTGGCCAACCTGATCGCGAATCTTCTCGAGATCGGCGTCGGTCAGGTCCTTGACCTTCTTGGAATACGCGATGCCGCAAGCCTCACAGATTTTGCGGGCGCGGGTGCGACCAATACCGAAAATGGCGGTCAGACCGATCTCGGAGTGTTGGTGCGGCGGAATGTTGATACCAGCGATACGTGCCATGTTGATCCTCTAAAACTCGTGCAATATCAGCCCTGGCGCTGCTTATGGCGCGGATCGGTACAGATCACGCGCACAACGCCGTGGCGCCGGACGATTTTGCAGTTGCGGCAAATTTTCTTGACCGAAGCCGAAACTTTCATGTGTTTCTCCTAAAAACTCTTTGCCGCGTCTCGCATAGCGCGACCGCCAGGCTATTTCCACTATGACCACTCGATCTGGAGCCCACTCCAGAATCGACCCATGTTCTCGGGGTACACACCCCGCCGTCACCCTGCCAACCCGATGTTCTTGGCCTCACAGTTTGTCAGCGTATGACAACGTGGTCGCGCAAGAATCACGACGACTTGAAATTCGCCTTCTTCAGCAGCGACTCGTACTGCTGGGACATCATGTAATTCTGAACCTGGGACATGAAATCCATGGTTACGATCACGATGATCAGCAGCGATGTACCGCCGAAGTAAAACGGCACGTTGTACCTCAGGATCAAAAACTCAGGCAACAGACACACGGCAGTGATATAGATCGCTCCTGCCAGGGTCAATCGCAGCAAGATCCGGTCGATGTGGCGAGCCGTCTGATCGCCTGGGCGGATACCCGGTATGAACGCGCCGCTCTTCTTCAGGTTGTCCGCTGTCTCTCGGCTGTTGAATACCAAGGCGGTGTAAAAAAAGCAAAAGAAAATGATTGCGGCAGCATAGAACATCACATATATCGGCTGACCCGGCGTCAGCGAAGAGGCGATATCCCTGAGCCAGCGCACCGACTCACCGGTGCTCAACCAGCCCACCACCGTTGCCGGCAACAGGATGATCGACGAGGCAAAAATCGGCGGGATCACACCAGCCATGTTCAACTTGAGCGGCAAGTGCGAGGACTGCCCACCGTAGACCTTGTTGCCGACCTGTCTGCGCGCATAGTTCACCAGAATCTTGCGCTGGCCGCGCTCGACAAACACCACAAAATAGGTCACCAGCACCACCAGCAGCACGATGAACAGCGACACCAAAATGCTCATCGCTCCGGTACGTACCAACTCCAGCAGGCCACCCAGGGCGCTCGGCAAATTGGCGGCGATACCGGCAAAGATCAGGATCGAAATACCGTTGCCCAGTCCACGCTCGGTGATCTGCTCGCCCAGCCACATCAGAAACATGGTTCCCGCCGTCAGCGTAAACACGGCGGTGACGCGAAACCCCATGCCCGGGGAAATCACCAATCCGGCCGACGCCTCGAGGGCGACGGCAATACCCAGGGACTGAAACAATGCCAAACCCAAGGTGCCATACCGGGTGTACTGCGTGATCTTGCGTCGCCCCGCCTCGCCCTCTTTCTTGAGCTGCTCGAACGTTGGCACGACATAGGTCAGCAACTGCATCACGATCGAGGCCGAAATGTACGGCATGATGCCCAACGCGAAGATCGTGAAGCGCGACAACGCGCCACCCGACATCAGGTTGGCCATCCCCAGGATGCCGCCTTCCTGGCCCTTGAAGAACTGTTGCAGCTGGGCCGGGTCAATGCCGGGAACCGGAATGTGCGCGCCAATCCGGTACACGACCAAGGCGAGCAGCAAGAAAAACAGCCGACGACGCAGGTCGCCGAACTTTCCGGTTTTTGCCAGTTGAGCCGCGTTGGTTGCCACGTGCGATTACCTGTCTTCCTGCAAAGCGCGAATCAGGCGACGCTTCCGCCGGCCGCTTCGATCGCTGCCTTGGCGCCAGCAGTTGCGCCGATGCCATTGAGCGTGACCGCCTTGGTCAGGGCACCGGTCTTGATGACCTTGACGACCTTGGCCATCTCCGGCACCAGCCCTGCCTGCTTGAGTGTGAGCATGTCTACTTCAGCCGCGCCCAGGACTTCCAGCGTGTGGAGCGTGATCTCGGCATTGAACTTGAGCAAGGCGGACTTGAAACCGCGCTTGGGCAAACGCCGTTGCAACGGCATCTGGCCGCCTTCGAAACCGACCTTGTGATAGCCGCCCGCGCGGGACTTTTGCCCCTTGTGACCACGACCGGCTGTCTTTCCCATCCCAGAGCCAATACCGCGTCCGACACGCCGCTTAGCGTGCTTGGAGCCGTCTGCCGGCTTGATGCCATTGAGTTCCATCATCATCCCTCGTCAGTTGGCAGCAGCGCCACCGGCACTGCAAGCCGTCAACATCACAATACTTTGACCAGGTAACTGATCTTGTTGATCATCCCGCGCACTTCTGGCGAATCTTTCAATTCGCTGATGCTGTTGACCTTGCGCAAGCCCAGGCCGCGCACCGTCGCACGGTGAGACTCCTGGCAGCCGATCGGGCTGCGGACCAACTGGACTTTCACGGTTTGTTGTTGCGTCGTCATAAGCACTCCGTCGCTCAAGCAAACAGCTCTTCAACGCTCTTGCCCCGCTTGGCGGCAATTTCCGCTGGCGTGGTGGACGCCGACAAGGCGTCCAGCGTTGCACGAACCATGTTGTAGGGATTCGAGGAACCATGGCTCTTGGCCACGACATCGGTAATGCCGACTACCTCGAACACGGCGCGCATCGGGCCACCGGCAATGATGCCGGTACCCTTGGGAGCGGGCATCATGATGACATTGGCAGCGCCATGGTGACCGGACACGCGATGCTGCAAGGTGCCGTTCTTCAGCGAAACCTTGATCATGTTGCGGCGCGCCTCTTCCATCGCTTTTTGAACCGCTGCCGGCACTTCCTTGGACTTGCCCTTGCCCATGCCGACGCGGCCATCGCCATCGCCCACCACGGTCAAGGCGGCAAAGCCCAGGATTCGACCACCCTTGACCACCTTGGTCACGCGGTTGATCGCGATCATTTTTTCGCGCAGGCCATCCTCAGGCCCTTCAGCCTTGCCCTGCATCTTCGCTTGTACTCGTGCCATGTTTTTTTCCGATCTGCTTAAAACTGCAAGCCGGCTTCACGCGCGGCATCGGCCAGCGCCTTGACGCGGCCATGGTAGGCAAAACCCGAGCGGTCGAAGGCAACCTTCTCGACGCCTGCGGCTTTCGCCTTCTCAGCCACGCGCTTGCCAACAACCTGCGCGGCTGCTGCGGTGGCACCTTTGCCAGCACCACCCAAGGCTGTGCGCACTTCGGTCTCGGCTGTGGATGCGGTTGCCAGCACCTTGCTGCCGTCGCCCGAGATGACACTGGCGTAGATGTGCAGATTGGTCCGGTTTACCGTGAGCCGGGCAACGCCTTGGGTCGCGATGCGAATTCGGGTTTGACGGGCCCTGCGAAGACGCTGTTCTTTCTTGGTCAACATGCTGCTGCCCCTTACTTCTTCTTGGTTTCTTTGATCGTGATCTTCTCGTCCGAATATCGGATACCTTTGCCTTTGTAGGGCTCGGGTGGGCGAACGGCACGGATCTCGGCGGCAATCTGCCCGACACGCTGACGGTCGGCACCCTTGATCACAACTTCGGTCGGGGTGGGGGTTGCCACGGTAATGCCCTCAGGCATATCCATGTTGACCGGATGCGAGTAACCAACCGTCAGATTGAGCTTGGCACCTTGCGCCTGCGCCTTGTATCCGACGCCGACCAGCATGAGCTTGCGCTCGAATCCCTTGCTGACACCCAAAACCATGTTGTTTACCAACTGGCGCATCGTGCCCGACATCGCATTGGCATCGCGCGAATCGTTGGCAGGCACAAAGGTCACCTTGCCGGCATCGTTGGCAATCTTGACCAGCGCATTTTGGGCCAGCTGCAACGAACCGCCAGCGCCTTTGACGCTGATCTGGTCCGCCTTGACGCTTACATCGACGCCAGCGGGAACCAGCACCGGCATTTTTCCTATACGGGACATATTCTGTTTCTCCTTAGTGCCACGCCATCAGGCGACGTAACACAGGACTTCGCCGCCAACGCCAGTGGCGCGCGCCTTGCGGTCGGTCATCACACCGGCGGGCGTCGTCACAATGGCCACACCCAGACCATTCTGGACCTGAGGCAAGGTGCCCTTGCCGCGGTACACGCGCAGGCCGGGGCGGCTCACGCGCTCGATGCGCTCGATCACCGGGCGACCGGCGTAGTACTTCAAGGCGATTTCAAGCTCGGACTTGCCAGCGTCGGTCTTCACGGTGAAGCCGTCGATGTAGCCCTCGTCCTTCAACACCTGCGCGATCGCAACCTTTACCTTGGAGGATGGAACGGAAACCGTGGTCTTGGCCACCATCTGCGCGTTGCGAATGCGGGTCAACAGGTCCGCAATGGGATCACTCATGCTCATGTCTATGTCTCCTCGCGCTTACCAGCTGGCCTTGACGACGCCAGGAATTTCTCCAGCCATCGCCATCTCGCGAACCTTTGCGCGCGCCAGACCGAACTGCTGGAACGTGCCACGCGGACGCCCGGTAATGGCACAACGATTGCGCTGGCGGGTCGGATTCGCGTTGCGCGGCAGCTTTTGCAGCGCCAGGCGCGCTACAGCGCGCTCGTCGTCGCTGCGCTTGGCGTCGCCAGCAATGGCCTTGAGCTCCGCGTGCTTCTTCGCGTACTTGGCAACCAGTTTGTCTCGCTTGAGCTCGCGCTCGATCAAAGATTTCTTAGCCACGGGTCACCTCAGTTCTTGAACGGAAAACGGAAGCCCGCGAGAAGCGCCTTGCACTCCTCGTCCGACCTGGCCGTCGTGGTGATGCTGATATTGAGGCCACGCAAGGCATCGACCTTGTCGTACTCGATCTCAGGAAAAATAATCTGCTCTTTCACGCCGATGTTGTAGTTGCCACGACCGTCGAACGCGCGACCCGAGATACCACGGAAGTCGCGTACCCGCGGCAGCGCCACGGTAACAAAACGATCCAGGAACTCGAACATGCGCACGCCGCGCAGCGTAACCATGCAACCGATCGCCTGGCCTTCACGAATCTTGAAGCCGGCAATCGGTTTTTTGGATTTGGTCACCACCGGTTTTTGGCCCGCGATCTTGGTCATGTCGGCGACTGCGTTGTCCATGACCTTTTTATCAGCGACCGCCTCGCTCACACCCATGTTGAGCGTGATCTTGGACAGACGCGGAACCTGCATCACGGACGTGTAGCCAAACTTGGCCATCAGCTCCGGTGCGATTTTTTCGCGATAGTGTTGTTGCAGACGCGCCATGCTCATGCCACCTTGATTTCTGCGCCGCTGGACTTGTAAACGCGCACGCGTTTGCCGTCAGCCAGCTGCTTGATACCGACCCGGTCAGCCTTGCCGGAACCAGCGTTGTAGATTGCGACGTTGGATTGGTGGATAGGCATCGCCTTCTCGACGATGCCGCCGGTCGTACCCTTCATCGGGTTCGCCTTGGTGTGCTTCTTCACCATATTGATGCCCTCGACCAATAGGAGGGAATCATCCTGGCGCAACGAAACTTTTCCTCGCTTGCCCTTGTCCCGCCCCGCGATGACGATGATCTCGTCGCCTTTGCGAATCTTGTTCATGACTTGCTTGTCCTTACAGTACTTCAGGAGCCAGCGACACGATCTTCATGAACTTCTCGGTCCGCAGCTCTCGCGTCACCGGTCCGAAGATGCGCGTGCCGATCGGCTCGAGCTTGGCATTGAGCAGTACAGCAGCATTGCCATCAAATTTCACCAAAGAGCCATCGCTGCGGCGAATGCCCTTGGCGGTACGCACCACGACTGCACTATAGATCTCGCCCTTTTTGACGCGACCCCGTGGAGCGGCTTCCTTGATGCTCACTTTGATGACATCGCCCACGCTGGCGTAACGGCGCCTGGAGCCGCCGAGCACCTTGATGCACAGGACAGATTTCGCGCCGGTGTTGTCGGCGACGTCCAATCGAGATTCAGTCTGGATCATTTAAATGGTTTCCCAACTTGTATCCATAACCAACCGGGCAGCAAGCTCGGCGCGTACAGATCAGTCTTGGGCCCGTCGTCGGCAGCATGAACCACTCACGCTGCCTCCTGTTGGGCAGATTCTTCTACACTCAATTAAGAGCGAAGCCCGCGATTATGCAGCCCCGATAGGGGCGGGTCAACAATTTTTCGGTCAATTCAGCAAATATTTATGGGTCAGGCTTTGAAAAGCTGCCAATTGCGGGTCGTGGCCGGTTTCGGCTTGCAGGATTTCCGCCACACTCGGAGCCAGCCTCCGCGCCAACCGCGCATCGAGAAAAAGCAGCCGCGATCTGCGCGCCAGCATGTCTTCGACCGTCCGCGCATATTCGAAACGCGCCGCAAACCGCACCATGGCCTCCGACAGGCCCGGTGCCAGCCAGGCATCTGCGCCCGGCAAGATCTGCAGCATGGCCTGATCGTCGCCATAGCTGTGGGGGCCGGCCGGCAGGCTGATGGACGTCGCCGAGCCAGGCGACTGCCCTTTCGCGCCAGCAAGCCGAAAATGCAGGGTCTGGCCCGCCGGGCGGCTGGGCAACAGACCTTTGTCGAAGCATTTCTGCAACACATCCTCGGCCATGGCCCGGTAAGTCGTCCACTTGCCACCCGTGACCGTGACCAGGCCGCTGCGGCTGATCAGCACGGTATGTTCGCGGCTCAAGCCTTTGGTGTCGTCGCCGTCGTCGTCCTGCGGTTTGACCAATGGCCGCAAGCCGACCCAGACGCTGCGCACATCGGCGCGGGTCGGTGACTTGCGCAGATACCGGGCCGCCTCCGACAGGATAAAAGCCACCTCGTCGTCGAACGGCTCGGGTTCGCGCGCCAGGTCGCTGCGCGGTGTGTCGGTGGTACCCAGGATCACCTTGCCCAGCCAGGGCACGGCAAACAGCACCCGCCCATCGGCAGTCTTGGGAACCATCAAGGCGGTATCGCCGGTCAGGAACTCACGATCGACGACGAGGTGCACACCCTGGCTGGGTGCCACCATGGCCCGGGTGGGCTTGCGTCCGTCGGCGCTGTGTGCCTCGCCGTCCTTTTGGCGCAGGGCATCGACCCAGACGCCGGTGGCGTTGATCACGCAGCCGGCGCGCAACGTGAACGCCTGCGCGGTCTCGCCATCGGTACATTGCAGACCGACGACCTTGCCCCCCTCGCTGATCAGGTCATCGGCACGGCAGTAGTTGACCAGCAACGCCCCCTGCGCGGCAGCGCTACGCGCCAGCGCCAATGCCAGCCGGGCATCGTTGAACTGCCCATCCCAGTATTGAACGCCACCGCGCAAGCCGTCATCGCGGGCGTTCGGCAGCTGTGCCAAGGTTTGCGCACGGTTCAAAAATCTCGTCGTACCCAGTGCGGCCTTGCCGGCCAGCAGATCGTAGGCGGTGAGTCCGGCACCGTAAAACGGCGTTTCCCACCACCGGTAAGATGGCATCACGAAGGCCAGCGGCTGCGCCAGGTGGGGTGCGTTTTCCAGCAGGGTGGTGCGCTCGCGCAGTGCTTCGCGCACCAAGGCAATATTGCCTTGCGCCAGGTATCGCACCCCGCCATGCAGCAGCTTGGTCGCCCTCGACGAAGTTCCCTTGGCAAAGTCGTGCGACTCGACCAGCACCACCGAAAATCCGCGCAAGGCGGCATCAAGCGCTACCCCCAGCCCGGTTGCACCGCCGCCCACGATGGCCACGTCATACAGCTGGGGCTGTTGCAACCGCGCCAGCAGCTCCTGCCGCACGGTGGGCAATAGGCCATCCACGGCTGCGCGGGTCACTGGTCTGCCCAACCCTTCGCGCGTTCCACTGCCTGTTGCCAGCGGCTGCGTTTGGCGTCGCGGGCATCGGCACCCCACACCGGCTCGAAGCGCCAGTCGACGGCCCATTGGGCCGTCAATTCATCCGCATCCGACCAAAACCCGGTCGCCAAACCCGCCAGATACGCAGCGCCCAGCGCGGTCGTTTCGGTGACCCGGGGCCGTACCACCGGCACGCCGAGAAAATCGGCCTGCATCTGCATCAGCAGGTCATTGCGGCTGGCACCGCCATCGACCCGCAACTCGCGCAGCGCGATGCCGGAATCGGCCACCATGGCGCTAAACACGTCGGCGCTTTGCAGCGCAATCGACTCCAGCGTCGCACGGGCGAGATGGGCGCGGGTGGTTCCTCGGGTAATGCCGACCATCGCGCCGCGGGCATAGCCATCCCAGTGCGGCGTGCCCAGACCGGCAAATGCCGGCACCAGGTACAGATCCTGGGTATCGGGCACCGAAGCCGCCAAGGCCTGCATGTCGTCGGCCGATCGGATGACACCCAGGCCGTCGCGTAGCCACTGAACCGCTGCACCCGCGACGAATACGGAACCTTCCAGGGCATAACAGGCCTGCGCCGGCAGCAGCCGTT
>Ga0105045_10001566_pt1 | contig 18831 bp, 8 predicted proteins | sample MAT02_FD_78089 | JGI IMG/M metagenome (GOLD analysis project Ga0105045, IMG submission 78089) | Freshwater microbial communities from Lake Fryxell liftoff mats and glacier meltwater in Antarctica - MAT-02 (megahit assembly) | ecosystem: Environmental > Aquatic > Freshwater > Ice > Liftoff... | reverse complement strand
GTGCTACGTTCCCTGTTTGATCTTGGTCACCAATCGCATAGAAGTGGTCAACTCTTCGAATTGCAACCAAGGTCTTAACAACGCGACTGCGGTGTAAGATCCAGGTTGACCAGGAACTTCCGAAACTTCAATCCGTGCATCTGCGAGCGGATGCGTTGCTTTCTCCTCTACGGACGGCTTGTTGCTAGCGGTTCGGTAATTCATAATCCAATTGTTGAGCCACTTTTCGCAGTCTTCTCGCTCCATAAACGAACCGATCTTGTCCCGCGCCATTACCTTCAAGTAATGAGCGATCCGAGAGGTAGCAAGAATGTAGGGCAGTCTCGCACTGATGGCAGCATTGGCCGTTGCGTAGTCCCCGTCTTTGCCCTCGTACTTCTTTGGCTTTTGCGTTGTCTGCCCCCCGAAAAAGACCGAATAATCCGTATCCTTGTAATTGCAAAGTGGCAGGAAACCACAGTCACTAATTTCTTTTTCGCGACGATCCGGAATCAAGACTTCGGTTGGGCATTTAAGCTCCAAGTCACCGTCTTCTGCTTTTACGACATGCGTTGGCAAATTCTCAACCTTGCCGCCACCCTCAAACCCTCGAATGGAGGTACACCAACCGTATTTGGCAAATGCGTCTGTCAAACGAGCGCCCATCACGTACGCCGTGCTCATCCAACAGTAGTCCTCATGCGCCACCGCGATCGATTCCTTGTTTGGCCCCAACGCAACTTCTTCGAACCCAAACTCATCAATCGGGCTGGTGCCGGCGCCATAAGGCAATCTTGCTAACGTCCGTGGCATCGTCAAAACCACAAATCGAGAATCCTCTGTTTCCCGGAAGCTCTTCCAGCTAGTGTAGCCAGGTGTATCGAAAACCTTCGCAATATCCCGCGGTGCATTCAATTCCGTCCACGAATCGAAACCAAACATCTCACAGCCGGTAGAGGCAATGAACGGACAGAAACCGGCCGCTGCAACGCTCGACAGATTTCGAAGCATCGCAATATCATCGGGATGATTAATGAATTCATAATCGCCGATCAACGCGCCATAAGGTATCCCGCCAGGCTGTCCGAATGCGTTTTCGTAAATCTTCTTGAATAGATCGCTCTGATCGAACTCAACCGCATCCGCCAAGTCCTTTTGCAGCTCTCGCTTCTTTACATTGAGCACACGCAATTTTAGCTGCGTACCCGTTTCGCTGTTTTTGATTAGATGCTGCAACCCTCGCCATGACCCCTCAAGCTTTTGAAAGGCCTCGTTGTGCATTATCTTGGCCAATTGATTCGATACCAACGCATCGATTCCCGCGATCGCTTTGGTGATGGATTTGGTCACGTTTTTGTCAAAGGTGACCGTGCCCTTCAAGGCCTGCTCTGCAAATGTTTTTAGTAGCGATTCCGCATGCGACCTCTCTGTTTGCTTCGTCGCCTTTATTGCAGCCTCTAAAAACCCGACCTTCGTTTCGGTTGTGGTCTGGCTACTATCACTCGATTGTTTACTCGACTCTGCCATGAAAGCTCCTACCCCGTTTACTGAATAATGCTGTGAATGAATTAAGTACGACCCCGACAACTATGCTCAGGCTCGCTACTCAGGCGAATCGCCTTTGATGCCTAGCTCACCCGCTAAAGCCTTTATGTTTTCGGTGTTCTTTAGCACCTCTTCTAACGTTGCCTCTAGATTGCTGCTAACATCCGCTTTGGTTAGCAACTCGCTCAGTTGCGCACGGACGTCCAGCAAATTCTTTAGAGCAGGAACTTGCTTGGCGACTTGAGCTGGCTCAAAGTCCTTCATCGATTCAAAAGCAAGATTCACTTTCATGGATGACCCATCCCCCTTGAGCGTATTTTCCACTTCCATACTTACGCCTGGCGTCATTTGCTTGAGCACATCATTTATATTGTCCCGGTCGATTTCTGTGAACTTTCGTTCTCGAAGCCCCTTGAGCTTGACCGGTTCATATTCTCCATTGCTGTTGAGTTTCATCGGCTGACCCGAGAAGTCACCCACCACGCCCATCAAGAACGGCAATTCTTTCTTTTCGGTTGCATCACCCGTATCGACCTCGTAGGTAATGTGCACGCGAGCTTTTCGTACTCTGCTTAATTTATCATGAACTGAACTCATAGATTCCTCGAATCAATCAAGTAAAACGGGTCAATTGCGAGTGGCGGACAAGGTACCGCCCAACTTTTTGAAGAAGTTAACATAAACTACTTCCTTTTGCAATTTTATTCATCTCAATCATCGGATTTTACTACAATTCCAAGTCGACGAAAGACCTCGCCACGCACTTCCGAATTCTGAACGAGATCGGAAAGCAACTCAGGCAAAGGCATCTTCCCCCATCGGACAGCTTGCTCCAAAGCATACGAAACTGGAGAGTGAGGTTCCGTCTTGCGAAAGAAACTCGCAACGCGAACCAAACTCGCAAGCGCATCCTCTCGATGCTGAATCGCTCCTGCTTTTCCACCTCCGCCTTCCGGCTTGCGAGACGACGACTCCGACGATTCGCTTTCCGTAACGGATTCCGACGCATTCTCCGACGACTCAGCTTGGTTGCTGCCGACAAGATCGCTGCCAGCCAATTCTGCAAACCAATCCTTAACGGCTGTGATTTCCTTCACGATCCTGCCAAACCCGAAGTGCGACCCCCCCGACTTGCTTGTAAGAGCTTTGTCAAGCTGTTCGGCACTCACCAACGCTTCGGATACCGCGTCCAGGAATTCTTGCTTAACGTCAGTCGATGTTTCGCTGATCTCTTTAGCGATTTCGTCGTAGACCATCAATCCAGACTCTTCAAGCTGGGATCGTTCCCTCTCCGGTAGTCCTTCCAAATGCCGAGCGATAACCTTAGATGAGTAGCTTATCCGTGACCCTCGTTGAACTGGGATGCGCCCCATCCCATCGATCAGGCTCGTGGATTGATTCAGTTTGTCCAGAAATCCTAGCGCATACAACTCATCATCCTCATCCAACGGAAAAAGCTGTAAGCCATAGGAGTCGACTAAAGCAGTTGCAACTTGGAGCGACGCGCTCAACCCACGGAAACCTGCTGATCGCATCGAGGCTTCGATCAGCCAAGATACAATGCGTGTGTCTTTCGACTGCGCTTTCAATATGCCAACACACTGCGCCGCAATTGTGCCCCAGTTTGTATCCTTCTTGGGATCGTCGGATCGGCCCGCAGAGTTCCTGATTTTTTCAGCTCGGGAGTCGGAATCCAAAAGTTCAATCTCGACCCTTGTTTTTTCGATCTTGCGTGCCGTTTCCCCATCCCTCTGCACGTTGGCGAACGCATTGAGAAGCGCCAAATCCTCACTCGTTTCCTTGGAAAGTCCACACGGCTCCGATTCCGAAATCGGAGCTACAAGTTCATCGATATTTAACAATCCCATCGGTCGATCCCACCCTTAAAACTAGTCATGTAAATTCATCCGCCTCATGTCATTTGCGAGGCTCTCAAGTATTTTCGCATGCATTCTACTCGCCCAGGATTTGCTTATCCCCAACACGTCTCCAGCATCCTGCAGTGTGTAGCCTTCGAAATAGACCAGTTGAATCAAACGGCTCTCGGACATCGGAAGCTTCTTGACCAGCTCTCTTACCTTGGAGCTCACCTCCAAGTGCATCACCCTTTGAACCGCGCACTCACTTGGGTCTTCCGCCGATTCGATCGGATCATGATCCGAATCGGTACCGCTGGCTAAATAGACCACCGCTAATTGCTCAGTCGTACGAGCAAACCAAGCTCCATTCTCCTCGATCGAAGAGGCCTCTCCCGTACTCCTGTCTTTCTCGGACTCCAACACTTGGTTGGCCATGCTTTCATTTCGCATGCGACGGTACCGCGCTCGACTGGTCCAAGTCATCTTGGCCAACCCATCATAGATCGCACCGCGAATACGATAATAAGCAAACGTACTAAACTGATTCCCAAGCTCCGCATCGAAATCTCGGGCAGCCTCAGCCAGGCCGAGTTCACCATAGGCGATCAAATCATCAAGATCGACCTTGATCGGAATACTCCGATAGATTCGCATCGCCAACGATCGAACCAAGGCGCGACCGTCCGCAATAAGTTCAGACGTTCCAGGCGTTGAATCCGTTTCCACAATTATGGCCGCCCAATCAATTGCTGTTGAAAGACCATTAAACGCTGCCGTGACGAAGGATCACTGCAAAGCGTCTGAGCAATCGATTTGCTCATTTGCTTAAGGGAGGCTATTGAATTGACCGTTTCCGATAGTCGATGCCGCAAAAACGCTTCGACCAACGCAACCACTAAATCCTCAAAGGCGGTAGAGTTACTCTCAAACGAAGCTACGACCCCTTTTAAGGTACTCCATTCCTGCTCACTCAAAGAACGTTGCCGCTGTGAGAGCGTTGCCTCCAATAGTTCACTCAAGACCTTGGAGCTCGCCTCCTCGGAGGTCAACTCCCGAGTCACCGAACCCTTCGAATCGGGCGTCTGGTCCTGCATGTTCTATTGGGCTCCTTTAGTTTTTCGGCGTGGCCAAGTCTCTTGAAATCCAGCCATACAGTCGCTTGTTCGCATCCGAGGTCATCAAGGTCTGGCCGTTTTCACCAAACGCAATGCTGGTGATTGATGCTCCCCGGTGACCCTCTAAATCGAAAATTTTACCAGGCTTGTCCCAGGTTGGCGAAGCAAACCACACGGTAACTGTTCCCGCATCGTCGCCCGTCACAAACAGAGAGTCAACGGGGGATGTCGCAATGGTTAGACCGCTCTTTACATCCAATCCGTTCATTTCGCCCTTGTCCGAGATTTCTCCCTTGTCGATCTTTGGCTTCAGGGCCACAAATTCGATTCGTCCGCTCATTTCTTCCCCGTCCTTCTCGCTCTGCACAAGCAAGTAACGTGTTGCTTCTTCGGCTACCCACGCTTCATTAAAGAAATGAACTGACTTTACTTTTCGACCATCCTTGACATCCGCGTTCCGCAACACGATTGGCTCATTCAAACCGGTCATCTCAACTTTTCCGTCTACGTGGATGATAGCCATTACACTATCCGCAGCAGGATCCCAACAGGCTGCGGCGACATTCTCGTATTCGCCAATCAAGCCGCCGGATACCGCATTTACGATTCTCAACAGATGCTTATCTGTGTTCAACATGGCTAGCTGCACTTTGTTTGGCGAAAGCTGTATCTTACTAAAGCCAACGGCGGCAAACTCTGCCTTGCTCCATTTGTTCTCCCCCTCTGCTGGCAAATCCAGTCGCAAAATCGAACCGTCCTGCCGGAGTTGCATTACCACCGATCCCTCTCGGTCACTCGTGGAGCTGATCAGCTCTTGGATACCAACACTTGCGAATGCCGTGCGGTCGTCCGTTATGTCGTAGATCGTTCCGGCTTTGGTTGCAACAAACGTATGTGTCCCTTGCTTTTGGCTCGCAAGTACGCTGTCTGAGGACTTGGGATTGAGCCGAAAGCTAGGATGAAAGCGACTGGAAAGTTTTGGGCTTCCAGAGGTTGCTGCGTCTAACCATAGCAAACCGTTTTGAAACTCCCGTTTGCTCTCGTCGATTCGATTCGGTTTGGCATCTAATGTGAACACTACAGACTTCACCAACCGTGGATCGTTTCCTGGTAGGCGTACATTGACAATAAGCCGATCCACTCCATCCGCGATAGGAGCAGACGCCAAGTCTATATTGTGATGTTCGGTAATTTTGAGAACGGACTTTGCTTTGTCATCGCTAGCGGACGTGAGCGCTGGTCGCAGGAAGTTTCCTTTGTCGTACACCTTGACGAAGCCCGAGGAGAAAACCAAAAAGAATCGATTCCCGTCTTCGGTCCAAACACCCTTAAGCGGTATTCCTTCGTCTTCTCGACTCCGCAGGATCGGATTGTTGGGATCGCTTTTCCACCACGAATTGGCATCGGACCGATCCCACAACCAAACCAAACTGGACTGATTGACCATCGCAATCAATGAAGGGTTCTTTGGATTCGGTACCGCAAAGTAGGTAGCGACGTTATCGCTCTTAGCATTGAGTGAAACCCTTTCACCATACACCGTGTAGATTAGTGTTTGCGAGAAATTGGCGATCAAAATCTCCTTTCCATCGTTGAGCATCGTCATGCGTGGTTCACTGCTGTTTTTGGTCTCCTTTCCTTTGTTGGGGTCAGACGGTGCAGCCAAAGACCAGCGCTTGATCATATTGCCTGTCGACAGATCCCAAACACAAAATTCCCAATTATGCGAAGCGTCTTGCAGATAGCTGCGTTCCGCCTTGTCTAGCGATGCAGACGTCACAATGATGCCCGACTTGAGATCAACAGCCGAATCGACAAACACCGCCCCGGGTGTATGGCCAAAATAGCTGAACCGGCCAATTCTCTTATCGGTCCTGCCCGTTTGCAAATTCCAAAGATCCACCACGCCATCCTCGGTCACGGAGATTGCTTGTGGAGTTGTGCCTCTACCATAATTACCAACCACCGAAGCAGGATATTCCTCGCGTTTCAACTGCCGACGTTGCTTTTGACGCTCGATACTCCATACGATCGAAGTTCCGTAATCGTCCAAGCCCAGTATCGAATCATCCGTCGCAAACAACGCATTGATGATATTTGGCGTCGAGGCTTTGCTGCCAGGTACGCCGGTCAAGTACGTGTCGTATAGAACTTCGCCCCCAGCCTTCGCTTGCCGCCAAACGTGCACAACCGGTTCATTGTCACTGATTGATAGAATACGGTCGTCTGCGTTCACAACCAACCTGGAAATCGCAGCGCTATGCTTAGCAGCCAACTCCAAAATATTCTCGACACTTAAAACGGTCTCTTCTTTGACTTTGCCGACCTTGATGTCTCCAACACTGAGTTTTCCATCACCGGTTGCAAACAAAAGTCGCTTGCCTGAACCAAGCATCGTGGCAGCGCTCAAGCTATCTCCGATCGATTCAGGCAACGAAATCTTTGTGCTAGTCAAATTGTCTACATTGAGTACAAAAAGAACAACGTTCTTCTCGATTTTTGCGGAAGCCAGAATGGTGTTGGCATCGACCCATTGCAAATCCCTCAAGTCCCCTCGAACACTTCGAATGTTTTTCTTCAAGTCGATTTCTTTGATAGCCTCAATGCCTTTGGACTTCCAATTTTCCGCACGGGTCAAAACGCGAATTCCACCATTAATTCCCGCCACAATTCGCTTTCCATCCGGACTGTACCGCATTGCTTGAAACGACTTGGCGCCAAGCACCGAAGCTTCAACGGGCTCTGATTTGCCAACCAAAGACCAAACGTAAGTACTGTTAGTCGTCCCCGTCGTTTTTGAAAACATCGCTTCATCACCGTTTGGGGAAATCGCAACGCAGTCGATCGTACTCCCCGGGAAATCCACCTTAAAATCTTCATTCTTCAGTCCATCAGCATCGTATCGAAACACTTTCAATTGTCCGTCTTGGGTACCAACGATTCCAACCTTCACCGCTGGAGCAAAGTCCATCGTCTTGACTTTGGAATTAGATAACTTAGGCAAATCCTCGTTGGTAAGCAGACTAACGCGTTCCCAAGCAAAAGTGTCGAACTTGGGGATGTTTCCAATGGCTGAGACACCCTCCTTCGTGATTTGCTCAAACTCCTGGCCGATGAATTTTTTGGTTCTCTCAAGCACAATGCTTGCGCCTTGGTTGTCAAATTGCGAAGTACTCGAGTTGGCCCTTCCAAGTTGCTCAACCGAGCCACTGATTCGGTTCTTTACCGCCAGTGACTGAGATATTTTCCGAGCTGCTTTCTCTTGTTCGGCAGACTTCTCGGCCTCGCCCTTCGCAGTAACCGCCGCCACTTTGGCCATGTCAGCTTCGGTTCGCGCCATCTGTGCAATCATCTTTTCGTCTTCGGCGGTCTGTCTCGCCATATCAGCCGCCACTTTCTCCGTGTTGGCTTGCATCGTCGCGTTGTCGGCTGCGATTCTGGCTATTTTTTCCTTTTCTTTAGCCACATCTGCTGCTAACTTTTCTCCAATCGCGGTTTCCTTTGCTTTCTTTTCCGCTTCGGCTGCAGCCTTTGCATTATCCAATGCACCAACAGCAATCTTTGTTTGCATATCAGCACTTATCCTTTGAGTATTTGCATAGAACGCAAAACCGATAGCAACCAATAGCAAGAACGAAACAGCCGCAACGAAGGCTCGTGTCAACGTCTTGAAACGTGCGTCGCGTTGTTCCAATGCAAGTTTAGCTTTTTTCGCTTTTTCATAAACGTCGGCTTCTCTTGGAACAGCACGATCTAGCGTCTGCAGAGCTAAGTCGTAATCGCCCTTGTCGAACGCGCATTGACCGTAAGCGAACCTCGCATTTTCCAAGCCGACCTTGGCTGTCTTATTGTCTGCCCACATGTCGATCGCGTCGCGAAATCCAAAGATAGCTCGCGTGAACCGGTCGTAGTCTTGCAACTGGGCTGCACTAGCCGCCACATCAGACGAACGATTGGCGAGCGCGATACTTTCGGCGTGAGTATTGACTGCATGGATTTCTTCTTGAAATTCCGCCACAGATGCATGTCGAAGACTCGGGTCGGTCTCCATCGCACGGCGTGCAATGTTGAGCAACGGATCCTCTTTGTCGGTCGGGGTGATTTCGTTCTTGGTCGCCGCTACCAGACGATGTCTTTGCGTTCTCCCCATATGCGGCGGCGTACCGGTTACGATTTGATAAAGGATCGCCCCGAGCAGATAAATATCGCTATGCTTGCCAATTCGATCTCGTTGATTGCGAGCCATCTCAGGAGCCATGTACTCCGGTGTTCCACCGAAATCGATATCCCTCTTTTTGGTTTGGTTGACCGCCAAGCCCCAGTCGCTGAGATAAACTTCACCGAACGTTCCAAGCATCACGTTGTCTGGCTTGAGATCTCGGTGAATCACATTCTTCGAGTGCGCAAAAGCTACTGCGTCCGCGATCTTGCCAAAGATTTCAAGATTCTCTTCGCGAGTTTTCTTTCTAAGCAATTTCTGCCATTCTATGCCTCGAATCAGCTTCATCGAATAAAAAAGAGTTCCATCCTCGGTCCGCCCCAGTTCGTAGATCGCCGGAATGTTTGGGTGGTCAAGTTCGGCAGTGACTTCAGCCTCGTAGAAAAACTGTTTTCGAGCCTCAATGTCTTCGAATTTTTCAGCCTTGATGGTTTTGATCGCAACAACACGGTTCACAGCGGTCTGAAGAGCCGAATAAACCATTCCCATACCGCCCTCTCCAAGCTTGTCTTGGATCTGGTAATCTGCCCCCTCCGTTTGCGTGGCGTTGGCGTCTGCGATTAGACGAACCGCAACGCGGCGAAAAACCGAGTCGGAAGCTTCAGCGCGTTCGAAGCGAAGTGATTGCTTCGAGTCTTTTCCGGAGGAACCAATTGCAGCATCCCAAACTCGCTTTAACTGCCCATCGGTTCCGGAATCACCGATACCCATTGCCATACGCAAATCGGATTCGGTAAAGTTTTGCGTACTACTGACTTCCTCTCCGCCGTCTGCTTCCCGGCTATCCGCGGGCAAGCGAATTGTCTTGCTCGAGTCCGATTCGTGGCTATCGTCGGAAGTGAACGTGCCTGAACTGCCTTCCTTTTCTGGTAACGCTTTCGACAAATCCTTGGCCCCAAGCGTATCGCTCGAATCACCAACGTGGTCTCCTCCGCCGGGAGTCGTTAACTCGTTGGTTGCCAACCGAGCTGGAGCTACATCCTCAGAAAATTGGAAGTGCTGATTTGCGTTGAGAGTACCAGACTTCTCGGGAATGCCAGCAAGCAGTGCGCCGCATTTAGGGCAATTCACATCGTTGACGGCTACACTACTTTTGCACTTTGGACAGCTGCCCATTTCACTCACTCCACTTATAAACCAAATCTTGGAAGTATCGAATCAAAATTCAAAAAAAGGAAACTACACCTATTCGCCTAGAATCGAACGAAGCTTTCGGTTCCGTCTATCGCGGCTACTGTATCCCACAGTCCCCAGCTCCTCGATGGACTCGGAGACGGAATCTGCTCTGGATTTGTTCGACTTAGACGATTCTCGGACCATCCACAACGATCCGAACAAAAGACCACTTGCTGCAAACCGTGCGGACGAGGTGCCCCCTTGCTTTGCATCCTCCTCGCCCTGAATTGTGCTGTCACTGCGATACAACGTCGGCGGAATGAAACTTGTCTCATTCTTTGGTGATTCGATCTTTGGAACAGGGATCGGAATGTCTTCAGGTTCTACTTTTTCGGTGTCAGGAACAATTGCTGGCTCGGTATTCGGCTCAGCCTTGGGCGCAGAATCGCGAACCGGGAAGACTTCTAAAACGACAGGAACGCCATTGGCAGGTTTCTCAACGATCGCATAGAAGCCGCTTGGTTTCGACGGATCCTCTAAGAACTGTGCCTTCTTGGACTCAATGTCCTGCGGCGTTGGCGAACCACCGTCGGCCGCATAAATGGGTTCTTCTTTTACGCCCGATTGTGTGTCTAGCTCCTTTAAGATCTTCTCCTGTGACGGCAGTTCGGTCAGATCGGGCTGGCCATCTAAATTCAAATCATCGTAGTTCACAAAATAAATGGCGACTGTCTTTGGCTTTTCAACCGTATCTTCGAGCTCCACCTGCTGCGGCTGAAAAACGACGTTCGAAATCACAGCAGGAGGCGTGAACGCAACGAGGATCGGGGTTTGCTGGGGTAATGGATTTGGGGGGACCGCGATAGCTCCACCATTCCCCCCTGCGACAACATTGTCGATGGATTCGTACTGGAATGTTAAATCCCTGATTGGGGACGCTGCATCGCTATTCTCTACGCCATCTGCCTTACTCGCGTTCTCAAAAATGAAAAAGTCGTTTGCGCGTCGAACTATCGCATTTGTCGGAAGAATTTGATTGTCTTGCAGAAACCTGCTCTCAAACAGGCTAGAGCGAATGAAAACCTGCGTATCGAGAGGCTTGTTACCTACGGAAAAAGGATTGGCTTTCCCGTCCGCATACCCGACGAAGACCACAAATCCGTTTTCGTTACTACCCGTGTCGATAGCGCCTGCTGGGCTTGTGTAGCCAAAGTTTAAAGCGACCTGTTGAAAGAAATGCCTGGTAGGAGTTTCAAGGGCGAACGACGGAGGCGAATTGAAAGCGTTCAGGACTTCGCGCGTCGAAAACTTCCCTGGCACTCCTTCACCGCCATCGAAGAAGTTTTGTGCGTTGACAAACCTTGGACCAGGAACGTTGTAAACAACCTGAGTCGGATTGGCGTTCACCGCCGTGGTCTCCAACTTGCCTTGGGATGTAAGAGCAAATAAGCCCCCAGCTACCAGCACAATTCCACCCTCCTCGGCGACATTGCTCTTCGTGGTGACAATACCGTTTATCGTTAGATCGGAAGCCCTATCGGTTTCGATGTAAACATTGGGATTGGCACTCGTACCAGCCGATACGCTATTTACCGTAAGAGCTTTTTGGTTGACCAAGAACAGAGAGTACTGATTCGCGTACCTTGTCTCATACTGCAGCTTGAAATCACTTACCAATTGGTTGATCTGGCTGTCGCTTAGTCCGGTATACGCCGCACGAAGGCCAATCTTCAGGTTTGCCAACAAGTCATCGCCGCGATTCGCAGCGGCCGAGTTCACCTTCTGCCAGTCAATTCCGGAAGACAAATTATTGAGATTCCCATTGCTTCCAACTTCCGCATCCAAAGTGTTCACAAAAGTGTTCGACAAATGCGAGTATTTACCAGCCTTTATCGTTAGCAGATCTCCTTCCACCCGAGCGGTATTATTCCCCTCATCAATCCAACCGTCCAAGGCACTTAGAGTAACATCCTTACCGGACTTGACCTCCGCATTTAGTTGTATGTTTCCGTTGACTCCGAAAGTCCGCAACAAGATATTGCCTGTTCCATTGGTCGTTACAACGGAATTTGCGGTCAAGTTACCTGCAATGACGTCGATAATGATGTTGCCGTTGCCACCGAGCGTACGAACACCAGTGCCACTTAGTATCAGACCATTGGTTTCTTGAATGACGATATCGCCAGTGGTTGTGATAGTGGCAACTAGAGTTCCGATCGTGGTGTCGATATCAGCGGCACCTGCGGCACCGATTCCCTGAGCGGCGTTCAAGGTTGCTGTGTTGGAGCTTACTAGATTCGCGGTTTCCCCAATAGTATTGTCTGTGACGGCACCGGTGCCGTTCGTGTCGCTATCAGCCGTTACGTTCAACGCACCGGAGTTGCTAATCAATTGACTGAGCGCGACGTTGCCAGTCGCACTATAAGCGATCGAGCCCGTTGTGGTGGTTGTGGTCACGCCCTCGATCATCGTGATGCCGCCGTTGTCCGCCGTGACCGTCACAGTACCCGCACCACCCGTTGCGATGTTACCACCCGCGTTCTGATTGACGGTATCGCCCGTGATCAAGATCGAGCCGGTCGTGGAACTGACTACGGCGGTCAACGCGATAGCACCTGCATCTGCATTGAGCGTGATGTTGCCTGTTCCGCTGGCCGTTACAACCGAGTTCACAGTCAGATTACCCGCATCGACGTCGATGTTGATGTTGCCGTTCCCACCTTGAGTGCGAACACCAGTGCCACCGATAGCCAGACCATTGGTTTCTTGAATGATGATATCGCCAGTGGTTGTGTTCGTTGCAACTAGGGTTCCGATTGTAGTGTCGATATCGGCAGCACCTGCGGCACCAATTCCCTGAGCGGCAGTCAACGTTGCCGTGACAGAGGTTGTTAGATTCGCGGTCTCCGCAATCGTGTTGTCCGAGACGGTACCGCTGCCATTCCCGTCGCTATCCGCCGTTACGTTCAATGCGCCTGAGTTGCTGATCAATTGACTGAGTGCCACGTTTCCGGTGGCACTATATGCGATCGTGCCCGTTGAACTGGTTGTGGTCGCACCTTCAGTCATCGTAATATCGCCGTTGTCCGCCGTGACCGTTACAGTACCAGCGCCGCCCGTGGCGATGTTACCACCAGCGTTCTGATTGACGGCATCGCCGGTGATCGAGATGGAACCGGTCGTGGCGATGACTGACGAATCCACCGCGACGGCGCCAGCATCTGCAATGAGCGTGATGTTCCCGGTCGCGGAATCATTGCGAACGGATTCGCTACCTGGGGTTAACGATACAAAACGGATATCGCCTCCACTTGCAATTTCTTGAATTCGTATGTCGCCAGTGGGTGCGTTTGGAAGTACCCCGATCGCATTCAAAGCGCTTAGGCTGTGGGCTTGGGTTTCCAAAGTATTCAGCGAACCAATTCCCTGAACAGCCCTCAAAACAACTCGTGCAGATGCGATATTCGCCACGAAGTTCGCTTCTCCTGTCGCGTCACCAGCGTCGATAATGCCGTTATTGAAGCTCTGCACGAAGATTGCATTGGTATCGTTGTTCGTTGTTTGCAACGACCCAACGGTGATCGCTCCATCTGCCGTCAGGCGAATCTCGGCTGTTCCAATCGGCTGCGGTAAGGCCCCAAGCGAAATGGTCGACGGAGATGCGGTTCCATCGATTCCAGGGTCGTAAATGTTCGCAGTGGCGCGACCAGCAATAATTCGGGTTCCGTCTGCCATCGTAATGGAACCGCTCGTTCCGTTCAATCCGCCGTCGCTGTCAGCCACCAGCGTGATATTTCCCGAGGTGGCTGTGATGACTGGAAGATTGTCGGTGTCCGCGATCGGATTGATGACCGGGATCGCATTTTCATTGGGACTCAACGCTGTCCCCACGATGATATCATTGAAGGCTTCGATAAGAATATTGCCAGCGTCCGAAAGGATCACATCGTTGATGATCACGTTTCCGTTGAGGATGTTCGATCTTAAAGTGATGCTGCCTGTGCTAGTCTGAATAAAATCATTCCCTGCGATGACGTCATCGGACACATTGATAGTTCCAGCTGCTTCGACTCGAATTGAACCGGCATTAGTAAGGGTCTGGAGTGCCACATTGTCTCGATCCACTGGCGGATCAAAGTAAGGTTTGCCCAAATCGATCAATTCGATGGCAGTACTCGAAAACACCGTTAAATCACCGCGAGTAGTAGCATCAAACTGACTTGCCGTTACGTTTAAAATCTCCGATTGACCAGAATAAACCATAAGACGATTTGCACTCAAATCGATCGAACCGTCTGCCGCTACGATGTCGGCCCCCTCAACTCTCAAATCACCGACGACGCTTAATGAATTACCTAACGTTAGTGTGCCAATTCCATCGCTATCGGAATCTGCAATGAGAGCAAGATTGGTAACCGTAAAGAGAACACCGACAAAATTGATGTCCCCAGTTGACTCAAGCCAAGCAGTATTTGCAGTAAGTGCAACGGTTCCGGCGACAGTTGCATTCAGTGCTACTAAGCCGGTAATCGCACTCGCAACAAGGTTCCCAGAAGCGATTACCTCAATAGCATTGATGTTTTCGCGAAAAATACTACTTGAAACGGAACCGATGCTCCCAGGAAGTGCCGTCAGGGTAACATTTGCTCCTCGGACATCCAGTGAGTCCGGAAGGTCATCGTTGTCGGTAATGCTCGTGCCAGAGACCGAAACATCGCCGGCAGTGCTATCCAATAGACTCAGTGCAATAATTCCGGCCGCATTGTAGGTAATTGTTCCGTTAGTAGACGTAGTCGTTGAACCATCCACCATAGTTATGCCGCCGTTATCGGCCGCAACAGTTACCGTGCCAGCTCCACCAGTGGAAATGTTGCCACCCAAATTCTGATTGATCGCATCGCCGGTGATCAAGATGGAACCAATAGTCGAACTAACTGCCGTATTCAACGCAATGGTGCCGGCATCTGCATTGAGTGTGACGTTGCCTGCACCATCGGCCGTCACAACCGAATTCACTGTCAAGTTGCCTGCGTCGACGTCGATGTTGATATTGCCATTGCCCGCAAGTGTGCGAACGCCAGAACCGCCTAGGATCAAGTCGTTGAGTTCTTGAATGAAAATATTGCCGGTGGTTGAGTTCGTAGCAACTAGAGTCCCGATTGCGGTATCAATATCGGCGGCACCTGCGGCCCCGATTCCCTGAGCAGCGTTCAAGGTTGCTGCGCTCGATGTTGTTAAATTCGGTGTTTCTGCAGCGGTATTGTCGGAAATGGCACCTGTGCCGTTTGTGTCGCTATCTGCTGTGACATTCAAAGCTCCTGAAGTGCTAATCAATTGGCTCAGAGCCACATTGTCTGTGGCACTGTAGCTGATCGAGCCTGTCGCCGTAGTTGTGGTCGTGCCATCCGCCATCGTGATGCTGCCGTTATCGGCGGTAGCCGTTACGGTGCCAGTTCCACCAGTGGAAATGTTGCCACCCGCGTTCTGATTGATCGCATCGCCGGTGATCAAAATGGAACCCGTTGTGGAGCTAACTGCCGCATTCAACGCAATAGTGCCGGCATCTGCATTAAGTGTAACGTTGCCTGCACCATCGGCCGTCACAACCGAATTCACTGTCAAGTTGCCTGCGTCGACGTCGATGTTGATATTGCCATTGCCCGCAAGTGTGCGAACGCCGGTACCGCCGATGATTAAGCCGTTGGCTTCTTGGATGAGAATTTCGCCTCGCGTGGTGTTGGTGGCTACCAAGGTGTCGACACTCGTTCTTAACGCGACACCCGCAAACGTTCCAGCATCGCCAACGCTATCGCCGATTCCGTCGTTGGCTACCAGTTCGAGACGATTCGTCGAAATCGTAACGCCCGCCGCAGCTACATTGGTAATCGATCCACGATCCGCGTCCGCAGCACCCTCGAGGTCTGCGTTCAGAAACACAGTGTGGTTTCTTCCGATTTCAGTTGCGACGATACTACCCGTATCGAAGACGATATCGTCACCTGCATTGAAGGTAAGCGATGAGTCAACAGCAGCTCCCGTCAGCGAGACCACCGCATTATTGTTGATGAGAATATCGTCGTCAATTGAAGCGCTGTCGCCAGCGGTGAATATGGTTGAAGCTCCAACGGATATATTGGCGCTAATGGTTAGAGGGCTATTTGCAGTGAGGAATCCGCCGCCGCCTGCGGTGGACGTTGAATCCACGTTGATTCCGCCAGCAAGATCGGTAATGCCGATCGAGCCGGTCGTGTTGAATCCGAGTCGCAAGCTGTTGATATCAATGTCATCGGCAGCACCAATGCCGCCGCTGCCGGCGCGCAGTTCGATACGCCCGTTCGTGGCCGACAAGTTTTCTAGGGTGTCGAGAGTCGTGCCATCCACAATGGCTTCGGTAGCTCCGATATCAATTGCGGTTCCCGCGTTAATGTTGGCCGTCAGTCGCCCCAGAGTTATGCTTCCACCAAAGTTCCGTTCGGCGTCGAGCGAAATCGTGCCCGTATTAACTTGAATCGTTGAACCGTCGGTCATGCGAATCTCGTCGAGTCCATCACCATCCAAACCGTCTGAATTCGCGATCACGGAAACATTTCCGTTGCCGGTTATTGTTGCTGAGCCCGTCGCACCAAACAGCACACTGTCCGCAGCTTGAAGCGTTATATTGCCATTCGCAGCCTCAATGGAACCGTTTACCTGCAGGTCGCCATTTGCGGAGAAAACGGCACTGGTTAGATCTCCGCCCGTGGATAAGTCTCCGGCAAAGACAGTCGAGGCCGTGGATGAAAAAGTCGCAGTTCCAAGTATATTTGCTGTCGCCTCAATGTTGGCGGAGTTAACATTCTGGACTAGAACCGATTGAAGCGCGTTGCTCGCCGTGAAATCGCCTCGCCAGAGGAACGAGCCAACACCTGCTGCACCATTTACAATGATTTGTTGTAGGTCAGAAAGGGCTCCGGACTTTTCGGAATTGGCAGGTACTAAAAGGTCAACGTCAAAGATTTGATCGCCGTCTGCATCAAGGAAAAAATTGCCGCCTGAAATTAGCAATGCAGCGCTCTCATTGCCACCCGCTGTGATATCTACCGTTAAAATCCCGGTCGCCTGCACGAAATCTGCCCCAACCGTGAGAACTCTTCGCGGCTCTAATCTGCTGAAACTATGGGAAAGTTGCCTCGCAAGAGCTCGCCGCCGAAGTTTCTTTCGTTGATTTTGAAAGAAGTTTCGTACCGCAGTTCCGAGGCGTTGAGCGATTTTCTTCATTATAGTTGGAAGCTAAAAAGACCGGATTTTTGAGGAAGAATATTGAACCAAACAACCAACTAAGATGATGCATCGGCCGGCAGCAATTTTCCAGAGTAAATGCGATTAAATCGGAAAGGTTTTCACTTCCCCTCTCAAATCCTGTCGGCAAATTCATGGATTTTAGTCGCTTTGCGGATTATTCGGGCAACTTTTGATTGTTTCGGACGATACCATCGTCAACGTCACTTGATCATTATGCGCTACCGTTACCAAATTCAATTAAATAAATGATTTGCGTCCTCGAAATAATCGATGGTCCTGCACGCGGCAAACGTATCTGGCTCAAGGAAGATCAAAGTCTAGAGGTGGGGCGTGTTTCAACTGCCGACTTTTCGATACCCTCCGATTCCCGTATGTCTCGACGGCACATGCTTTTCGAAGCGATTATGAATGGTTTTCGCGTTCGGGATGTTGGTAGTGCGAATGGGACGTTTGTCAACAATAGGAAGATCTCCGTAATGGAACTTCAAAACGGTGACATAGTAAGAGCAGGTATGACGGTTTTGAGTGTTTCGATTAGAAACAATGGGGAGAATCCTCATGATCGGGACGGACTTTCATTCACCCAGTCCGTTACGATTCAATCACCAAATGCGACGATTAAAGATGTAATTGAAAAAAGCGGTACGGTCCGATCTTTCGAGGGACTCGATAAATTCGATTTCGATTCGACCGTTCAAATCCAACTTTCTGAACAAAAAATGCCGGAGACTCCGCCCGTTGTTTTGACTTCCAGACCTGCCGCTCCAGGTTTTCCAACTACATTGCCGCATAATACTATCATGCCGCCCGATTCCGTGGCTCCTGCTGAAAACGTGCTCCCAACAGCGGGTGAACCAAGCCCTGTATCGCTCGAAGATGGTTTGGGACGTGAACTTTGGTGGAAAAGCTATTTTAGCCCTTCTTCCGTTTTAGGGGTTTTCGAACAAACTACCAATTTTGATGGACCGGATGGCAATCTTGCCGGACTAGCATTGCGATTCGCTAAATCGTTAAAGACCGTTGCCATAATTAATCAAAGTCAATTGACTTCCGAGGGCGTCAAGTTTCTCCAGGGGCTATATGATGCAGGAAGTGTTGAGACGGTTTCCTGGTCACTGTGCTTTGTCAAATTGAATGACTATTCCTCAGCGATAGAGCTCGTTAAGCACTGTGAGAGGCAGGACGCAATGGTCTTGCTCGGTAGCCAATTCCGACTTGGTCTGGCAGAGTTAAAGCCGTACTCGAACTCTTTGAGCTACCCGTCCATGTTTAGCCAACACGTGCTCGATCCAGATCCTAATTTGCGAAAAACGCTTATGAAAAACGATATCTTTGCTTTGTATGAACCCAACAAGGACGGAAAAACGCATTTGCTAATCAACGGTTGATTTAGGCGAGCAGCAATCTGAAAAGGTCACAAAGAAAGGTCACAAAGGGACATAGAAAGGGAGGTCACAAAGGGACACAGCATTTTTTGGGGTGGGTAGTTGCAAACCCGTTTTGGATTGCCTATTTTGATTGGTTCCTACTTTCTTCAAGGAGGCACAAAGAAGGAGGCACAAAGGGACACAGCATTTTTTCGGGAGATTGTCTGGAGCGGAAATCTTTGATCCATCGGAAATCGTGGCGGTCCATACTATGGCTCGCACAAATCGACGTTGCTTCCTGCTGGGTGAGGATCAATTCACCGGAAAGAACTTCGACCACCGCAAGCGAT
>Ga0105045_10001565_pt1 | contig 18839 bp, 9 predicted proteins | sample MAT02_FD_78089 | JGI IMG/M metagenome (GOLD analysis project Ga0105045, IMG submission 78089) | Freshwater microbial communities from Lake Fryxell liftoff mats and glacier meltwater in Antarctica - MAT-02 (megahit assembly) | ecosystem: Environmental > Aquatic > Freshwater > Ice > Liftoff... | reverse complement strand
AGTTCAGCCGAATAGTTCAGCCGAATAGTTCAGCCGAATGTTTATTTTAGACAGTTTGGCAGACGGAGATCCAGAATCCAAATCGCTCGCTCAGGATTGAAGGACAACTCTCCAATCGCTTAAAAATTACCTTTTCCATCAGATTTGCCATCAGAACAGAGCGCAGGATGAAATGGCTTTGCGCAGCGTAGGCTTTTTAAGGCATCGATTGAACGCTTTATTCGTCAATCTAGCTTAATGTCTTCGATGGTGAGCCGTTGAACCATACAGGCCGAGTTGATAAACACTTGTGGCAAAGTCCATAGATTTCTGTATGCTGGTGGATAAAATTCTATGCAGGGTTGTCACTGCGATCAAAGCATCTCTATTTATATGGCTTAATCCATAGACAAATTTAAGGACGTTCAACTTCAGAAAAGTGACTAGGGTAAAACCTGCGAAGGATAAAGCCTGCGAACAGAGGCAATTTCAGAGCACCAGTGATAGGGTGACCACTAAACGTGGCCGTTAAACCAAGAGGCTGGTTAGTAAGCTGGTTATAAACAGGGTGTCAGCTATACATTAAAGACGAGACACTAAAGACGAGCTGGAAAAAAAGACGAACTGGGGCAAGATGGACTGGGTCGCTGATGGGTTTGTCGTTGGCTTGTCCGAACCACTATAAGAACTGGAATTTGGGGATAGTAAACTGTGAGGATTCCGCTAGATTATTACCGAATTTTGGGGTTACCCATCCAGGCGACTGTTGAGCAATTGCAGCAAGCGCATCGAGATCGGGCGTTGCAACTGCCCCGGCGCGAATATTCGGAGGCGGCGATCGCGTCTCGAAAACAGCTTTTAGATGAAGCCTATGGGGTGTTATCTGACCCAGAACAACGCCGCCAATATGACTCTAATTTTTTGGGCAAATCCCAAGAATATGGGGAGCCAGAGGATGCTGGGATGGGGGCGATCGCCCCTTCCTCCTACGCCTCCAGCATCGACGTTCAAGAACCGCAGTTTGTCGGAGCCTTGCTCATTCTGCTCGATCTAGGGGAATACGAGTTAGTGCTAAAGCTCGGACGCCCCTCCCTCAATAGCGCTCGTGGCATTCCGGCTGGGCAGCCTGCATCCTTCGATATTGTGCGCTCTGATATTTTGCTCACATTAGCGCTAGCGCACCTAGAATTAGGGCGGGAACAGTGGCAACAAGGCCAATATGAAAGCGCCGCCAGTTCCCTCGAAGCCGGACAAGACTTGTTGTTGCGAGAGGGAGTGTTTGCCAGCGTGAGAGGAGAAATGCAGGCGGATTTATTTAAACTGCGCCCCTATCGCATTTTAGAGTTGCTATCCCTATCGACCGCTAGCGAACGAGAGCGGCGGCAAGGCTTAGGGCTGCTGCAAGATATGCTGCATGAGCGCGGCGGAATTGATGGCACCGGCAACGATCAGTCTGGGCTAAACGTAGATGATTTTCTGCGGTTTGTGCAACAACTACGCGGGTACCTCACCGCTGCCGAACAACAAAGCTTGTTTGAAGCCGAAGCCCGCCGCCCATCTGCCGTTGCGACATACTTGGCGGTTTATGCACTGTTGGCGCGAGGGTTTGCCTACCGCCAACCCGCCCTCATTCGGCGGGCGAAGCACCTGTTGCTGCGCCTAAGCACCCGCCAAGATGTGCATCTAGAGCAGTCGGTCTGCGCCTTGTTGTTGGGGCAAACCGAGGAGGCCAATCGCGCCTTAGAACTGAGCCGAGAACACGAACCCATTGAGTTTATCCGCGAACATTCTAAGGGCTCTCCTGATTTGCTGCCGGGGCTGTGCTTATATAGTGAACGCTGGCTACAAGGCGAGGTTTTTCCACACTTCCGCGATCTCGCCAATCAGCAAGCCTATTTGAAAGATTATTTTGCCGATCCCCAAGTGCAGTCGTACCTCGAAGAACTGCCCAACGATCCCGAAATCACCAATTTGCGCGAAATGGACTCGACGGGGTTTGGGCGCACGAGCAACCGCCAAGATATGGCGGAGCAAGGAGCCTCCTACGAAGCCCTCGGCGGCACACGCATTCTTGGGACGGCCACCATGGAACCCTCCGCATTGGCTGGGAGCGATGGCGTGCCTACGGCGGAACGGGTGGCGCAGTTATCACCTGAAGGGCGCTTGGGGGACGGGCGCAATGGGGGACGCATGGGCGATCGCCCACCCCTAGCCCGACGTACGGCTTCTCCGTCAAAGGTTCCAGCCTCGCGCAGCAGCCAGGGAGGGCGATCGCCCCGACTTGACCGCATCCTATTTTTAATTGCCCTCAGCGTCCTTGGCATCAGCGTGGCATGGCTGCTGCTCAACTGGGTTGCGCGCTCCATGTTTGGAGGGCCAAGCCTCCAAGGGGATCAGCTCGAAATCAGTCTCAGCGATCCATTTATTGACATTCCAGCCCCCGAACCCGAACCCACGGTCAACCCCAACGCTCCGATGACCGCAGCGGTAGCACGGGGCGCGATTCAGGGCTGGCTCGATGCCAAAACCGCTGCCAGTAGCCCCCAGCAAGACCTCAGCCAACTCTCCGAGGTCTTAACCGGCTCCATCCTCGCAGAACGCCAAGAAGCCGCCCAAACCGGCGGAATTCGCCAATATCGGCACCAACTCCTCGATGTCCAAATAGCCCCGCCCAACCCTCAAACCCCCGATCAAGCCCAGGCTGAGGCCATCGTTGTGGAAGTGGTAGACAACGAAACACCAGAGCGGTTATCTGTCCGCTATGACTTTGTGCGCCAAAATGGGCGGTGGCTGATCCAAGGCATCGAAGCACTTTCTAGTGAGCCTGCGGCTGCGGCACCAGAGGTAGATACATCCTCTGAGTTGCCCAGCAGCGCGCCCCTGCCCGGTGCCGCCCCCAGCAGCACAGACCCCACCGGAGCGGGTACGACTGGGGAATCTACCCCAGCCCCCTCCCCTAGCCCCCAAGGGTTAGATTCGCCCGGTTCTGCGGTCGATCCAACGGCCCCCGATCTCTAGCATCGGCTCCTTCCATTGCCTTCCTGATCCCCCGTGAGCCTGAGCTAGAGCCTCCATGACCGACACGTTGCTGCACGCCTACGTGCCCCTGATCGTATGGACAAGCTTGGGGTTAATACTCGTCCAATTTTTGCCAGACTCGTTTCCACGGTTGCTAGGGCGGAGTTTGTATTGGGTTGGGGTGCCCGTACAAATTTTTACGCTGGCCCGACAAACCGCCTTTGATCGGGATGCGGCCTTAGTTCCGGCGATCGCCCTTCTCGGTCTTTTGATAGGGCTTGTGCTGGCTAGCCTGGGCTTATGGTATCTCCAGCGCCGCTGGGTTCTGGCCACGCCGCCGCCCAACTCTACAGGAGGCGTCATTCCCGAAGCAGGGGCGATCGCCGAACCCGACCTAGAGACCGCCGCCCCCGTCGTCGAGCAGCTTCCCGATCAACCATGGCTCAATCCTGCCCGCCGGGGTGGGTTTATGCTGTCTTCGATTTTGGGCAATACGGGATTTGTGGGATTGGCCGTCGTTCCTAGTTTTGTCGCAGAACCCTATCGCGGCTGGATCGTACTCTACAGCGTCACCCACAACCTCATCGGCACCTACGGCATTGGGGTTCTGCTGGCTAGCTTTTATGCGCGATCCCACGGCCACAACCCTTGGTTCAAAACCTTCCGCGACATCCTCACCGTCCCCTCGCTTTGGGCGTTTGCCATCGGGCTATTCAGTCGTCGCTTTGCCTTTCCTAACTGGCTAGAAATGGGCTTTAGAGGCTCACTCTGGGTAATTATTCCTGCCGCTTTATTGCTCATGGGAATTCGGCTGCGCCAAATCCAAGGTTGGCAAGGGCTGAAGCGGGGCATCGTCCCAGCTCTGATCAAAATGTTAGGAATCCCCATGAGCATTGGTCTAATCACCGGAGCGCTGCACTTGCCCGCCGACCCCCGCCTCGCCCTCGTGCTGATGGCCGGAATGCCCACCGCCTTTGCCGGCCTAATCTTATCTGAAGAATACGAACTAGAACGAGAACTCATTGCCAGCAGCATCGTTATCTCTACCCTCATGCTATTTCTGACAATTCCCTTGTGGATTTTGTTATGGGGAGTGCCCTAGACACCCTATCCAGAGTCAGATCTAAAATAGATAGAGGCCAGAGAATATCCTCAGGTAAGGGTCAGGATCACAGGTTCAGTTCAGAATTACAAATTCGGGATCATAAATTCGGGATCATAAATTCGAGAACAGGCAAGCGCTAGAAGTCTACGACGACCAGGTTTGGTTTAATAGAATCCCTATTCATCCAGGATTCATAGAGGCATCTGGTCGTTTCAAGGATCTGTTTCAAGCCGCCTCTCGGCATGACAAGGGAATGATTTATACATCGAGTTCAGCGCTAAACAGGTTCAAAGTATTTCTACGAAAATAGATTTTGCCAAAAGCAAGAAAATTCTAACTGTGTCACAATTTAAGAACAGCCTATTTTCTTTTGATTTGACTGAAAGCTGACCCTGCCTTCTTAAATTCATTACGATGAAAAAGCCCGTCCTATAAGGTTTCTCATCAATTAAGAGAGGCAACGGGCTTAAGCCCGTTGTTCTGGAAGTAGCTATCTCTTATGCGAAATTTAGACTTGCTATAGTTTCTATTTCAAGTGAGACAAGCCCCAAATTCAAAAAACTTTAAAAGCCTCACCAAATAGGCTTTCAACGAACTTAAACGGCTATTTTAGGGTTGCAAAATACCGTCGGCTGAGCCTGTCCTATTCATTTATGCGGGCTTGCTCAATATGAGCTTCATTCGAGATTTGAGATAGATCTTGATCCCGAGTTTCTAGATCTGCGGCTCCTACTATTTTTCTGTCTTGAAGTCAGCTAAATAATTGAGAGGCGATACATCTGTTGACACTGGCATCTGAGCCGATTTAGCTATGCAAGGGGGGCTGAAAGTAACACAGATATTGAACCCCTGGCGATCGCCCCCACCCAACGCTCAAATAACACTCAGACGATGCCTGACTCCTTATCTGTGCAGAAATTCAGATGAGATCCTAGTTTGGATAGCCTTGGTCATGGGAGAATGCAGACTTCCTGAATGTTGATCTCGCGTCTCAAACGGGCGTGAGAAAGTTTTTGTCCTTCATCTCTTAAAGATGCTCACTCCATGTGGGAACCCTGCCACTTTTGCCAAAGATGCAGGGTTCCTGCCGGAAGCCGGGAACTTTAAGAGAATAAAGAACTTAATGAGTCACTCTAAATTATGGATGTACAGGAGTTGCTGAGTCACTATTCCACAGGTATTCGCGACTTTCGAGAAGTCGATTTTGTAGGAGCAGACCTCAGCGGTAGAGACCTCCGAGAGGTAAACCTGCGGAGGGTAAATTTAAGCCGCGCCAACTTGCAGAATGCGAATTTGACCATGGCGAATCTGCGTGAGGCCAACCTCACCGGGGCTGATCTCCGGGGGGCAACCCTCAGCCGTGCCAATTTAATTGGGGCAGAGTTGCACCATGCCAACCTGACAGATGCCGACCTCGAAGAAGTTGGGTTACGCGGAGCCAAGTTGGTCGAAGCAAATTTAACCCGTGCGATGCTCAAGAACGCAAATCTAGCCGAGGCCACCCTCGATCGCGCTAACCTCTCCGGAGCGCTACTCAATGATGCCTGTCTAAACCGGACGAAGTTTATTGGCACGAACCTCAGCGGTGCCATTTTAGATAACGCTAATCTTTCGAATGCCATTTTGAATGAGGCATCTTTAGAAAAAGCTAGTTTAATCAATGCGATTTTGCATGGTGCCAGCTTAGAAGAAGCCCAACTTCAGGGGGCTGATTTGAGCCGTGCCCGGTTGACCAGTGCCAGCTTGATCAAGGCCAACCTGACGGGGGCAAATTTGCGAGAAGCCAATCTCAGCTGGGCTTCTTTGCGCGGGGCTACCCTGCGGAAGGCAAATTTCTATCGGGCAAAACTCAATTGGGCCAACTTGAGTGAAACCGACATGATCGAAGCGTTGTTGCTCAACGCCCGAATTGATCAGGCAAATTTCCAAAACGCCAACTTAACGGCTGTATTAATGCCCGACGGCACGGCCCATGAGTAGCAAGGGCTGGCAGGAACCTGTGGCAGCGGATTGCCCCCAAGCATAGCTGCAACAGGTTGTGTATGGATTTTTAAGACTTCAACCCAGTTTGAGCCGCCTTTTTCTCCGAGCGCTGGCTGGGTGGGTTAGGCGATCGCCCTTCATCCCAGCCCGCCTCTCCCTAACCCCGCCAAATTCGCCCGCAATTCGCCTAAGATTTCGGTAGAGTAGTGCTTACGTTTTATTTTTAACACCACCACTGTGCCAGAACTGCCTGAGGTTGAAACGGTGCGTCGGGGGCTAAACCAAACGACGCTGCACCAAAAAATTACAGGGGGCGAAGTGTTGTTGGCTCGAACGATCGCCCACCCAGAACCTAGCCTTTTTTTGGCTGGGCTAGAGGGGCGGGCGATCGCCCAGTGGCACCGCCGGGGTAAATACCTGATCGGTGAACTAGCCGAGGCGTCTGGGTGGTTAGGCATTCACCTCCGCATGACCGGGCAAGTACTATGGACAACCCCCGACACCCCCGTACAAACCCACTGCCGAGTCCGGTTGTTTGTCGAACCGCATTCCGAAATTCGGTTTGTGGATCAGCGCACCTTCGGCCAAATGTGGTATGTGCCAGCGGGGGTGGCTCCCGAAATCGTGATCACGGGGTTACAACGGCTGGGGCCAGAGCCGTTTTCTGACGAGTTCACTGCTGAATATTTAACCGAGAAATTACGGCGGCGGGTGCGCCCCATCAAAAATGCCCTGCTCGATCAAGCGATCGTGGCAGGCATTGGCAATATTTACGCCGATGAAGCCCTCTTTACCAGCGGCATTCGGCCTCAGACCTTGTGCGATCGCATTCGCCCCAAGCAATACAAAACCCTCCATGCTGCCATTCAAGCGGTGCTCGCCGAGGCCATTGAGTTACGGGGCACCACCTTCAGCGATTTCCGCGATGTCAAAGGGATCAATGGCAACTATGGCCACAAAGCCTGGGTCTATAACCGCGATGGCCAGCCATGTCGGACGTGCGGCACCCTCATCCAACGGCTCAAAATGGCTGGGCGATCGGCGCACTTTTGTCCGCTTTGTCAGAAATGATGGGGGAATAGGGAGTTCTTCAAAAAGTGTTATTAGGGATCGGTAAAATAAGTCTTAAAAGTTGGCCATATAGGCTCATTTCCTAGATCCACCGGGTGTTATGATCCTGATTCTTACAGTTAGAGCAACCTCTAACTGACATACTGTGATGCTTGAGGAGTAGGTGACGATGAAATTACGTTATGCCCTGTGTGCTGGATTGGTGGCGGCGATCGCCCCCCTGGTTGGAACGGTAGGGGCGATCGCCCAAACAACTCCCCAGTTTGCCCAAGCCAACATCGTCACCCGCACGGGCACCGTCACAGCCTATTCTCTCTACGTGCGGCGTGCGCCAGGTACCGATAGCGCGATCCTCGGTGCCCTAACCCAGGGTGCAGAGGTCACAATCCTGAGCCAAAGCGGAACAGGCCGCCGCATTTGGTATCGAGTCCGCACAACCCAATCCCCCCAATTAGAGGGCTGGGTGTCAGCCTTGTACCTAAACGTCACCTCTACAACGGCTGCATCTGAAACCCCGATGGAAGCCGCCGTTGTAGAAGAGACCCTTGAGGAAGAAGCCCCCGAAGCAGCAGCAGTTGGAGAAGAAGAAACCGTTGCAGCAGAAACCGTTACAGAAGCAGAAACCTCTGAAGAGGAAATCGTGGCTGAAGACTCTTCTGCAACCGAAGTAGCAGCCGAAGCAACGATGGAGGAAGAAACCGTTCCCGAAGTCGTTGTCTCTCCTCTCGTTGGAACAGTTTGGCAGCTCCAGCAGATTCAATACAGCGATAACACCCAACTGATCCCCGGCCTAATTGAGAACTACACCCTAGAGTTTTTGGCAGACGGGCAACTCAGCATCCGGGCAGACTGCAACCAAGTAAGAGGCCGTTACACCGAAGAACTCAGCACGATCGCCCTTGAATTGGGAGCCTCCACCCGCGTCGCCTGCCCACCCGCGTCGTTGGATCGTCAGTATCTCCAAGGCTTAAGCCGCACTGCAATCTACGTCCTCCAAGAGGGCGATCTCTACCTCGACTTGCTAGCCGACGCAGGCACCATGCGCTTCTCTGCCGCCCCTGCCCCAGTGTTGCAAGGAACGGCCTGGCAGCTACAGCAAATCCAATACAGCAACGACACCCTCTTGGTTCCTGGTTCTCCGGCCAACTACACCTTAGAGTTCTTAGAAGATGGACAACTGGGGCTACGGGCAGACTGTAACCAAGTGCAGGGAACCTATACCGAAGCCGGTAATCGCCTCACGGCTGAAACGGGCGCATCAACCCTCGTCGCCTGCCCTCCCGGATCCATTGATACCGCCTATATTCAAGCGATCAATACAGCGGCTCTCTATTTTCTGCAAGATGGCAACCTCTATATTGATTTGGCCGTGGATACAGGCACAATGCAGTTTTCTCCATTAGGAAACTAGCGTCTTCCAAGCAAGGCTCTGGCCTGGGCAAGTTCCGAGCACAATCCTAACGTCTCGCACTGGAACGATCGCCATCGTCACGAAACTTAAGACAGGCCAGCGTCATTCTCATGAAAACGGGCATCCATGGGGCGCACTACCCTCAAGATGGATTCCCGCCTGCGCGGGAATGACGGAGAAGCGTCCTATTTTATGGCGATCGCCATAAGACTACATTGCTGAAATTAAAACTGGCTTGGTAGAAACCTAGCGTCAGCAGCATCCTCTGAGCCAAGCGATTCACCCCTCACCAACCCAAAAACCTCCCCTGGAACAAGTCAGCGGGAGGTTTTTTGTAAGCGTGAATCGGCCATCGGCTCAGCCAATTACCCGTGGCTAGGCTGGCTTGAGTAGGCGAATCCGTCCGGGTGTGGTGCCGGGAGCAAAGCCCTGGGGATATAGCTCAGCGACATAAAGATGACCATTCGCTGTATTTTCCACCAGATCTACGGGGTTTGCCATACCCCAGTCTGGGTTCACCGAACCCCCCGCCAGAATACTAGACATGGCCACCGTACCATCTTGGTTCAAATCCAGCAATACAATGTCATCCCCTGAGCTATATTCCGTAAACAGGATGCGGTTTTGCATTCGCCCCCCAAACGTATTGGATTGGTACTCAATCACGCCGGTTGGAGCACGGCTGGAGCCTAAATTAAGGATAGCTGCGCTGTAATCGGGGTCGGGGGCAACCCCAACGGCATAGCCACTCACCCCATCTACCCCAGTCAATTGGTCGGGATCATTACCAGCGGTGGGGTTGCCCCCAGCCATAATATATTCGCCCCGAGTAGCGTTGGGATGGCCATAATACCGGCCTTCCTCAATGCGGAATAGGAAATCAGGACGGCTGCCCACATTAGACAGGGATTCGTTTGCAGGGGTATTCGGGTCATCGGGAGTAATGCCTCCGCCCCCTGAGCCGTTCACCGGGGCATAGAGGGTGCCATTGCTATGGAACACGAAGTCATAGGAATTACGCAGACCCGTTGCATAGAGCTTGACCGGGGCACCTAGGGCAAAGGGGTCATAATTTCCAGGAATCAAGGTGCCGCCGGTAGTTGTGTAGTTTTCTGTTTGGACATTAAACCCACCCGCAGGCGGGGTAAGGTTAGGGTCGATTTGCAACATGGCTGCAGACAAGAGGCGCTCTGGTCGTAGCCCCCAGGGGATATCAGCCACTCCGGCAGACGTGTTGCTGCCTTGAGTGAGGTATAGATTACCATCTGGCCCAAACCGGAGGCTGTTGCTAAAGTGATCACGTGCCGAGCGAGGCAACCCAACCACATAATCTTGTACGGTGCCTGTAAAGTCTGTGCCGCCATTGAGGGTAACTTTCACAATTTTGCTCGTGAAATCCTGCGATTCAGAGGAACCCGTGCGGGTGTTTTGAGCCACCCAGATCACGTTGGAATTGATGGGGTCAAAGGTAATACCAATCAGTTCTCGGGGAGCGCCAGGGTTCCCCACAAGGCCTGCAAAGGTTTGTAACCCACTCAAACTGCCATCCGCTTCTACAGTCCAGCGGCGCAGTTGGCCATCGAGGGCGGTGGCATAGAGAAACTGGTTATCTGGGCTCATGGTCAGGCTGGCCAGGGGAGACCCCGCAAAGACGACGGATTGCGTAAAATTCACGCCATCTGTCGGTGGGGTCACTTCGTTGCCAGTGGTGAAAGTGAGGCTGTAAGGCAGGAAGCTCCGTCCTCCGAGATCAAGAACGCCGTCGGTAATTCGTAGGGTGTATTGGGTGTTAGCATCCAGAGCCGCAGTGGGTTGAACGATGATGGTATCTGCGCCACCGCTGGTGTTGAGATTGCTGACTACGAGGGTATTGTCGCGGGTGCGATAGAGTTGCACGGTGGCCGCAGTCAGGGTGGTCGCATCGACCCCTTCGCCAGCGGCAACCAGGGTGAGATCGCTCAGGTTGATGGCGGCGCGACGGTTGACGTTGGTGGCGTTGGCCAAGGGGGAGGTGATGACGCTGGGGTGATCGCCAGGGGAAACCGCCGTGATTTCGACAAAGTTGAGGCGGGTATCCGTTCCGCCTAGGGCATCGAGGGTGAGGCGACCATCCAGGACATCCACGGTGAGGGTCGCAAGTTTAAAGGTTTGGGGAGCCACTGCGGTAAAGGCCGGGACGAGGGTTAGTCCTTCTGCACGGATGAGGTGGTTGCTGCCACCAGCGGTATCACCAACACTGACGGTCACGCTGTAGCGTCCGTTAGCGAGGGCAAATTCCCAGGCGGCAGCAGAGCCTCCAGTTTGCATTTGAATGACCGTGTCGAGGCGTTGATTAACCGCAGCGCCATTCAGGGTAGCGTTGCGGTCGAAGGTGCGATCGCCCAGATCAATCGCTGTATTGCTCCCTTGAATCACCCAGCCATAGCCCCGATCGACATCAAACCCGGCTCCCGCATCGATGGTATACCCGGCGGGGGTGGGAGCCGTAACCGGTTGAAAATTAATGCGTTGGGGGGCCAAAGGAATCGCGACGGTAAAGCTGCCAACCGCGCCAGGGGCGATCGCATTTCCAGCGGTATCTTCCACCTCCCCGGCCACCAAAGTGAGGGTATAGACGCCGTTATCTACATTATTCCAAGTGGTGCCGGGCACCGTGACTTGGTAAGTAGCCGTGCGAGGGGTGCCATTCTCACCCCCATCCACCCCTACCAGGGTAGCGGCTTGACTAAAACCATTGGCCCCCGTAACCTGCACATCCCCATCCCCTAAAGAGCTGACATCAATGGCCGTGTTATCGGTGTAAGTGACCGTAAAGGAGAACAGCGTGGGCGTGGCGGTGGCCGTCGTCACAGAAGGCGCAGCCGCGATTGCCGTAGCCGCGAGGGTATCCAGGGTAAAGGTTAGGGTGCTTTCTGCAAGGCCTTCGGGGTTAGTGGCTCTGATTACCACGGTATAGCTGCCATCGGTCAATGCACTGCCCGTGTAGGCAGCGAGTTGTGCAGCACTGAGGCTAAAATTCCCAGTGATATTTAGGGGTTCTCCAAAATCGACAAAGTCTTCACCATTGATGCTGAGTTGAATTTGGGTTAGACCGTTGCCGCTAATTTGCCCACTGAGGCTAGCATTGCTGGTGAGGCGATCGCTCCCCGAAATCCCCGTATCATCGGCCAAGGCCAGGGTCACCCCCGGCAAATTTGACAGATTGACCGAGAAATTACCCAGGGCAAGATCCGTCGCCTGAAGGTTGCCCGCTGTATCTGCTACTTGGTTGGCCAGCAGTTCGACGGCGTAGGTGCCATTGTCGCTCAGATCCCAAGTTCCCCCCGGAGCCACAATTTGGTAGGTCGCGGTGCGGGGGGTGCCGTCACTGGCCGGATCAACACTCACCCAGGTGGCAACTTGGCTAAAGCCTCCGGGGCCTGTTACCCGCACATCCCCATCACCCAGGGAAGCACTATCAATGGCCGTGTTATCGGTATATTCGACGGTGAAGCGATAGGGTTCGCTCCCAGACAGGATAATCGCTGGAGCCGTGAGCGTCGCCGCTGCCACCGGAGTGGTATCTAAGGTAAAGGTAAAGGCTTGGGTCACCACCCGTTGGAAGGCATTGGTCGCTCGAACCTCAACGGTATGGCTACCGTCAGGCAGGGGGCTACCATTGAGGGTGTCTAACTGCGATCGCGACAGGGTAAACTCCCCCGAGGTATCGAGCAGGGCGGTGATATCGGTAAAGGCTCCACCGTTAGCCCGAACCGCAACACTGGCCAGACGAGGGCCTCTGACTTGACCCGTCAGCGCGACCTCACGGGTGACGCGATCGCTCGACGAAACGCCAGTATCAGCCTGTAGATCAGCGGTAATAGTCGGAGCCGCCAGAGAACCAATAATAAAATGCTGACTGTTGAGTTGGTTGGGCTGGACATTCAGCACCCTGGCGATCAGCTTCCCACCCGACTGGATCCGCGTATTCTGCCCCGTGGCCACCAAGGTGAGGTCGTCAAAGGAAAATACCCCCGGCAGATTGCGGATCACCAGCCGATCTTGGGCACGGTTAAAGTCGGTGATCGTGTTGAGACCCGTAGGGAAGCGTCCATTGGCAATCCAAAAGCGATCAGCCCCAAGCCCCCCGGTCAGACGGTTCTGGCTTAGCCCTGCAAACAACTGATCACGCCCATCGCCGCCAAAAAGGCGATCGCGGCTTCTGGCATAGAGGGTATCGTTACCCGCCCCACCCAATAAGGTATTTAGCCCAGTGCCACGGGTGGCATTCAGGATGTCGTTGCCGATATCTCCATAGGCTACACTGCGCGATCTGACGGTAATCTGGTCATTTCCCCGCAGCCCAAAAATACGGAATCTTCCGGCACGACGCGACGTATTGATGCTATCTCGCCCATTGGTACCACGAATGGTACGGATGGGCGAGATAGTTCTTGCCAAGGGGCTGATAGCAGAACTAGCACTAATGTCAAAAAGGTTAACGGTATCGTCAGCAAAGTCATTGGAAAAAGAAGTGCCCGAAAATGGGAGCACTTCCCCATCCATCAACGCTTGCACCTGGGGATCAGTAGGCAGTTCTCCTACCGAGCTGGTTGAAGTTAATCCGTCATAGAAAGAGGATTGTCCGGAGGTCAAAGACAAGGTTTGAGCCAACAACAAATCATTAGAAGCAAGTAGATCAGAATTCGAACTTTCCATAGAACTCCCCAGAATGCCTCAACGAGGTTGCGAATAGGAAATATGCCTTGAAAAGAGGTCATGAATGTGAAGGTACCCTTAGGAGTACTTCGCCTTCATCCTTAGCAATACGACTGGGCCGATCCATAACAGCTACGCCCAAATTGGCCACACTAAAAATTAGCCACACTAAAGGCTAATTTTTAGCCCTTAAGCAGCCAAGATAATGAACATCAGCTTTATATCAAACGGTACAGCCGTAAATTTCAATGAAGCTGAGAATGATCAAGATACACAAGATCATCAGACTGACGATGAACTTGTATCATCTGAATTAAAAGAGCTTCGACTTTACTTACGAGTATCTTCAGCATCGCCATCAAAAAAGTAGAATCATCCATCCTCTAAATATTGCCGTTCCTAGAGATATGGACAAAATCACAGATTGATTTAGGAAGATCCTAAAATCAGTAAATTATCCTCTAAATCGTAATGGCAATCTAACTCTTTCGGAAAACTTAAAATCAGCAAAAAAAGATATCAAAACCTCTCAACTTACTTCAAAAACCCAACTAGATTAAGATCCTGAAGGATCTACCTAAACTATGGCGATCGCCACACAAGGCGCAGCAAGGCGCAGAATAATTACTGACCCTCAAAGCAATTGAAGGTCATACAATACATTTTGCCTGGATAATTCAATGCCATTCTAAGATTCAAAGAACAACCATCCTATCCAGCTCAAGGAGTTTCCATCAAAGCAATTACAACATGAAGAAGCAGAACCTAATATGTGCCAGGTTTAGTGGGATCTTTATACGTCATCTCCAGAGAAGTATAAAAACTAAAGATGAGGTGAAATAGCCCCCAAAAGCGATTCAAAAGTAATAGCTCTAGCAGACCAAAGAAGCTAGATGAGAAAACTCTCATACTTTGATTAGTGTATCTGCAACATTCAGTAAATCCATAGGGCTTTACGATACCTTCGACTAAGATTTACCAGAATTTTATGTAAAGTAGATTTGGTATTTAGATCTGGTTGATGCTTGGATCCTTAACCTAAGCACCAAAAATCTAAAGGAGGTTCATGCAACTCTGAACCATCTTTTTAGAACTGTCCTTTTAGAGTGGTTAAAGTAGATGAGTGCAGCGAACTAAACCTAGGCTGTTCCGTCCTAGGCTGTACGATCCTAGCTGTCCCGTTTAGCCGAAGTGCGGTTAGGGTTTTCTGGCATTGCGTAGGAACAGAGCCGCGTCCATCGTTACCGTAGACGCGGAGAAATCAGTTGTTATAGATCGCCCGTGATGATTTGGTAGCAACTCCAAAACGTTAGCACTAAGGCCAAGATGACAGACCAGATGGGATGTCCGGCGATCAGAGACTTGCCTTGTTGAGCATGGAGACTGTGGAGATCGACCCAGGGGATGCTGCCCCGCCGGAACCAGCCCGTAATGACGATGGGTTGGCCTAGAAAGCGCTGGAGTTGTAGCCCTCCGGCCATAGGCAATAGTTGGGTTTTAAAGGTGGGGAGAAAATGCAGCCGGATCAGCCCTTCGGGGGTTTTGAGCCATAGGTCTTGGGCGATCGCATTGCCAATGCCTTTGCGACCCAGCAATTGCCCCTGAAGCCTGACAATGCTAGGCTTTCCAGGAAGTGCGGTGGGATCCTCTAAGAGGCTGGGGAGGCTCGTTTCAGGGAGGGTGCTGATGCGTTTGATATCGGGGAAGAAGGCGTTAAACCGCAGGACGGTGCCCAGGCTAAACCCCACAAAGCTCGTCACAAACACAATAAAATTGTTGCGGAACCAGTCTAAGGAAAACCACTGCATCTGATCGGCGATCGCCCCAAACCACCAAAACCCTTGCCCCAGAACGGCACCCAAGACTAACCCCAGCCAAGGCAGACTTTGGAGCAAAAAAGGCCGCGCCTCTCGGAGAGTTGGGCGTTTGGGCGGGGGCAGGGGCGCAAAGTTAAGTTCCGTGGGCAGGCGATAGGTTTGCGCGTAGCGATGCAGGCGGTAGAGGCGATCGCCCAAGGGAGGGTGCGAATCGCGGAACACCAGCAACGGCTGAAAGCGGTTTTGGCGATCCCATTCCAGCAAGCCAGGGCCGGGGTGGGCAGGATAGCGACTGCCCACATGAGCCGCCACCTGCAAACCGACGGGGGTGAGCAGATCGAGCCGCTCTAGCAACGGGGGGGTGGCTCCGGTGGTTTCGATTTCGTGAGCCGTGCCCATGGCGAGTTTGAGGAGAGCACGGCTGAGGGCATTGGGGTTGCCGGTCAGTTCGGTGGCCGCGCGATCGCTGTACTCTAAACGCAGCCGTGATAGCCATAACCCCAGCAGGCGAATCACCCAAAATAACCCATAGGCTGCTACCGAAACCACCGTGGCTAGGGCTTTGTATTTGGGGTTAGGGGTGCGATCGCCCCATTTTGCGGCTTGCCAATAAAGCGCGTAGGGCAGTTGGGCTAACCCCACTAAGCCCGATAACAACGGCCCATCCCAGAAGCGGAGATGGGCTAGTTCGCCAGCCACAATGGCCGCGATCTCATCCTCGGCCAGCAAATCGAGTAGCCCCTGGCTCAAGACGAGTTGCGCTTTCCCAGGCCACAGCCCGTAGGTAAAAGCTAGGGGCAATTGGGTCGGCAAATACCCCAGATGCCCCGGAGCTGGATACGACTTTCCCCGGCGGCTGCGCTGGAGGAGCAATTCTTTCGCTTCAGGGCTGTAGCGTTCGAGGGTGCTGAGTTTGAGCGGTTGCAACTGCTCGGCATGGCGCAACCACGCCCGCAGACCCCAATAACTGAGGCCAAAGGCCAACAGCAGCACCACGATTATTACAACCAAGGGATCGCGGTATAAGCCCCAGCGCCCTAGGTTCAGCCCAGCGAGGGGGGGATTCGTCAAAATGGCATTGTAGATATTTTGCAGAGTTTGGGCGATCGCCCGCAACACCGCCCCCAAGGCTAAGACCGTTAGCCCACCCAAGGCCCACAACCGCGCATGGTCAACTTGGGCTAACTTGCTCCGCTGTTGGGCGCGTCCGGCCATTGCCCAAGCCCCAGGGGCTACGATTGGCTCGGTTGCCAGAGGGAAGGAACTCGCGGGGGGAGCCAAGGGTGGGGTGACAGCGGTACCCGCCGGGGCAGGAGTCGCTGGGGTTGGAGTGGATCGAGGAGCGGGCGATCGCCCTGGTTTCCGCAGGGTCAGGTTGGCAGCAAGGTCAGCCTCCCAGGCCGCTGGCTCTGGAGCCGTGGGAGCATGTTTTTGCAACCATTGGGTGGCCCAGGTTTGCACCGAGGCATTAGGAGCCGTGGTGAGGCTCTGGCAAAGGGCGATCGCCCCATCCCATTGCCCATTACCCGCATAGGCATTGACTAAGCCCACCTGCGCTTTCCACCAAACAGCGGGGTGAGCCGAACGAGGCACCTCTTCGAGATTGGCGATCGCCCCCGAGAATTGCCGCTGCTGCAAAGCCGCCAACCCAGCGGCTAGTGAGGCTTCCGCAGCTAGAGAAGCCGAAGCCGCTGCAGATTCACTGGCAGATCCAGAGGTAGCCCCATGGCGATGTCGATGATCAGGAATATCAACCATCAGGAATGCAGACCGGATAGCTACAGAACGCCAGTATAATCCAGCGCTCTCCGATGCTATCCCATGGTTTTTCGAGCGGCCACCCCTAACACCCAACCCAAGACCCACCGCAACAACGATGGGGCAGACCTTAGAAAAACCCCAAACCCTCTCGTGACCATGGCAGCGGCTTGGGCAAGCGTGCCCTTAAACCTTCACAGGCTCTTGCCCAGAGGCCACCGGAGCCACCTTCCGCAATTGCAAACTAGGATGCTCCCCTTCAACCTGGGCACAGTTCCAGTCATTTCTAAACAGCAACACCGGACGCCCCCAGCTATCTTTGACGGTGGCGGTATTGAATAGGCGACCCACTTTTTCGAGAGCCTCCCAGCCGCCGCCCACCCACCGCGCCACGCTAAACGGCAACGGGTCTAGCAGTGTGTCTACGTTGTACTCCGCTTTGAGGCGAAACTGCACTACCTCAAACTGAAGCTGCCCCACCGCCGCCAAAATCGGCTCTCGCTTGGCCTCATCAATGGAGTACATAATTTGCACGGCTCCCTCTTCCCGCAGTTCAGTCACCCCTTTTTGAAATTGCTTAAACTTAGACGGGTTAGGGTTTCGCAAATAGGCAAATAACTCGGGTGAGAACGAAGGAATGCCCTCATACTCCAGCTTAGAGCCGTTGTAGATAGTGTCGCCAATGGCAAATGCCCCTGGGTTATTCAGCCCAATTACATCCCCAGGATAGGCCGAATCTAAGGATTCGCGCCCCTGCCCAAATAGCTTTTGCGGATGAGAAAGGCGCACCAACTTACCCGTGCGGGCGTGCTTCACCACCATATCTTTTTCAAACTTGCCTGAGCACACTCGAATAAAAGCAATGCGATCTCGATGCTTCGGGTCCATATTGGCCTGCAGCTTAAACACAAAACCCGAAAATTCTGGATCTGTTGGCTCAATATCGCCCCGGTCGCTGTGGCGGGGCGACGGCTTCAGGGCATAGTCTAAGAAAGATTCTAAGAATAGCTCTACGCCAAAGTTAGTCATGGCGCTGCCAAAGAAAATGGGGGTCAGTTTACCTTGATGAATCTTCTCTAAGTCAAACTCAGAGCCGACTCCTTCCAGCATTTCCAACTCTTCTTTGAACTGATGATATAGCTCTGCATCGAGCAACTGCTCAATCCGAGGATCACCCAGTTCGAACACGGTATCCTGGGCTTCACGGCTTCCATGGGCTGTGCGCTCAAACAGGTGGATCTGGCGCTTACGGCGGTCAAACACACCTTTGAAGCGATCGCCCATCCCAATCGGCCAATTCACCGCATAGGTAGCCAGCCCCAATTCCTGCTCAATCTCATCCATCAGCTCAAAGGTGTCGCGCCCTGGCCGATCGAGCTTATTAAAAAAAGTAAAAATAGGAATGCCCCGCATCTGGCACACCTCAAACAGCTTGCGCGTTTGAGGTTCCAAGCCCTTGGCAGCATCTTCCAACATCACCGCATTATCGGCAGCAGCCAAGGTGCGGTAAGTATCTTCACTAAAATCTTGGTGCCCTGGGGTATCTAAGAGATTAATGTTGTAGCCCCTATAGTCAAACTGCAACACCGTTGAGGTGATCGAAATCCCTCGCTGTTGCTCCATCGCCATCCAGTCTGATGTAGCGTGACGCTGGGCCCGCCGCGCCTTCACAGCTCCTGCTTCATGAATCGCCCCTCCATACAGCAGCAACTTTTCAGTTAGGGTAGTTTTCCCGGCGTCTGGGTGCGAAATAATGGCAAAATTTCGCCGCGATTCTACCGCAGCGGCAATTTCGGTTTGGAGTTCGTCAGGCATAGAGCTTATCGCCAAAAATCTGTCATAAAAGTCCGTGCAAGACGCATCCAAAACTCATTGAAACGCCCTGCCCATCTCTATACCCTACATTATATAAAGAGCGCACTCTATAAAGAGCGCATCCTACAAAGAGCGCGTCCACAAGATAGAGCTAAACACCTGGCATTCAGACGGCTAGAAGTCT
>Ga0105045_10001563_pt1 | contig 18849 bp, 14 predicted proteins | sample MAT02_FD_78089 | JGI IMG/M metagenome (GOLD analysis project Ga0105045, IMG submission 78089) | Freshwater microbial communities from Lake Fryxell liftoff mats and glacier meltwater in Antarctica - MAT-02 (megahit assembly) | ecosystem: Environmental > Aquatic > Freshwater > Ice > Liftoff... | reverse complement strand
GGCCGTTGTTCGACATCAGTGGGCGTCTGATCGCTGTACACAGCCGGATTGGCAATGATGTGGCTGATAACCTACATGTGCCGATCGATCACTACGATAAAACGTGGGATCGTTTGGCCAAGGGAGAAGCGTGGGGATATCTGGAAGGTTTCAAACCAGTTTTGGGCGTGAGGGGCAAACAAGGCGCCGACGTTGCGGAAATTGCGGTTGTGAACACGGGATCGCCAGCCGAAATGGCCGGATTTCGAGAAGGGGATGTTATTGAAAAGTTTGGTGATGTTGATATCACCGATTTCCAATCGTTACGATCCGCCGTTTCCGATACGATGCCCGGCGAACGGCTGAAGTGCTGGGTTCGACGACAAGATAGCCGTTACCAAATCAGTGTCGAAATCGGACGCGAGTGACATCGACTTCACGCCCGATTGTTTACCGATTCGGTTTCGGACTCTGCGTTTTCCGTCGATTTATTTTCCGTCGATTTACAGGGCGATCGGCGCGAAACGATAAATGCGTCCGCCCGCCATCATCGTACTGAAAAGCACTTCGCCATCATCGGTTTGGCCGAAGGTGAACACCGGCAGTTGACTCCAGGCGATCGGACGATTTTCAACGATCTTTTTGCCGTCTGGGTCGTGCTTCATCGCCCACAATCGACCGCTGACATAGTCGCCGTACAAGTAATATCCATCCAGCATGGGGACAGACTTGCCACGGTAGACAGCACCGCCGGTAATTGACTTGCCCCAGTCATCGGTGTGCGGATACTCGACCAGCGGATCGATCATATCGGGATTGAAGTCCGCCCCTTTGCCGCCGCCGAGCGTGAAGCTGTGGGCTCCTTCACGCATGCTCCAACCATAATTGCCACCTTTGACAATCAAGTTCACTTCTTCCCAATCATTTTGGCCGACGTCCGCCGCCCAGAGTTCATTCGTTTTGGGATCAAATGCCATCCGCCAAATATTGCGAACGCCATAGGCATAGATTTCTGGCCAGGCGTTTTCACGATCCACGAACGGGTTGTCCTTAGGAATCGCATAAGCGCGGTCATCGCTGGTGTTGTCGACATCGATTCGCAGGATTGAGCCCAGTAGTTTGCTCAGGTCTTGGCCGCTCATCAGCGGATCGTTTCCTTTGCCGCCGTCACCCAGCGCGACGTACAAGTATCCGTCAGGTCCGAACGTAATGGTGCCGCCGTTGTGGTTCCAGAATGGTTGCTGAATGCTCATCAATTCGACTTCGGAATCGCCATCGCCTGTAACCTTGCCATCACCCGTGGCGGTAAACCGACTTAAGACCGAAACGTGTGGCCGATCGTTTGTGGTGTAGTAGACAAAGAATTGGCCATTTTCTTTGAACTTAGGATGAAAGGTCAATCCTAAGAACCCTTCTTCGTTTTCGCGATCTTTATACATCACGCGATCACTCAAATCGATAAACAGTTTCGGCTCTTCGACGTCGGTATCCTTCTGATCGATCGAGTAGATTTGACCAAATTGCGATGCGATGAACAAACGTCCCGAGCCGTCGCCAGCGCCGGTGATCACGATCGGTCGTTCGATCCGTAAATTGGGATAGGCTTCAACAACCTGCAAAGGCATCGGCTCGGTCACCAATCCAGCAGGCGGTTTTGATAAATCGATCGTCGGCGATTGGGCTAAAAGACTTGATGGCGATGTGAGTGAAGCGGCCAACAGGCCGATCAAAGCAAACCTGCGGATAGTCTGCGAACGAAACTTGAGTTTCATGGGCTGGTACTGCTTAAAAAGTGGGATGGAAGTATTGAGGCGAGAGTGACGCATTGAGGGCGTTGTGACCAAAAATAGGGCTCGCCGATTGTGGTCATTCTAACCGCAAACGCGAGCGGCTGGACTACTTTCGGAACATCAAAAAATTGTCTTCACGAAATGAAAAACGACCCACCGAGAATGGATGGGTCGTTGCGATGTTCGTTTCGAGCGGATCGAAATTATTGAACGATATCCAGCAGTTCAACTTCAAAAATCAAAGCTTCGTTGGGACCAATACGACCGCCGGGGCCGCCCTGAGCGCCGTAAGCGAGTTGTGCGGGGATGTACAGCATCCATTTGTCGCCAACCTTCATCTCTTGCAGCGCTTGGCGCCATCCGGGAATCACTTGACCGACACCAAATTCGGCTGGCTCACCGCGGGCGACAGAGCTGTCGAAGGTCGTTCCGTCGATCAACTTGCCGGTGTAGTGAACGCGAACGGTGTCTTCGGCAACGGGCGACTTGCCGTTCCCGGCCGTAATCACCCTGTATTGCAACCCGCTGGCTAAGGTCTTTACGCCTGCCTTCTTGGCATTTTCTTCAAGGAAAAGATTGCTCTTCTCAAGATTGGCGGCACCCAATTTACGCGTCTCGGCGACCATTTCTTCTTGTCGCACACGCAGGATCGATTCAATCTTCTGGGCGACTTGTTGCATCTGCTCGTCGGTCAATGCCGCGTCTTTTCCAGCGAGTGCATCGTTGATTCCGGCGGCAAATCCTGCACCAGTAAAATCCATTGATTGAAATCCCTGCTGTGCCATCTGCTGGCCAACAGACATTCCGAGGAAATAGCCAACCGGATCAGCAGGCGTTGCGGCGGGGGCCGCAGCCGGAGGAGCGACAGCCGGCGCGGCGGCATCTTGGGCTGAGATGGTCAATGGACTCAACGTTACACCGAGTAAAGGGGCGAGCAAAAGTTTGTGGGTGAGTTGGCGAAGGCGGGACATGAGAAAATGATTCCTCGGAGCTGCGACGGGGGAGGTTAAAATGTTGATCAGTCAGAATAACGGAATTTCGAAATCTTTGCGAATGGCCTGCTGCGCAAGTTCTGAAACTTTCTTTTGCGCTGCTGCGCAAGCTGGTTGGCTGCCTACCAAAACATCGCGATCAGGCAATCTCTCCCGCGAGCGTTCGCAAGACTTCCAAGTTGATGGCGTCCCAATCGCGGCCTGACTCGGGATCGGTCCCTTTCTCGGTTTCCAAGTAACCAGGCAACGGCCCGAGCAGTGGATCGGCAAGCAGCAGTCGAAAGGCCTCGATCCCTAACTCGCCACGGCCAATGTGCTCGTGCCGATCCACACGACTGCCAAGCGGTTTCTTGCTGTCGTTCAAGTGAATCGCACGCACCGATCCTGATGGCAAAACGTCGTCAATCTCCCTGACAAAATCTCGGAACCCGCCGGCAGTGTTGATCGGATACCCCGCAGCGAACGCATGGCAGGTGTCTAAGCAGACAGCCAGAGATTGCAAAATCGCGGGAGATGCATCAGTGGCACCGTCGATGATCTCGCCGATCTGCTTCAGCGAATGTCCCAAACACGTTCCCTGGCCTGCCGTGTTCTCGAGCATCAACCGACAATTTTTCGGTGATACGACTTGAGCGACGCGGACGATCGCATCGACGACCCGCTTGATTCCGGTTGCTTCGTCGCTGGTTGTGAAGGCCCCTGGGTGTAAAACCAACCCTTCAATCTGCAAAGTCTCGCAACGCTGCCACTCAATGATGAGTGCGTCAATTGACTTTTCCAGCAGTACCTCATCCGGCGATGCCAAATTGATCAAGTAACTTGTGTGTGCGATCGGATGTTGCAATCCGGATTGTCGAAAGGCACCCAGCCATGCTGCCACGGACGTATCGGTAAGTGGTGCAGCTTTCCAAGCATTGGCATTTTTAGTGAAAACTTGCAAGCAGTCACACCCGAGCTCAACAGCTCGCGTGACTCCACGATCGAGCCCGCCTGCAACCGAGACGTGCGAACCGAAACAATGCTTCACTGCAATCCACTTCTATCAAGACGATGCAAATAAAAAACCCCAGGTCGAGTTGTACTCGATCTGGGGTTTGTTCGCTTCATCACCTAGCTGAGAACCGTTTAAACGGGCCTGGCTAAATTGGCAACAAGATTAGTTGACGGCTGGTTCTGCAACTGGAGCTGGTGGAACTTCGTCGCTGGCGCTTTCGACTGGGGCTTCGGTCGCAGGAGCGTCTTCAGCAGCAACCGGAGTTTCGCTGATGATTGTTTCACCGTGATGAACGCCGCTTGACATTACTTCGCCACCGCAGCAAGGCGCGGCAACAGGAGCTGCACCGCAGCAAGGTTCAGCAACTGGAGTTACTTCGCAGCAAGGTGCCGGAGTTGGTTCGCAGCAAACTGGTGCTGGTTCGCAGCAAACTGGTTCTGGAGCACAGCACGCTGCCTTACGAGCAGCACAACGTGCGCGAAGCTTGGCGAACAAACCGCCGCCACAGCTCTTTTCAACAACAGGAGCACAGCACTCAACTGGTGCTGGAGCTGGTGCACAGCAGCTTCGCTTAGCCTTCAGCTTGGCGAACAAACCGCCACCACACTGACCAGCTTGTGCCGACGAATCGGTGCTGATCAACGAAGCACCAACCAACAGGGCAAAAGCCACAACTACACTAACAACGTTTCGACTCATCTAAACTCTCCAAAACTATTCGGGTAAATAAGCTGCGAATCCTTGCGCAAATCAACAACGCCCTTTGTCCTGGGGCTCAACCATGACCGCGATCAAGGACAGCTTGAACGCGATTCCGACCAATCTAATGGAAACCCAGGTAAAATGGGTAAAGATTGCCGGACACGCAAACTTCTCGGTAAGCGTACCTTAGGCAGCTTGCCTGTCAATCGCTAGTTGGTGAAAAACTTCCACCCAAAAAACAGCCCCGCCGCGGTAGAGAGGCTGGTGCGAAAGACGGATGGCGCAAGCTCTGCCTGCGTTGCAAACTGAAGTCCAACGCGGCGGCCTGGCAAAACTGATGGCTACTGCGGAACACAAGAAGAAACCACGAATGACGCTCTAATTGAAAGATGGCGTCCTTTAGATGGCGTTTGGTGTAAACCAAGATGCCACTAAGTGATATCGAGAACCGAGTCCGGATCGGCTAACGAGTGACCAATCTGATTCGCCGACCCGAAGCTTTTCCATGATTGAAGTGACGGATTCAGTCACTGCAATCACCTTGCATAATGGTCACAAAACAAGACGTTTGCGCCTTTAGAACGTCGAAGTGTTTCCGGGGGCCTGCGACACATTGTCAGCATTTCCGGGTTGTGCGGTGCCAGCGTTGGCCTGACCAGTCGCTTCGTCACGGAACAAGTTGGCCATTTGCACGTGATCTTCGAAGTCGATAATCATCGGATCCTGCGTGGGATCAAGTTCCATCGCCAATCCAGAGATTTTCCAGGCCTGTTGTTCCCATTCAAGCGCCCAAACGACCTGGAAGGTTTCGACGGCTCCGGCATCGCTTGGCTCGGACCAAGTGCTGTGGACGAGTGCTGAAGTCGGGTGCCCTTGGACGGCTTCACTGCGGGTGACGACAAACTTAGCCGCTGGCGATCCGATCGGCTGAACGCTCCGTCCCAAACCCTCTAGGACGCTGCACGCATCTTTTGTCAGCAGAGAATGAGCCCCGCCGGTATCACCACCGCGGCGAACTGCGTCCAAGAAATGCGATACCGCATCTTTCGCCGCGTTCACATCAAGCGGTGCTGCCGCAGGGGACATCGCACCCGGACGAGCCGCTGCTGGCGTTGCATCTGCTTGTGGCGAAGTGTCTGACTTGCCGCACCCAGTAAAAATGAAAGCGAAAACTGCTGAGCCGAGTGAAATCGTTGCCAATGTGTTTCGGAACATAACTTTTCCAGTGCCTCCGTTGCGATCGAACCCAAGTTAACCTCAGGAATATCAGCTCGATATCGATGGGGTCAACATCGTTTGGCTGGAATACGATCAGACACAAACGCAAAGAAAAACCTGAAACATCTGCCGCGTACTCGTCATCCACCGCGTCGGCACATCTGGCTGACGGAAGTGATTTTAACTTTTCTACTACCCACACATCGCCAGATCGTTTAAACTGGGTAAGATGATGCGGCTGACACTGTAGGTGGGTAAGTTTGAAACCATGTGGGAAATAAAATGAGTCTAAAGCGTTCGTTAAAACCTTTTGCACTAGCGAATACTCTCGCCGCTTTGGCGATTTCGCTTCCCGCATCGGCTCAGGTCTTCCCGGATAGCGCTCTCGGCGTGGTCGTGCCGCCGCCAGCGGTGGCTAAGGATGTTTCTTCGGCCGACGCTGCCAGGCAATTACCGGCCATGAACTCATTGTATGTCGCTGATCGGACGCAGCCGATTGTGGTTCAATTAGCGAAGTTCGATGGGACCAGTGCTTCGGAGTTAGCGGGCATCGCCTTGACGGTCATTTCACCCGATACCAAGTCAACGCGGTACAAGGTGAATGGAGACGGTGCGGTCGTGTTTCAAGCCGAAAAGTCAGGAGTGTACGCTTTCCTTGTTTCTGGGCCGATGGGCCACGTGGCCTTTCCAGTAGTCGTGCGGCTCGGCAGTGGACAGCCCACCAATGACGGTGCTGCTGCAACGCCCACGATTAACTTGCCGATTTTCAATTTGAGCCCGGGCGAGGCCGCAAGAGCCATTAGCTCGTTCCTGCCACCGGGCAACGGGGCACTATCAGACATTGATGCGTCCTTGGTCTCCGTCGGTGACGTGACTTCCACGATTAACTTCCGAGTCAACCTTTCGGAATCCGGTCGAATGGAAGGCCAAGTTGTGACGTTGATGCAAAGCCGCTTGTTACGCCAAAACCTCGAAGGCAACAATTTATTACTTTATAAAGATGGTCAACTTGTCGCACGAGCCATTTCCGATTCGTTGGGCCGTTTTGCTTTTGAAGATGTTCAACCGGGCAACTATGGAATCATTTGTGCCGGTCCCGGCGGATATGCCGCGTTCGGATTTGAGGCGTTCACTCCGTCTCTGTCTACAGCATTGAAAAACCGTGAAACATTTGTGACCAAGATGGTTAAGCAACCACCGGCAGCCGGTCCGTTTTCCTCAGGCGATGTATTGCCGATCGTTCCGATTCCTCGTCCGCTGGTTCCTGGTTTGCCGGCGTTGCTACGAGGTCCTGATCAATCCGAAGAAGAGTCGCTGATCGATCCCGAAGCCGCATTTGCGCCGGTACCAGGTGGTGGCGGAGCAGGTTTTGGTGGTGGGCCTGGTGGAGGTTTCGGCGGTGGCGGTGCGGGTGGCGGAATGGGTGGGGCGGGTGGCTTGCTCGGACTGGCCGGTCTCGGAATCGCGGCCGCTGCGGCCGCGTCGGATTCAAATGACCGTGTGATCACCAATCCGACTCCGAATCCTGCAACGCCCGCAAACGTGCTTCCATAATCAACGTTTGCCGGGGTTCGATTCGGCAGTGATGCGAACAAGAGGACAGGGAATTTGAAACATGAGCCCCCCCTCCGGCGATTGACCCAAATGATCTTAGCCGCGATAACCAGTGACAATGTTCACTGAGCGAATCGCGGCTCTTTTCGTTTAAAGCGGAAATCGCGTTCTGACCAGGCCTTTTCCTCCATAGCCGCGAGTTGAGCGGCGGCGGCTTTCAAATGGCAAGCTTTGATGAGCGATGATCTCGAATCAGCACTTCGATTGTCGATGTTGCCGGGAGTTGGACCACGAACGCTCGCCGACTTGATCGAACGATTTGGTTCCGCTGAAGCTGTGCTGGCCGCAGATTCGGCCAGCCTATCGACCGTTCGCAATGTCGGTCCCAAATTGGTCAATGTGATCCGAAACGCGGGCGATCACGTCGACGTCGAGGCAATTTTGCAGTGGTGTGGCGATCACCAGGTAACGATTTTGCAAAACACGTCGCCGCACTATCCCCAATCCTTGCGTGAACTTTCCGACGCACCGCCGATTCTGTTTTTCGAGGGCGAAATCAAACCCTGTGATGCGTTGGCGGTGGCGATCGTCGGCACTCGCCATGCCACCGCTTATGGGCGATCACAAGCGGAAAAAATCGCTTATGGACTAGCGAAGGCTGGGATCACAGTGATCAGCGGCATGGCTCGCGGAATCGATTCCGCAGCCCACCAAGGCGCAATCGATGCTGGCGGCAGAACGATCGCGGTTTACGGTTGCGGCTTGGGCCACATCTATCCACCGGAGAATGTGGAACTGTCGCGACGCATCGCCGATCATGGCGCCCTGGTCAGTGAATATCATCCGCAGACGAAACCACACAGCGGCACCTTCCCGCAGCGAAACCGATTGATCAGCGGACTGAGCCATGCGACGCTTGTGATCGAGGCACCCGAACGCAGCGGATCGCTGATCACTGCTCGTACCGCTTATGAACAAGGGCGTGAGGTGTTAGCATTGCCCGGCGCGGTCACCAGTCGCACCAGCCAAGGGACCAACTTGTTGATCCGCGATGGTGCGACACTGATCCGCAACGTTGACGACGTCCTGGAATGTCTCGGTCCGCTGGCCAAACCGGTTACGACTGCTGACGGGCGTGACGTTCATCGTCCGGCCGAAGCGTTGCTGAACGATCGCGAGCGATTGGTGCTCGATGCCATTGCGACCGAGGCAACCGCGATCGATAACATTGTCCAGACTTGCGGCTTGCCGGTTCCCCAAGTGCTTGCGACCATCAGCGTGCTGGAGGTGCGAAGGCTGATTCGGCGGCTCAGTTCCCAGTACGTTTCCCGTTTATAACGAACTTCTCATGCGAACTTGGACCACATCATCCGATATCGCCAACTGGCCGGTGACGCGTGGCTGATCAACTCGATGTCGCCGCGATCCTTGGCCCTGAAGGTCGAATCGCCAAACGGCTGAAACATTACGAGCACCGTCCGCAACAGTTGCAGATGGCTGCTGCGGTGGCTGAGGCGCTGCGGTCTGGCAAACACTTGGTCGCCGAAGCCGGCACGGGAACAGGCAAAAGCTTTGCATACTTAGTGCCCGCGATTCTGTATGCCACCGAAGCGCAAGGCAAACTGACCAGTACTCTGGATGAGGATCGCCAAGACAGCGACCACGATTCACCAGCGGAGGACCCTGGCAACGAATCGGGCAACGAACGAGCAAACGCTCCGCGGCGAATTTTGATTTCGACCCACACGATCAGTTTGCAAGAACAACTGATCGCCAAGGACATTCCGCTGCTCAACAGTGTCATCCCACGCGAGTTCAGCGCCGTGTTGGTCAAAGGACGCGGCAATTATGTTTCGCTGCGCCGACTCGCCAACGCACAAACGCGAGCTTCGTTGCTGTTCAACACCGACGAGCAACTCGATCAACTGCGACGGCTGAAACATTGGGCCAGCGATACCACTGACGGCAGTTTAGCGACGATTCCATTTAAACCGGTGTCGTCCGTATGGGATGAAGTCGCCAGCGATACAGGCAATTGCCTTGGCAAAAAATGCGAAACGTTCGCCAAGTGCCACTATTTTCAAGCTCGCCGTCGAGCCTCCCGAGCGCAACTGTTGATCGTCAATCATGCGATGTTCTTCAGCGACCTGGCGCTACGTCGCCAAGGTGTATCGTTGCTGCCAGATTATGACGCGGTGGTGTTGGATGAATGCCATACGATCGAAGCGGTTGCTGGCGATTATCTCGGCATCCGATTGACGAACTCGCAAATCGATTACCAACTCAATCGGCTGTACAACGATCGCACACAGAAAGGTCTGCTCGTTACGCATGATCTAAAAACCTTGCAGCGGATGGTGGATCAGTGTCGGTTTGCGGCCGCCAATTATTTTGCCGACTTGCTTGACTGGTGGGACCAACAGGGTGAGACCAATGGGCGTGTGAAAGCTCCCGCTGTGGTCGACAATCCGCTCAGTGTTCCGATGGAGGAGTTGGCCGGACGCATCGAGCGGTTTGCATTGTCGATCACCGACGAGTCAGAGAAAAAGAACTTTGATTCAGCTCATGATCGATTGATTTCGATGTCGACGACGCTGAAAAGTTGGAACCAACAAGCATTGGACGGATCGGTTTATTGGCTCGAACGCGATAGTTCGCGGCGAGGCTATGAGCGTGTTTCGCTCGCCGCCGCACCGATCGACGTGGGGGCTGCACTGCGAGAGGAATTGTTCCAGAACAAGATGATCAAAAGTGTGATCATGACCAGCGCTACGCTCGCTGTTGGGAAGGACGATTCGTTCGGCTTTTTCCGGTCTCGCGTCGGTCTCAGTGGTGGTTTGTCGGTGCGGGTGGGAAGTCCTTTTCGGTATGACAAACAAGCCGAAGTGATTTTGGTCAGCGGGCTGCCTGATCCGTCCGCCGAAAGAGCGAAGTTTGAATCGGCGTTGCCAAGTCAAATCAAACGCTTCATCGCGCAAACCGATGGTCATGCATTTGTGCTATTCACCAGTTATGACCTGCTGAGACGATCAGCCGCCGCAGTGCTGCCGTGGTTGAACGAACAAGGGATGATGTTGCTCAGCCAGGCCGGCGAGATGAACCGCACACAATTATTGGAAACCTTTCGCGCTAACAGACGCAGCGTCTTGTTTGGCACCGACAGTTTTTGGCAGGGCGTCGACGTCCCTGGTGACGCGCTGCAAAACGTGATCATTACCAAATTGCCGTTCAGTGTTCCGGATCATCCGCTTTTGCAGGCTCGTTTGGAAGCGATCCGCAGTGGCGGTGGCAACCCGTTTCGCGATTATCAATTGCCAGAGTCGGTGATCAAGTTTCGCCAAGGTTTTGGCCGGCTGATTCGCACCGCGACCGATCGCGGAATTGTCGTCGTGCTCGATCCACGGATTCAAACCAAGCATTACGGGAAGACGTTTCTCGAATCGTTGCCGCCGATGCCAGTACGCAGTGTTCCAGCGAAATGAACGTTCAACCGAAATCAGCGCGCAACTAAAGCTGGTTCGATTCTAAGTTGGCTCATTGCAATCGCCTGATTCGGCGGCGTCGCAACCAGCCGACCGCTGCGATGAACATGCAGACGCCGGCGAGAATTCTTGCGGGCCAATCGCCGATCAGCAGTTGCAGGCTGGTGCGACCGTCCAGTCGTCCCGAAGCCAAAATCACACCCGACTCGGCATTGGATAACCGCTCAACGATTCGTCCAGAGCCATCGACCCAAGCCGTCGGGCCGCCGTTGGCCGCGATCAAAATGGGCCGACGACATGCCACCGCGACCATTTGAGAACATCGCAAGTGATGCTCCACAATTGACGTGCGATCAAACCATCCGTCATTAGTGACATTCACGACAATGTCAGGAGCTGTCTTTCGCGATATCAGCTCGCGGACGTGATCGACGGTTACCCGTTCGACTGCTGTCTCGATACAAACATTCGGCGACACGACCAAGTCGCCCACCTGCATCGCCACGGGGCCTTTACCAGGTAAAATTCCCATTCCCGCCGGAATCCAGCGCTCGATGAACGGCAGGTATTCGATCAGCGGGATGTATTCGCCGAACATCACCAAGTGTGTCTTCGCATACCACTGCTGCACGCGTCCTTGGTCACCGATCCAAACACAACCGCTGTGCCCGCCAGGCGGATTGTCGTAGCGGACCACGGCGCATCCGCCTAAAAGATCGGGGCCCGTGGCTTGGCCCGTTACCTGGCGCAGCGAAGACTGAATCTGTTTTGCGCGCCGTTGAAACAGGTCCTGGCGTTCGGCGATGATCTCTCGCATCACCGGTTCGCTGACGGTTTGGCCGGGAAAACTTGCCAGTTCTTTATCCGGATCGGCAACAAACCATGGCAGCGTCCCGGTAAACATCGATTCTGGCCAAACGACGGCATCGAGCGTGATATTCCGCTGGTTGGCCAACTTCGCCGCCTCCACCGCCTGCAAATAGTAGGCGTCGAAAATACGCCGTTCACGTTCCGCATCTTGTTCAAACACGATCGGCTCGTCGCGACCGATCAATGCGATCGTCGTCGAACTCGTCTGCTCGATTGCGTCCGCTTCACGCAATCGCCATGCTCCGTAAATCAGCGTCGCCAATACCGAAACGATTGCGATGATCGCGACCTGTTTTGCCTCCGAGCGGTTGCGAGCACCGAGGCGATTGAGAACCATCAGCCCGATCGATGCGTTAACCAGCGCGACCAGAAACGTGACGCCATAGCTGCCAAGGGCATCGGCGATTTGAATCAAAATGGGAACGTCGACAAGCGAATGACCAAGCATCGCAGCCGAAATGCCGGTCAGCATGTAATTGCGAATGCATTCCAGACCTGTCCAAATGATGGACACCGACAATCCCATTCCCAAACGTCTCAATGGAAGTCCCGACGCGTTCGAGGAGAGCAATTGCGAGCCCCAGGCGACCCGAACCAGCATCAACCAGGCCAGCGGATAAACGGCCAAGTACGCTGACAAAGCGATCCAAGCGGCGTACATGGCCGGATGAGCATGGCGGATACCCTGCATCGTCACGGCCCAGTAAGCGAACGCGGCGAGATAAAAAATCAGATAGTCGCGACGACCAAGCGTGCGTCTCGAGGCGATCAGAATCCACGGTACCAGGGCGATCCAAGCGAGCGGCCACAGCCGCATCGGAGGCTGGATCAGCCACAGCGACGCAGCGCCACCGACGGCCAATTTCCAGGTCGCCAAGCGTGCGCTGTCGATCGACGCCGCTCCCAAAGATGGCGTCGGATCAAACAGACGGTCATGTTTAATCGCTGTGTCCACGGTCGTGGATCATAGAGACCCGGCGGCCGACTGCGTAGAGCGGTTTGCGATGTTCCAGGCCACAGGTCACAAAAACTTTATGACCGAGATCGACGGTCGCCCCCAGGGCGGATCGAGTCGCCTTCGTACCCGCGCGGTGGCGGGTTAAAGTTCACACCCGGAGGCTTCGCTGCGCCGCCTGAACGCCGATCGACCACTGAACTTGGCGAACTGGTGGCAACATTGGCATCGTCGGTCGAAACTGGCTGATCCGTCGATCGGCCGTTTCGCATCCGATCGCTCCATCGCCGACCGAATGATGGCTGCTGCGGTCCAGGAGCGACCAAAAATACCATCCCAAGTCCGACGATCATTCCCGCCGCGCCACCTCCGAATGCTAATATTTTGGCCGATGGTCCATTCGGGTTTTCGGAAACGGTAACTGGCCCTAACTTAGCAACCAGGTTGGTTGAAACCGCTGCCGATCGACTCGCTTCAGCGTCGGTTAAGGAACGCTCAGCTTGCTCCAGCAAGGTCGTACGGTGCTTCACTTCAGACGCATAACGGCTGTACTTTGTCCGGATGTCCGCAAGCCGTCCCAGACGACCTTCGAGGTTGTCTTGCTTTGCGGTTAATCGTTCCACACGTTCGGTCTCGATTTTTAAAACCGGTTCCATCGATTGCAGCACCGATCCGATTTCTTCTTTAATCGCTTGAATGATGGCCAGTTCGGCAATCTCAGCGGTCTTGATTTTCGGATGATCCGGACGCATATTTCCGCTCAATTTGGATCGAGACAGTTGTGCATCAATCAGGCCGTCTTTCAGTCGTTGTAAGGATGGCTGACGTGTCAACAGATCCGCGCCACTGACCAACAAGTGGTTGGGGTCTGATAGGCCTCGGGTAAGGAATACTTTCAGCGAATGCAGCTTTTCAAGTTCGAGTTCCGCGATTTGCAATTCCTTAATGGTATCTTCCACCGCACGACGATTCGCGCCTTCGCCGTTGATCGTTTCGGTAAGGTTTCGCAATTCGCCAAGGTCGCTGCCAAACTTTACTTCAATCTCACGCATGCTATCCGCAGCCGTCTTTAAACGCTCTTGAGCAAGTGCTTTTGCATGAGTCAATTCGGCGATCAAACTGTCCGCTCGGACCTGTCGCACTTGTCGCATCTGTTGCGTCAAGCTGTCAAACAATGCTTCGCAAAATTTAAGCGCGCGTTCAGGCGAGTCTTGTTCGACTTGTAAGTAAAACATATCACTTCCGCCGAACTCACCGCCCCGTGGCGCGCGGACATTCACCAAACGTTTGGCTGTACTTGCAACAGTCGCTGCCGTTGGCCAGTTTGTCGACGACTTACCAGTGGGAGAGCCGATCTGTTTCAGTGCGGCTGTGACAACTTCGAGATTTCTTGCCATCTCAAGAATCGTTTCTTGAGCCGCTTTCAATTCAGTTTGGCTGGCGAACCGGCCTAAACGATCCACCGCACCGGTCGCTTCGTCTCGAAGCACCATCGGCTGGCTGGCGGACCAATAATCGCGGCTGATCATGGAATAGCCAAGTCCGGCGACTGCGAACAGAATGGCAGAGCCGATCCACAACGGCGAAAATAGGATGAGCACATATCGCAAGTGTTTCCAAGCGATCGGCTGGTTGATATTAGACATTCGATTCCAAATACGATGCGGAAAGACTAAGCCAACGGCAGCAATGGCTGCGGCTCATGTCCGGCATTTCGGGAAAAAAAGCTCGTTCATTTAGATAGGTCACAAATCTTGACTGTGACGACGATCCCTAAAACGACCCATCCGGCTTCAATCAAGACTTAGGTATCGATGCAAGTCATGATCGGGATAACCGTCATAAAACCGTTTCACCCAGTGACGTCCCGACGAACTCAACAGATGCCGTTGCCAGCCCAGTCGCATCAGTAGTCGGTCGCTGATTTTGGTGGTGCTGACATGTGCAAAAATGGCCACCGCGCCGCGCAGGCGTGCGACTTCGTCTAACATTTCGCAGGCCCCACGAACCGTTGACAAGCAAGTCTGCGGACCTGCCAAAATGAGATCCAGCGTTAAATAGCGACTCAACAGTGGACTGTGGTAATACAACGCGCAGTGATCTCGCGATTGGGATCGAAAGCGGCTTTCCATCCAAACCCTGGCCACGCTGGCACGTCGTGCAAAAAACCCGCATCGAATATCGAGCAATTTGCCGCCGGACATCCTGATTTCTCCGGCCGGCCAACGCTTTACGACGGCTGCCTGGGCAGGGAGTTCGGTTATCGTTTGTTTCAACATGATCGGAAGATTTATAATCGGTGTGTACAAGTCTTTGCCGACCAAAACTTGCTCGGTGTTCTTATCGCACCGGTCCATCGGTGGGCTAACGATTATAAGGGTCCCGAAGTATGAACACGGCGTTTGTGAAAATGTTTATTTTAGGATACGTTGGATTTTCTCGGAGGGCTTGGAACGTAGACCGTTATTTGGCGAAAGAACGGCCCTTCTTCGGAACCCTTTAAAGCCCGACTGTTACCTTCTCGCATCCGGCGTATCGAGAATCCAGCCAGCGCCGCCTTTTATGAACCATCATTCCGATTTTCCATCGCTGCTGTTTGACCGGGCAGCACAACATCCCGACCGCGTGGCGATCGTCTTTCTCGACGAAGAACGACGCGAGAAATCGTTGACTTACCAAGAATTGTGGCGACGGTTACCGGGGCGCCAAACTTCGCGTTCGAGTTGTGCGCCGACCGAATCTTGCCCGAGCAAGCTCACGGTTTGGACCTCTCGACGCTCAAGGTCATGTTTTGCGGTGCGGAACCGATTCGCGCGACGGCGTTGCGGGCATTTGAAACTCGCTTTGCGACCGCTGGGTTCGACCCTCAAAGTTTTTATCCTTGCTATGGATTAGCAGAATCGACGTTGCTGGCTTGCAACGGGCGTGGTCCCGGTCGACCACGTGTGCTGATGGCGGATCGTCAACCGCTGCTTCAGGGACACGTTCGAATCGCCAGGTCGCAAGGCGCGGACACCGCAACGGCTCTGGTTTCTTGTGGCAAAGCCGCTGGAACAGCAGAAATCGTGATCGCCAACCCTGTTTCTCGAACCTCATTGGCCGAGGGTCAAATCGGCGAAATTTGGCTGCCTGGCCCAAGCATCGCTTTTTGCTCGGATGCACCTCCAGTTTTGCATCGCTGGTGTCGAAAAGGCGCATTTGAATCACCACCGATCGAATTGCCATCGCTGCCCGATGAACTAACGGAACACGACTTCGAGTCGATTCGTGACCGGGTTCGCGATTGGATGGTGCAGTGGTTGATCGTTCGCGGCGGCATCGAGTCCGACCAAATCGATATTTTTAGATGCTTCGAGGATTATGGACTCGATTCGTTGATGGCGATTGAGCTGGTTGGCGATTTGGAGGATGCCTGGGACGTCGAATTGACTCCCATGGTCGCAATGGAACACCCTACGATTTCACAAATGGCGACGCTGGTCGCTAAAAGCCACTGTGGCGACCGCTCGGAAACCGTGACTTCGCTGGGTTCGCTGGAATCCTTTTCCGAACCTTAGCGATTTGCGGCCAGATAGAAACAAAAAAGGCGAGGCCGATCCCGAAAGACCGACCCCGCCTCGCACGGGGGGGGCTGTTGTGCAGCGATCGATAGCGACCGCTGTCGAGATGGCCTAGTTTGTGTACGTGCTTCACCCACCGGACTTCTCGAATCAACATTAGGGCGCAATCCGCTAACGTGGCGAAAAAACTCAGATCGATCCGTTTTAAGATGGTCGATAGCGATGAAAACGTCGGTTTAAAGCGATTGCAGCGAAATAAACTTCCGCGAAACCAAGCTAAGTCTTGCGGAAACTGCTGCGATCAGGGCATAATCGCAGCCCACTGATTGACTGAAACGTACACTCACACCCTTCCTTTCTCGATTTCGACATGGCCAAGAGCAAAAAGAAAGCCGAAACCGTTTTCCTGGTTTGCCAGGAGACCGGCGATTACAACTACACCATCGTCCGTAAACCAGGCGGAGAGAAGTTGCAATTGAAGAAGTACAGTCCGCGTCTTCGTCGCCGCACATTGCATCTCGAAAAGAAGAAGTAATCTTCGCGTAGATCTGGTATTTTCAGTGGCTCGACGGAATCATCGCGGGAGCAATGGATGCAAAAATCGTGGCGAATCTTGCCTCACGATTCGGGTCGCGTCGAATCCTTAATGCGTTCGGCCGGTGTTCCTCCGGTCGTTGCGCAGTTGTTGGTCAGCCGCGGGGTTTACCGAGCGGATGATGCCCGCCTGTTTCTCGACTCCAAACTCGTCGGACTGCGCGATCCGATGGAATTGCCGGGCGTCGCGGACGCTTCGGCAATCGTCCTGGACGCTATCCAAAAGTCACTTCCCATCACGATTTACGGTGACTATGACGCCGACGGCATGACCGGCGCCGCGATTCTGGTTAACGGGTTGAGGTTGCTTGGGGCCGACGTCACGTATTTTGTCCCCAATCGTCTGGAGGATGGCTACGGGCTCAGTTGCGAAGCGATCGAAAAACTGCATCGGCGCGGTCGCAAGGTAATCATCTCGGTCGATTGCGGAATCACCAGCATCGAGCAGGCCGCGCTTTGCAAACAGCTCGGGATCACCCTGATCATTACCGATCACCATCAGTTGGCTGCTGAATTGCCCGATGCCGCCGCTGTGGTTCATCCGCGTTTGCCGGGCACGTGCTACCCGTTCGGCGAATTGTGTGGCGCAGGTGTTGCGTTCAAGCTCGCATGGGCAATTTGCCAACAGGTCTGCGGCACGAAAAAAGTGACCGAGCCGATGCGTGAGTATCTGATGCAGTCATTGGCGCTGGCGGCGATCGGCACCATCGCTGACATGGTTCCGCTTCTGGACGAAAATCGGATTCTGGTTCACCACGGTTTGCGATCGCTGAAAGCTAACCCGCTGCCAGGTTTGGCCGAACTAATGAAGTTGACCAAACTGATTGATAAGTCGAAGCTTCTAAGCGAAGACGTCGCCTTTTCACTGGCACCGCGACTGAACGCGACCGGACGCCTTGGCCAAGCTCAACTCGGCATTGAACTGCTGACTTCACCACCAGGCGACCGTGTCAAGGCGCTGGCGACCTACATCGAACAGTTGAACTCCAGTCGCGATTCATTGCAGCGTTCGGTGCAACTTGCCGCCAGTAAATTGGCCACCACCGACTTCGACCCCGAAGCCGATCCGGCGCTCGTTCTGGCTGGAGTCGGTTGGCACCTGGGCGTGATCGGCGTAGTTGCCGGTCGTATGGCGGAAAAGTATGGCAAACCCGTCATCGTCATTTCGCTTGATCAGACTGGCAGTAAGCCCGGCGTGGGCTCAGGTCGGGCCGGCGGCCCTGGCGTGAACCTGCACGAAGCGTTAGCCGAATGCTCAAGTCGTTTAATTCGCTTCGGCGGCCACCAAGCGGCGGCGGGACTGACCGTTGCCGAAGACCAGATCGATGACTTTCGCAGTGACTTCTTCGAAGCCGTTTCGCGCCAAACGATCGATTCGGAGCCGATTTCCGAAATCTTGATCGATGCCCAAGCACCACTTGGCCAGCTCAATCTGCAGACCGTGACGCAAATCGAGCAACTGTCGCCGTTTGGCCAGGGCAATCCGCGGCCGGTTTTGTGCAGCAGCGGCGTGACACTCGTTGAACCGTCGAAACGAATGGGTGGCGGCGAACGGCATCTGACTGTCCGATTGACTCAGCACAATATCCAAATCCGTGCCGTCGCATTTGGCCAAGGCGATTGGTGCGATGATTTGAATGCCTGTGACGGTCCCATCGACATCGCTTACCGTCCCGTGATCAATGAGTTCGCTGGCCGCCGTAACGTGGAGATCCAACTGGTCGACTGGCGTCCGAGTCATGCGCATGCCGCCGCGACAAAATCTTGAGCCGCGATCACCTCGCGGGCCGCACGCCACGTTTACGAGGTAATATCTTGTACTCCTGTGATTGCTACGGAACACTCAAGCATGCAAACTAGTGAACATGAAAGTTCATTGTCTCGGAACGACCGGGTACCACCCCAGCGACCACAGGCACACATCCTGCTATTTTTTGCCCGCTGATGGCATCGTCCTCGATGCCGGGTCAGGAATGTTTCGTCTTCCGCCGCTGATCGCCACCGATCGTCTCGATATCTTGCTCAGCCACGTCCATCTCGACCACATCGTCGGCCTCACCTACCTCCACGATATCCTCTACACTCGACCGGTTGAAAAGGTTGTGGTGTGGGGTGAAGCGGCGAAGCTTCAAGCCGTTCAAGATCATCTGTTTCACGAT
>Ga0105045_10001562_pt1 | contig 18853 bp, 15 predicted proteins | sample MAT02_FD_78089 | JGI IMG/M metagenome (GOLD analysis project Ga0105045, IMG submission 78089) | Freshwater microbial communities from Lake Fryxell liftoff mats and glacier meltwater in Antarctica - MAT-02 (megahit assembly) | ecosystem: Environmental > Aquatic > Freshwater > Ice > Liftoff... | reverse complement strand
ATGGAAAACAATCATCTCCCATTTATCGATCGCTTACGGCGACAGGTTAGGTTTGGATACGTGATTGAAATCATTTACACAAAGAAATGGACAGTCTCGGGTGAGGTGAATTATCTATTGCAGTTTCATTCTGCTGTTGTGCCAATCGGAGTAAAAGCGGGTAAAAGTGAAAAATTAAAGTCTTTAAAACGCTTGATGAATGAAAAGAATCTCGATTTAGGAATCGTCATCTCACAGCTGCCTCGAAAAAAAAGAAGGGGTGCTTTATTTACCTTTTTATTTGATTAATCAAATGAATAGAATCATACAAGCCATTTAAAATTATAAGTTTTGTGGCGTAAAATTTAGCCTGTGTTTGCCGAGCCGGTTTCAACCAGCGACTTTTCGCTAGAACTAGAAAACTTTGGGTACAAACGCTCCTCAAGCCGCCGGTTGAAACCGGCTCAACAAACACAGACTAAAGTCTATGCTACAAATTTTCAGTACTTTTTTTGCTCATTCTTCTATTGCAAGCAATTAAGTAATCCCCCAAAATCTAATCTACTGTTATACATATGAGCTAATGTTGAAAATTAAACCCAAATGGCTACTCTTATTCCTTGTCTTGCTACTGATCGCTTTATCAACGCTTTTTTGGCAACCTATTCTCTCCCGTGCGATTGAGTATTCCTTTAAATCCTATTGCCAGAAATGTCTGCAAACAACTTTAAGCTCTACTTCGCTCGAGCGTCAACATCACTCTCTTATCTTTGAACGCCCTCAACTTGCAGGTCAGCTTTCTCCTGACGATGTCTACCTCCAAGCCCAACAACTCATCGTCAGCTACGAACCGCATTTTGCCTCCCGTGAAATTGATCTGGAAGTCACACTGGTGGATCCCACCATCAATCTGGAACGAATCGCTCCAGCCATCAGAACTCTCTATAAAGGCATGCAAGATGAGTGGGGGTTTTTCAAAATCAACCACAAAATCAAAATCCATAATGGTGTCTTTGATCTAAACGAATCGCGTAAAATCCACTTTGTCGTGGATCACGACTTCATCAAAGATAATCGCATGCACGTCGAGGCGCATTTTAATGGTCTGGAAGATGATAATAATTCGATTCAGATCAATTTTACCAAAGCCGATCCAAGCCAACTACTGGTTGACGTTGAATGTCAAGCTCTTCATTGCTCCCTCTTCAAACAGGCCATAGAACCGATGATCCCTCACATGTATGACTGGGAGATTGGGGATGGAATCATTAATGGAAAAGTCACTCTTTCGTTCGTGAATGGTGTGCGGCGCTCCATTGACGGAAACGCTTCCTTAAGTCAATTCTCGTTTGCTTATAATCCCCTTGAAGTGCGTGGAATGATTCCTGAAATCCATTTCTGTTTTTCAGAGAAAGATCACATCCTCAGCGAATGCATGGCTTCTGAAGACATTTTCCTTGCTTTCGGTAACCCTGATCTTCCTTTCCTTGAGCTCACTAATTTAGTCGGTCAAGTTTCCTTTCTGACCGAAGATGCTGCTGAAGTTGCTTTTACGGGGAAATGCCGCCATCACAACGAATCGTTCTCTCTCCGGCTCGATGGAGATTCACACTTGGGCGATGCCGATCAAAAATTTGTGAATCTCAATCTTGTGTTGAGCGCCCCTGAACGCGAAGATGTGGCGATCAAGCTGTTGACACAGTGGCTTGAAGAACAATGCTACGCAGCAGAAATTGAACTGAAAAATTTTGGGTCCGACGAATTTCACCTATTTCAAGAGATCATGGAAGCTCATTCTCCGTTTATCAAAACAGTGAAAATGAATCATGGAAGTTTTAATGCGCTGCTATTTGCTCCGATTGAAAATTCCAAGTTCCAAAAACTTAACCTGATCTCTTTAGAAGGGGCTGATCTTTCTCTTCACTACTTGCCTTTAAACCTAGTTTCAGAAATTGATCACGTGGTGGGTAAATTTAATGCGGATCTGTTCGCTGAAAATGTTCTTTCCTCACTAGATGGCGAAATCACGATTACCAATGGTGTTCTCAGGCTGGAAGAAGAGGGGTTTAAATCCCCAATTTTCACGGATGTCTATACAAAACTCGTTCTTGATCAAGGACTGCTCCGTGATTCCACTCTCAACGGGAAATTCTTCGGTCTCACAGGAGATATCCACTTAAATTGGTTTGGAGATGAGGAAATAGCGGCCTTTAATTTTCAGGGCGATACCAAAGAACTGATTGCTTTGTTCCCTGAAATCACCAAAAACAGCTTCCAAAACCATTTTCAAGAGGATTCTATTGCTTTTCAAGCCATCATCAAAGGCAAAGAAAAGCATAAAATGATCGAAGGGACCGTCCAAGTTAACAATCAAAAAATCAGTCAATCTAACACCATTAAATTTGGATTTGATCTTGATAACGCAGCCAATCTTTTAGAAGCCAATTGGGTCAAAAAAGAGTGGGCGATTAAAAAATTTTCCATCAATAACGGGTGGTTCATCGCCTCTCAACTGCCCCTTGAAAAGTTCATCGCTCCCGTGCTCTATCCAGAAGATGAAATTCAATTAACCGGTTTCGGTGATTTCTTTGGCACCTTTTCCGATAAGGGAATTGCTCTCAACTACAACGCGCGCGACCTGTCAATGGAGAATGAAGACTTTTCCATGGAGGTCAAAAAAGTCGAAGGGAAAACATCGGGGGATGGCACCGAACTTGTGGCAAGACACGCCTTTGATTTTTCAAATGGAACCTCTTCCGGAAGTATGCCCGTGAGGAACGGGTCCTATTTTGAAAAAAATAGCGGCCTTCTATTTACGGATATTAACGGCGACTTCTCCTTTAAAGATAAACACATCACCTCTCCCCAAGTGGACACCTTTTGCAATGGCATTTACTTCCAAGCGGCTATTGATCTTGATCATAGTCCCATTGGAAAAGGTATTTTCAATGTCGATATCCACACACACGTCATGAAAGGAAAGCTGTCGCAATTACAACACCTTTTCTCCCATTTCCATCGTCCTTTTTTCTTTTTAAAACTGCCTTTAGAAGCGAATGTGGGACTTCGGCAAGAAGGAGGACGCTTAGAATTTGCCTTTACGCCGGGAAATTGTGAGTTTAAATCCCATATCCAAGGCACCTTGTCAGATGGAACCATGCATAGCGAAAATTTTGACGTCAACGTGGAAGATTTAAGTGTCGATTTTGAATACAATCACCAAGCAAATGATTTGCACTTCAGCGAAATTCAAGGAACGTTGCTGGTCGGCAAACCGGACCGATTTGAAGAATACACGATCGCCGGGGACCACGTACGCTTCACGGATTACGCGAACAATAAATCGGAATTCGATGTTTGGATCGGCGACAAAAAACGCGATATCCTCCGCATCGTCGGCAAAACAGAGGCACCGAAAGACAGGAAGGATGGGGACTACGTGGAATTCTTCCTCAACCATGACCTGACCCATTTTGGCGATGTTTACTTCAATGATTTTAAACTGATTTTTAAAGATTGGGCGGATGTCGACACTTTCAAAATGCAGTTGGGTTTTAAATTAAACACCCTCCTGCATGATTTACAGCGTTTTAGTCGGACAGGATTTTTCTTTTTATCGCGGGGCCTCCTGAAAGAGCTCAATGCCATTAAAAGCGCTTCAGGTGACTTCTTAGTCAACATGGATTACGATCGCGATCGCTCTTTCCTCAATTACCGTTTCTCAGGCGAGAACATTGCGGTCGATTCTCATGCCTTTAAAACTTTCCTCTTAAAAGGGCAAAAAGTTCACCACACATGGGCTTTAGAGCACTTTCAGTTAGATAACTTAACAGCCGCCGCCGATATTTTGCACACAGACGATGCTTTTAAGATTAACTTTCTTGGATTGCGCTACGGTGAATGTCTGCTGATGGGACTGGAAGGAGATTATCTCAAGGGAGAAAATGCTTTAAGAACAAAAATCAATCTTCTAGAGGCTAATTTAGAACAGATGGAAGAGTTTCCGCTGTTCAAACCGTTTACAGCAAAATTTGCGCCGAAAGGGATCGTTCGAGCGCAAGGCCAATTGAAGGTGAACGCCGATCCGGAATCCAATTCCTTAAAGCTCGATTCTTTACTGACCGCCTCTACACATGCTATCGAGCTGAATGGGTTGAAGTTCCAAGACGCCAGCGATATTTTCTTTCAATACGCAAGTGATCAAGGGGCGTCTTTCAAAAACCTTAAAACTGCCTTGAAAAGTCAACAAGACGATTCTATTCTCGTCTCATTGGATATAGAAAAAGGGAACTACACAGCTTCAGACGACGCGTTTAGTTTAGAGAAGATGGACTTCAGCATCCCCTCTTACAAGCTAGGTGAGCTCGCGGATGCATTAAAAACCGTCTCAGAAGAAACAAGCAATGCTGCTTTTTTAGACATCTTGCGCACGATCAAACGTTCTGGATTTGTCAAGGGAACTCTCAACGTGGATTTTGCTTTACCGCGATACGCCTTAAGGCTTGCCCTAAAAGAAGATCGCTACACCTTTTTTAATAAAGAACATGATCTAAATAATTTTGTCCTGGAATTTGATCCTTGCGAATTCAAGTTGCTCACCCAATATCAATATAGCCAACACCCTTTCTGGATCCTGCTCAGCTCAAAATCGCCTACACTCGACTATGGAAAACTACTTATCTCTGTGACCCATCCTGAACAGCACAATCCTTCGGAAGATTTCTCTCCTCTCACTTGCTTATGGCGCAACCATCCCTGTACAGGACACGCAATCGAATCGATTGAAGGAGAATTGTGCGGACTCAACGCCCATCTCTATCGAGATCCTGAAATGCCTTTACTCAACGATCGGATGAACCTTGTGGGCGAAGTCGCTCTAAATATGCATCACATCCGTCCTCTTTTACCCCCGGAATTATTTGCCAAGGTTGTGGAATGGGAAGTGGGGAACGGTTATTTATTAAATGGCAGATGGATTCTCGACGGTGGCAATAAAGAGTCGCATGAAATTACTTATGAGGGCAAACTTGAAGGTCAGAACTTTGAATTCAAAGGATACCGTTTTCATCGACTTGACAGCGAAGTGAAGTATTCTTTGGCAGGAATTAATATGACTAATGTCATGGTTCATGATTCTTGCGGGATGTTACAAACCGACATCATTCAAATCGAACCCAAGCACGACGATTTCTGGACATTGGCTTGTCCATCGATACGCATTTCTGATTTTAGACCAAGCTTGCTAAGAAATGTCAACGCTGTGATCGATCCATCTGCTAAGCCTTTGGTATTTAGAAATGCTGAAATTACCGATCTTTGGGGATACGTGGGCAGTTCTGAAACTTTTGTCGGTCAAGGATGGTTATCCTTTGTCAATCCGCATAAGAAGAATTTCCAAAATACAATCTTTGCCATTCCTGCTGAAATTGTGACGCGGATCGGTTTAGATTTCACACTGCTCACGCCGGTGATTGGAACTGTTTTCTATGAAATAGCGAAAAACAAAGTCAATTTTACAAAATTTAAAGATGTTTACAGTGAAGGCAAAAATTCTAAATTCTATTTGCCGATCAATACGAACCATCAATCTTCAATGGATTTCAATGGGAATTTACATATTCAAGTGCGCATGAAACAATACAACGTGCTGTTTAAGATCGCGGAGTTGTTTACGGTATCGATTAATGGCAACATCAAGAAGCCTACATACTCGTTGCAAAAGCAACAGAAACACGAACAGGCTAAAAATGAAGAATAAAATAAGCGGACTGGTGCGAGCGGCCGTCCCCGGCCTGGTTCTGGTACACCTCTGACAGTATTTTAACTCTGAATAGTTTAGGTTGGGGCTAGAGTTGGAGTACTGTCAGACTTGAATCAGAACCAGGCGGAGACGCACGGGCCACGCACTAGTAAAGCACAATCACAACATCTTGCTTAAACAAACCACTAGGAACAGCGCTCATTAACGCATTAACAGAAGCATCAGCGCCTGTTTTTGCTTTAAACATCATCGAAACTTGGACTTCTACTTTAAGTCCTATTTTCGCAATAGCCTCTCGCCAATCTTCTAGTCCTTTTAAAATAAGGTCCTCAAAATTTTGCATCACCTTATCGGGGCTCCAACCCATCAGATGCTTGACCTGCGCACTCACAAAAATCAATTTCTTCTCTTTTTGCGAATAAAATAAAATCACACCATCATGCTCACTGCGCAAATTATCAAACAGGTGGCGCAAATCTAAGGCCAAGTTGCCAAAAGAAACGTCGCGGTAACGTCCATCTGCCTGCTGATAAAGATTCGCCCCTGTGATCTTCTGCGCGATATCGACTCCACGTTTCAGCTGCCTGGAGGCTTCTTCAAAAGTTTTTGCAAGCTTTCCAGAAAACAAGGCCAGCTCATCTTCAGGCTCTGCTCGATAGCTATGCTTGATCTCTTCTACAACCATCAAATCCTCTTCTTCATCATCAAAGAGATAGTCCGCTTCAATCCCGTCATCAATATCAGCCAAATGCAGAAGGGTTTTGATCTCATAATTCAGGTCATCGACTTTATCCTGGAGTCCTTCAATGAGCTTTTGACGGTCACTTAATGTCTCGCGGAGTTCTGTAAGGTCTTGCTGGGATTCAGCTAAAAGAGCTTCTTTTTGATTCAGCTGCTCTTCAAGGCCTATACGGCGATTCTCTAATTGCTGCTGATAGAGTTCGCGCTCAAACATCTTGTCTTGCAAATTGTGATGTGCATCCGCAAGTTCAACTGGAGGGTTATGCAAAGCAGATGTTCCTAGGGATTCTGCAACCAAAAACTGCTCCTCATAACGCACCATCAAACAGTACAAAGCAATCGATCCAAAACAACCGACTAAAAGCCCCAGAGAGATTAAATTCCAGCTTTGAGTAATAGAAAGCCAGCGTAAGCTAATGCGAAAGGAGTGTAACAGGCACGAAGTAAAGGAGAAAAATGATTCCCGCTAGGGAGTAACGCGTTTTAAACATCGGTGTTATCAAGAATTTGAAGATTAATATTGAGTGCGCTTACAGATAAATTGGGATGTCTTGGATCCTGTGAACAACTTACAGGATCAACACACACAAAAGAGGCTCCACGTGGATGGTAAAGCTGCCACGAATTTTCCTGCGATAGGGAACGGTAAATCGTGACAAGTTTACGGGTGATCGCATCAATCGCGATTTTGCCTTCAGTTGGGTTCAAAAAAGGAAAAAATGTGCAATCGGCCTCATTGTCGAGATCAAATATCAGTACATGTTGAGAATTGAAATTCCACCCTTTTGGAATCGGTTTCACCTCTTTGTAGTCCAATCCAATGTAGGCATTGTGTACTTCACTGATCACTTTCCCTTTACCTTGCGGCAGGTGACCCACGACGGAAGTCGTATGGCTGACAACGCTCATTTTAATTTGCAGCCCTTCCGGAGTGAGCTCTGCATCATAAGACATCTTAAAATTTTGCCCTTCCAGAACAGAAAGAGGGACCCCATTCAACAAATCTTTCCCTGATAATGTCGCCCTGACCTTGGTGGCATCAGATATCGCTTGCCACGCGGCATAGCGTCCCACCCCATGAGGAAATGAGTCTATTTTCGCTTCATCGCCAAGCTTGGCAATGTGGGGAAAGCGCTCGAGATCTTTCGGAGGAATGATCGTTTGTTGTCTTTTGAGGTGGAAATGCGGGCCGATAGGGCAACCAAGGCCAGATGAACGCTCTTCAAACCGTGTGCGGGTTGACCGATCGATCGCTTCAAGAGTGTTTTTCTTACAGCTCATCAAATTCATCCCTTTTTCAGGGAGAAACGTTGCTTCTAGTAGGTCACCATTAACTGCTGTATTTCTTAAAATAATTGGCGTCATTACACTCTCTCTTACTCACTGTCGCGAAACACGGTATCCTAACCAAACGAAATATAGAAACAAAGCCCAAAGTAAGCTGGCTGTTAAACATTCTTTGGTTGGCCAGTTTTTTTCTAAAGAAGAATAAGAGGGATCGGATGTAGAGAACCAGGCATTCCACTTTTGTTTTGCTTTTAATTGCAATTCAGCGTCTGCCGCCCACGGATTAATAAATGGCCAATTATTAAATAATGTGGTGCCGTGATAGGTGTGTTCTTTAAAAACAAAGGTGTATTTCGCACCGACTAAATACTTGTCACCGGGGAGCTGCTCAACAAACCATTTGTCGATCGTAGCTGGGGCTTGCTGGCTCAATGTCGAGTACTTATACAACTTGTAAAGTCCTAAGCACGAGTACCACATACCTGCGCAGGCAATGATGATAAGAAAAGCGAGGAAAACGGAATTTTTATGCATAAGTACTTATGAACCAACATCTAGTCTTTTGAATTCTTCCGGCAGAGGAGCTTCGAAACGCATTTTCTGTCCGGTAATCGGATGCATGAAGCTTAAATAATGCGCATGCAAGCAAAGTCGTTTTAACGAATTGCTTGTTGCGCCATATTTTTTATCGCCAACAATCGAATGTCCTGCCGATTGACAATGCACGCGAATTTGATTCTTTTTCCCTGTTTCCAGCCTTAAATGCAAGAGAGAAAATTTGCTGCTGCTCTTAAGAACAGTATAGTGGGTGACAGCTAATTTGCCTTTTAGCGGATCATCCGTTTCGTGCACGACGTAATTGCCGTCTTCATAAAGGTAGGACTTCCATGTCCCTGCCGATTGATCGAGCTTTCCTTCGATGATGGCAGTATAAGCTCTTTCCAGGTCATGCTTTTCAAACATTTTCTTGAGTTCAAGATAGGCATCTTCCGTTAAAGCGAAGAGCATGACGCCTGAAGTGTCCTGGTCGAGGCGATGAACAACAAAAACTTTTTTCGGCTTGTAGTTTTTCTTAAGGAATCCGTGAGCGGTATTCCCCTTCTCAAAGGCTGTGGAGACGCTAAGCATACCGACAGGCTTGTTGATGACGACAATGTGTTTGTCCTCATATAAAATGGTGATTTCACCCTCATCGGTGCGCTTTAATTTGGCTCCAAGAGAGATGATTTGCCCTTTTGCGATGGGTGAGGAGGCGATTTTCTGGGTGTCGCCATCGACAAAAACGCGGCCTTCTTTTAACCAAGAGCGCATGGCAGTTTTGGAGCTTCCCGGCGCGAGCAGAGCAAGCGCTTCAAGTAATGTAGTATCGTGTTCTATAGTAAGTTTCATAGATGAATTTTACGTGGGATGAGAGTTTAAAGCAAGAGAAGGAAGAGGATATGTAAGATTAGGCAGGATCTTCAGGATGAAAATGAAGAAGACTAGCAATGATTCTTTTCCTTGTTGACATACTTTAATTTAAAAAATTTAGGTAGTAAGATTTACATTTTCTTTGGAAAGGCATGCGCGTACCTTAGTCTAATCAGGGTGCGATCGCTGCCGCCATCAAATGGATACGATTCTCTGGGGCTTGGATCGATTCGTTTTTAAGCCTAATTTCGCAGCATCTTCATGTACTTGTTCAGGCGTGACCAATTCCGTAAACGCAAGCACTTAGAGAATTCTTTTTGTCGTTCCTCCCCTTTTTTTGCCTATTTCTCTCTTGATTAAATATTATTCCGTGCATATAATTCCCCCTTAATAGATTAACCCATAGAGGAACAATGGCTAAAGATAAAGCAGAACCAAAAAAAATTAAGCGCCCAACCGCTCTAAAACGCGACATTCAAAACGAAAAACGTCGCTTAAGAAATCGCTCTTATAAATCTCAAGTCAGAACTGTCATCCGCAGTTTTGAAGAAGCTCTTCCTAAAGGCGATGAAGCTTTGATCACAGCAAAACTCAATGAGGTTTATAGCTGCATGGATAAAGGCGTTCAAAAAGGTGTTTTCAAATTAAATAAAGCGGGTCGCACTAAAGCTCGCATGACCGCTCGTGCTGTAGCGTCTAAAAAATAAACTTTTTCCTTTATTTCATATAACACCCCTGTGTACCTTTGGTTAAGGTGCACAGAGATGTTCTTTGCACAAAAAAATCCCGAAGGACTAACTCACGATGATTGTTGCTGTTCGTTACTTAGCTGCACTATTCCTCCTGTTCACTCAGGTTTTAATAGCAACCGAACTGAAGCCTTCGACGACAGTATCTATCCCTATGCGCGATGGAATTACCCTTCTCACTGATCTTTATCTCCCATCACCTGAAGCGCGCCACTTGCCTTGCATTTTGATCCGCCTACCAGCAGGTCGTGACGCACAGCCGTGGGTAAGTTATGCGGCGTTGAGCAAATTGGGTTATGTCGTCGCTATTCAAGACACGCGAAGTGCCATCGATCCTGAAGGTAAAACCCTTCCCTTCGTGAGCGACGGCTGGGAAAAACTGCAAGATGGTTTTGACGCCGTGGAGTGGCTTGCTAAAAGTGAATACACAAATGGAAAGATCGGCACTCTCGGATTTTCTGCTGCAGGCATCACACAAGTGTTGCTAGCTCCTTCCAATCCTCCCGGACTTAAATGTCAGTACATCGGAACAGCTTTTGGTAGCTTGTATCATCACGCGATTTATCCAGGAGGCCAACTGCTCAAAAACCAGGTGGAAGGATGGTTAGGGAAGTATGCGCGAGACCAGGGAGTTTTAGGCGCTATTTGTGCTCAGCCTTTTTACAATGCCCTTTGGGCAAAAATGGATGCCATTAAGGTAGCCAATCGAGTGACAGTTCCAGGATTATTTTACGGAGGCTGGTATGACACGTTTCTTCAAGGAACAATCGACGCTTTTGTTTCGCGGCAAAACAATGGCGGAGTAGGCGCTAAAGGTACCCAGAAACTGATTATCGGGCCATGGACGCATCATTACCCCCTTTTAATGACACTGGGGGATTTTCAAGTACCGAAAGTAGGATATGCGCCAATTTTTGACATGTCACCGCAGCACTGGTTTGATTTTTATCTCAAAGGCATTCCCAACGGTGCCTCAGAGATAGCGCCTATTAATTATTATGTGATGGGTCCTTTTGACGGGTCTCCCTCGTCAGGCAATATATGGAAATCTGCTCAAGTATGGCCGATACCAGCAACAAAAACGTCTTTTTATTTAACAGCTGACCACAAATTAGACGTTTCCTTGCCTAAGCGACAAGGCATTTTATCTTATCTGTATGATCCGAGACATCCTATTCCAACGATTGGCGGATGCAATCTTTTTCTCGATTCCGGTCCGAAGGACCAGCAATCGTTTGAACACCGTACAGATTTATTGTTATTTACATCAGACCTTATGAAAGAAGATCTGGAGATTACAGGTCAAGTGGTGGCAAAACTCTTCTTTTCTTCAGATGTTCCCGACACTGATGTTGTTGTACGCCTTACAGATGTTTATCCTGATGGACGGAGTATTTTAATCCTCGACGGACTTCAACGTATGGAGTTTAACGAAGCTTCTAATGAACCTGTAGAAGTGACCGTTAATTTACCCGCAACAAGCATTGTGATTGCTAAAAATCATCGCATTCGCATCTCTGTGAGCAGCTCTAATTATCCAAAATATGAGAAAAACCTCAATGTTGGCTATACAGGAGCTAATTTAGGTCAATTCGCGATTGCGCACAATAAATTCTATGTGGGCAACGATCACCCATCAAGAATCGAACTTCCCGTGATTGAAAGAACAAAGTAATTGAGGGGGAAAGCAAAAAATAGGATATGAGGATCGGGCAGGATACGCAGGATAAGTGATTGCACTCATCCTGCGTATCCTGTTTTTTTGCTTTCCTCCTATAATCTCTCGCTTCAATATCTTTGTATGGAAAAAAATCGGCCTGTGATAGGATGCAAAAAATAGAGGTCATTTCGAACGCCTCAATTGACACGACTAATTTTTATTCAAGGCAGAGAGTAGACTATGGGCACCCGTTCAACACCATCATCCCGATTTCACATTCAATGGCTTTATTATCTTTTCTTGCTATTTGCTTCTCTTCCTCTGATCACTAGTTGCGAAAACAAAAGAAACATTGTAAACAACCTTGATGAACGCGAAGCGAATGAAATTCTGGTCTTCTTAGCCTCAAAAGGGATAGAAGCCATCAAGCAACAAAGTGTTGCTGCGGGTGTTGGTGGTGGTAATAGAGCTATATTGTGGGACATCATCGTCGATAATGTTCAATCCAATGAAGCGATGGCTCTTTTAAACCAAAATGGCCTCCCTCGTAGAAGAAGTCAAAACCTCCTAGAGATTTTCTCCAACGTAGGGCTCGTGCCCTCAGAAATGGAGCAACAAATCCGCTATCAAGCAGGTCTTGCTGAACAAATTGGCAGTACGATACGTAAAATCGATGGAATTCTCGATTCCGAAGTTAAAATTTCCTTTCCGAAAGAGGATCTTCTCAATCCAGCATCCAAAAAAGGCAAAATTACAGCATCGGTTTACATCAAACACAACGGGGTGCTTGATGATCCAAATAGCCACTTAATCACAAGAATCAAACGTTTAGTTGCAGCCAGCATCACAGGTCTTGATTACGATAACGTCACTGTGGTTCCTGACCGCGCGCGTTTCAATGAGCTACCGCCGGGAGCATTATCTCCAAATCTTGCGGATATGCAGTACATGAATGTCTGGGGACTCGTGATCGCAAAAGACTCTTTGACAAGGTTCAGGATACTCTTCTTTACTTTTTTGCTGCTTATTCTAGGGTTAATTACAGCCCTTGCGTGGTTTGGCTGGAAACTTTGGCCGATCATTCGCGACCACATTGATATTAAAGACTTATTCTATCTGCACCCTATTGAAATCGACAAAGCAGAGCATGAGGAAGAAGCCTCTGCAGCAGCTGCTGAAAAAGATGAGAAAAAAATAGGCAAAGATGAAGATATCGGTCTTGTAGATAAAGACATTGAAGAAGAGAAATAAGAGTACCTATGCAAGTAAAAAGCCGCATCATGTTTCACGTCTTGCTCAATCGCTTTCATGCAAAGGCACAGCTTAAGTTTTTAAAAGCTTTACCTGCAAAAACAGCGAAAGAGCTGGGCGAGATAAAAGTGGACGCGGATGATGCCTCCCCATTACTTTTGCAACCCACATCTCTTATCGAAAAAATCCACTACTCCTGGTTTATTCCTTCTTTTGAAAAGCTTCCGAAGGCTATTCTTCCATCGGTTTTAGCCTCTCTTCCTCACCGTCACGCGATTGGATTGAGTAAGAGAACAGGTTATGCTATATCAGAGAAAGTGCCCTCTCAACCAGTCAAAACCTTTCTCATCAACACTCTCTATACCCATTTTGGACGCAAAGAAATTTTACCTCTTCTATTTCTCCCCACTACCTCTTTATCTGTTCTGCTGACCCTAGCTAAGGAGGAATTGATCAAGGTGATTAACTTTCTCGGACTTTACGATCTAGCCGGGGGCATCAGAAAAATTCTCGATCAAAAAACCGTGAAAAATATTTATGCAGCGTTAAGTGTGGACCAGCAACGTTTTCTACGTTCCTGCCTGAACTACAAGGAAAAATTTACCCTCCCTCCATTGGGGCTTGACCAATGGAATGGGGATCCTAAAAAACTCGATCAGCTCTTACATAAACGTGGCATGCTGCGCTTGGGTAGAGCGCTTTCAGGGCACCATCCTGATTTCGCGTGGCATGTTGTGCATATTTTAGACGCCGGAAGAGGGGAAGCCCTTTTAAAATACTGCCAAAAAGAGGCAACTCCTGATGTTTCAGAAGTATTTACAAACCAAACGATAAAAGTTATTAATTACATCAACAAAAAGAGCTAGCTGTGGTCAAAAAATTTTTCTCGCTCATTAATGGAAATGCTGTTCACATTGCTCCCAAAACTAAATTTGTTCTTGCATCGGAATTCTCTTCATTACTGGATGCCAAAGAGATCACCGAACATGCACTGAAAGATGCGGAAGCTTACAAAAAAGAAACCGTCACCGAATGCGAAAAGCTTAAAGAACAGGCTCAGCGCGAAGGGTTTGAGTTAGGTTTCCAAAAATGGGCAGAACAGATTGCCAAATTAGAAATAGAGATTACTCAGGTACGTCAGGAAGTGGGTAAAACTGCCATCCCTGTAGCCCTTAAGGCTGCACAAAAAATTGTCGGAAGAGAAATCGAGCTTTCACAAGATGTGATTGTCGATATCGTTTCTAACTGCCTTAAGACGGTCGCGACCCACAAAAAAATCACTATCTATGTGAATAAAAAAGATCTCGCATCCCTGGAAAAACACCGTTCTCAATTAAAACAACTGTTCGAAAGTCTTGAAGTCATGTACATTCGGGAAAGAAACGATATTGAACAGGGTGGATGCGTGATCGAAACTGAAGGCGGCATTATTAATGCCAAACTAGAAAATCAATGGCGTGTTTTAGAAACCGCTTTTGCATCCATGATGAAAAATCAAGAACTTGCTCACTAAGGCTATGCTCATGCACACAACAAGGTTATTTAAAACTCTTCTCTACTTTTTAGCCATTGTGGGGATCTTGTGGGTTTCACCTGATGCTCTCTATTCTCAAACAACTCAGCTGCCCGCTGAGGCACCGGCTCCCCGAAGAACAACGTTAAATCAACGAAATGCACCCGCCGCTGCTCCTGCTGTTGATCCTACACTCAATATTTCTCAAGATCAATTCCCTCTCGACTACACAAAGCGTCCTTCGTTGATTACTCAGGCGGGAATGCTAACGCTCCTTGCGCTACTTCCATTCGTGGTCATGATTTTGACTTCTTTTTTAAAGATTGTGGTGGTTCTTTCGCTCTTACGAAGTGCTCTGGGAGTGCAGCAAGCGCCGCCTAACCAAATCATTAACGGTATCGCGTTCATGTTGAGCCTTTTTATCATGTATCCGACAGTTTTACAGATGTATCAGGCCGCTCAGACAGTTATCACCAAGACAGCAACTCCTGAGTCTCTCACATCACCGGGTTCTGCAGCGTACATTATTGCTATTGCGACAGAAGCAAAAGAGCCTTTAGGCGGCTTCTTGAAAAGAAATTCTAGCGTCAAGCATCAGGCCCTTTTCTATCGCTTAGCTTACCGCGTTTTGCCTGATGAATACCGCCCAAGCTTAAAGCCTGATGACTTTATGATCTTGGTTCCTGCGTATATCACGAGTCAGTTAAAAGATGCGTTTGAGATTGGGGTATTGATTTACATTCCATTTTTTGTGATCGACCTTGTGACATCGAATATTTTGCTTGCGATGGGGATGATGATGTTGTCTCCCGTAACCATCTCAATGCCTTTAAAACTATTCCTGCTTGTGATGCTTGATGGCTGGACGTTATTAGTTGAAGGCCTTGTTAATACCTTTAGATAAACGACTACATGACAATAAAAGGAGAAGTTATGTTTCAATCTCAAGCTATTCAGCTCTCTTATCAAGGTTTGCTGCTCATTTTGATCCTGTCGGGGCCACCGATTCTTGTAAGTATGTTTTTTGGAATTTTGGTCGCTATCTTTCAGGCAGCAACTCAGATTCAGGAGCAAACGCTAGCGTTTACGGTTAAGCTTGTGGCGGTAACGTTGACCCTTATGTTCTTGGGAGGATGGCTTGGCGCACAAATCATGGCTTTTGCCAATAATATTTTCACCCAATTTCCGCAGTGGAGCCTTGCTAATCAATGATCACAGGAATGGCAGTTAAATAATGGATGAAACTTATGTTGCAGTCTTCCTTGACAGTGCTCTTTCAAAAGGTAACCTTTTAGCACCTTTGTCTCTGCTAATTTTGTTTTTTGCGAGATTTCTTCCGATTATTGCTTTGTCCCCATTTTTTGGTTCAAAAGTGCTTCCAAATCCTGTTAAGCTGATGTTTGCGCTGACAATGTTTGCGATTTTCCTTCCTAAACTTTTGCTTGTCACAACAACACCATTAGACTTTAACCCTCAGTTAATTTTGCTTCTTGTTAAAGAGATGTTTGTTGGGATCTGTATGGGCTTTATTATTAGCATGCCCTTTATGATTGTACAAAGTGCGGGGATTTTAATCGACCATCAGCGTGGTGGTGCTAGCTTGATGATTAACGATCCGACGATTCAGAACCAATCCTCCCCCATCGGTACGCTTTTCAACCTGGTTTTGATCTTCATTTTTTTCTTCGTCAACGGTCCTTTTTTATTCATTGATGTGATTATTACCTCATATGATGTGATCCCTCCCGATCAGTATATCAACCCTGCTTTCTTTGATAAGAACACCGCTTTTTGGCAAATGCAAATTGGTTTGTTAAACAAGATGATGGTCACAACGATGCGCTTATGCTCTCCAGCCATCCTGTGCATTTTGATGACGGATGTGTTCCTTGGGATCGCAAACAGACTTGCCCCGCAAGTGCAGATTACCTTTTTGGGAATGCCGTTGAAATCGCTTTTCGCTCTTGCTATTGTATGTATTGGTTGGAATCTATTTGCTGCAGAACTCGTCAAGTTGAGTTATACTTGGATCGATAACGTCGCCGAAATGCTTAAAATGTTCAAGTCGACGGAAGTGTTACCCCCGCTTGTGACGCCTATGTTGTCCAATTAAGGCGCTAATGGTTTTAAGAGCAAAGGACCTTAAGGACAAAAAAGGACAAGGACAGGGACTGTTTTGAATCGCTTATAATGTTTGGCGACAATTGCATCGTGTGCTGCGTTCCCTTTAATCGCATTTATCCAGAGCTTGTGCTATCGCAAGTTGCCGCCTTAAAAGAAACAGGGTTCAACGGATACTATCTTTATCAAATTGGAGGGTTCCCCAACCCAACCGGGAAAGAAATTCGCCATGTGGGAGTCCCCCACTCATTTAAGATTTTTATGACGCTTGAAGCACAGAGATTAGGGTTTAGTGCTCTGCTTGGAGGGATTCCTAACAAGAGCGGTTGAGCTCTATTTTTTTAAAGAAACGCAAGAAATCGTCAAGGAAGAAACAGATTTTCATATTACAGAGGCTCCTTATATCGCCGCCATGATCTTAGGATTAAAAATGGGTGAAGGAAAGACTCAGGACTTGATTAAAAAGTACTCGCCCTTGCAGAAAAAGGAACGCCTTTTCTTTCCTGTTTTCCTGAAGAATTTGTTCTAGCAGCTTTATTTGAAAGCAGCGGGGGTTTGGAGGATTGGCCCTTTATTAACTATCCGCGTTTTATTAGGTCGCAATGTAAAGGGGGCGCAGATGAAGAGAAGCAAGACTGCTTGCGAAAGCAAGGGTACTTCTTCCATTATCGCAATCATTAGAAGTCCGTTAAAAAACAGGTAGGTTCCCAAAAAATCATGACAAAGCCATTTTTAGCTGATCGTGTTAGCGATTAAAATCTGGGTAGCCTGGGGTACGCGTATACCTTTCCACACAAAATGTAAATCTTGATTTCAGGCAGTAAGATACGACTAACAGACATTCCACTATATGCCTCAATAATCCACAGACCGGACGACGTCTTTGGAGCCCCAGTAACTTCGTTCCTCATGTCAGAAAGTCACATGAATTTTTTTGGTAGAACAAAATTTATTGATCAAAGACGACACCTCGTCCAACTAATCGCGGTAGCGATCAAACTCTGAATAGCCCAGGTACGCGATAGCTACCCCGGGTACATTGAGAATAGATTGTATTGCGGTAGCAATACCACTTTGAGAGGCGATAAAAATCACAACGTTCTGTAATAAAAAATTTGTCCTGAAATGGGCTACCGCTAGTAATAGTGCCACCGCAATACAAATCTATTCTCAATGCACCCAGGGCAGTTATCGCGTACCCTGGGTTATCCAGAGTATGATCGCTGCCGCGATCGATTGAAAGCGAATACCCCCATCATAACCAGTAAATTTATTAGCAATCACCTAGTTTGGTTACTCAGGATTGCGGCAATTTTTTTTGCCGCTTTCCACCAGCAGTTTTAAGCACTAATAACGTTTAATGTAAAAGATTAAAGGCGGATTCCCTTTTTATCCACCCTGACGCAAAGACTGCTAGTACTTAAAACTGTAGGCGGAAAGCGTCAAAAAAATTGCCGCACTCCAAAGACTTCGTCCGGTCTGTGAGTTTATTGAGGCATATAGTGGAATGTCTGCTAGTCTTTTACTGAATATTTTTAGCATTAAAGCTCAGGCAGATGCGCAGTTTTGAGCCATAATAGGGGTGAACCCAATGCAGCATTGTACTTGGAAATAGGATTAATGTTCCGTCTGTTGGATGACAGCCATATTGAATGTTCTCATGGATAAAATCGATTTTTCCACTAAACGGATACTCCTTTGTCGACTCCTCCGTACGAATATAATAGGCAGCACTAATTTGACTTCCAGGATGCGTGTGAGGGGCATTATAACTGCCTCCAAAGGCAATATTAAACCACGCTCCGGCATAATTCCAGTCATAACTCTCTTTGACAATAGTTTCAAATTTGGCCGGATAGGCACGGATAAATTCCATCATGGGCTCGGAAAAACCAGCAAAAAGTTGTAACAGAAGATTGCTAGATGGTGATCCGTCGCCTAGTTTCGCGTCCAGATCCCTTTCGCTATGCCAGCCGCCGATATTGCTATGCCGTGCGCTTGCGTCAAGTCCTGTTGTTCGCTTAATCTCTTGTTCAACATGAGTGACTAACTTCTTATTAACATCATCAAAATCTAATTGAAATTCATGAATTAGTGGATGGATCATTTTGTGACTTTTAATCATTTCTACCTCGCGTTGTCTTTAAACGGATCATGAGAAAATCAGGAGTTTGAGTCAAATAAAATATTTACACCAAATAGATAGCTGGGATCGAAAAAGACAGAATATGAAGGATTTAAAAAAACAAGATAAGCAAGATAAGTTTAACCATTTGTCTTTCAAACACATCAGAACTATTATAAAGGCCGCCTCCACCGCCACCACCTCCGACACCTGAGAGTGGAGAACCACCCGCAAAAACATTACTTCCACCATTACT
>Ga0105045_10001559_pt1 | contig 18856 bp, 14 predicted proteins | sample MAT02_FD_78089 | JGI IMG/M metagenome (GOLD analysis project Ga0105045, IMG submission 78089) | Freshwater microbial communities from Lake Fryxell liftoff mats and glacier meltwater in Antarctica - MAT-02 (megahit assembly) | ecosystem: Environmental > Aquatic > Freshwater > Ice > Liftoff... | reverse complement strand
TTACATCCATACTATACAGGCCCTTTTCACGTGCAAAAATAAAATACACCCATAAATTTCACGCCCACTTACACCGCAAAAACCCAAAGCAACACACCCAAATGCACCACGTTTCCGTAACTTGCACCCTCAAACGGTTCAAAACCACCCATACAACATGATTCGAGCAGAAAAAATCCGCAAAGATTTCGGCGACCAACAGGTCTTAAAAGGCATTGATTTCCTGTTTGAATCGGGCAAAAACAACCTAATTATCGGAAGTTCCGGTGCCGGAAAAACGGTTTTGTTGAAAATATTGGTAGGCTTGCTAGTGCCCTCCAGCGGCAATGTCTGGTACGACGATGTGAATTTTACGGCCCTCGGAAAACAAGAAAAACGAGCCGTTCGCATGCAAATTGGCATGCTTTTTCAAGGGTCTGCCTTGTTTGACTCCCTCACAGTGGAGCAGAATATCCGCTTTCCACTCGATATGTTTACTACTATGACCTTGAAAGAAAAAGTCGCCCGAGTCAATAATTGCCTCGAACGAGTGAATCTGGAGGGCAACAATGCTAAGTACCCCTCGGAACTCTCGGGCGGTATGCAAAAACGCGTCGGCATCGCGCGCTCCATCGTGCTCAATCCCAAGTATTTGTTTTGCGACGAACCCAATTCTGGCCTCGACCCCAAAACGTCCATCCTGATTGACGAGTTGATCAGCAGTATTACGCAAGAGAAAAAAATGACCACCATCATCAATACCCACGACATGAACTCGGTGATGGAAATTGGCGATAATATTTGTTTCCTACACGAAGGTCAACTCGAGTGGAGCGGCACCAAAGAACAGGTGCTGGCCAGCGAAAATGAAAACCTACAATCGTTTATTTTTGCTTCGCCGTTTTTACAGCGTTTGCGCAAAGCAGCCTTGGGTACGTAGCCCTCCCAATCTAAAACCATGTAATCTCAGATCTAAAATCAAAATTAACTTTTCGCACTTTCCCCTTTCCCCGCCCCCAACTTCTTCTTAGGTTTCTCCCCCTCAAATACCAGTACACTCAGCGGAGGCAATTGGAAGGTAATAGCGTATTCTTTGCCATGTTGCGGCGTTTTTTGTGCTTCTATCGCTCCATTTACTTTTCCAGAGCCTCCAAATTCCTGCGCATCGCTGTTCAAAATTTCTTTCCAAACCCCGCCGTGCGGCACGCCCACCTGATATTGGGGCATATCTTGGATATTAAAATGGCATACCACGAGCAGCATCGGGTCATCTGCATCGCCTTTGCGCAAAAATACCAGCACGGAATTTTCCGTATCGTCGCCGGCAATCCACTCAAAACCATCGGGGTGAAAGGCTTTTCGCCAAAAAGCAGGCCGACTGCTGTACATCGCATTCAGCGCTTTTACCCAAGATTGAATGCCCTTGTGAAAATCATATTCCAACAGATTCCAAGGCACGCCTAAATCATGGCTCCACTCCGTACTTTGACCAATTTCGCCGCCCATAAACAAGATTTGATGCCCCGGGTGGGTCCACTGATGCCCAAAAAGAGCCCGCAGATTGGCAAATTTCTGAAATTCATCCCCCGGCATTTTATACAACAAACTGGACTTGAGGTGCACCACCTCGTCGTGACTCAAGGGCAACATAAATCGCTCAGAAAAAGCATAGACCATGGAGAAGGTCACCTCATTTTGGTGCCAAGGCCGATAAACTACCGGACGTTTGAAATAAGACAGGGTATCGTGCATCCAACCCATCATCCATTTTTGGCCAAAGCCTAAGCCGCCGTCAAAGGTTGGTTTCGTAACACCCGGAAATGCCGTGCTTTCTTCCGCAATGGTTTCGGTGCCAGGGAAATTTTCGTAAGTCGCATTGTTGAATTCTTTTAAAAATGAAATCGCCTCCAAATTCTCCTTTCCACCGTGAATATTGGGTAGCCACTCGCCCTCTTTTCTCGAATAATCGTGGTACAACATAGAGGCCACTGCATCCACTCGAAGCCCATCAACATGGTAGTAGTCGAGCCAGAATAAAGCATTGGAAATCAAGAAACTTCGCACTTCATTTCGGCCATAATCAAACACATAACTGTTCCAGTCGGGATGGAATCCGCGGCGCATATCGGCGTATTCGTACAGGTGGGTTCCGTCAAAAAAGTACAGTCCGTGTATGTCGCTCGGAAAATGCGAAGGCACCCAATCCAATATCACACCGATGCCCGCTTGATGGAAGGCATCAATCAAAAACATCAGGTCTTCAGGCGAGCCAGCGCGGCTGGTGGGTGCGAAAAATCCGGTAATTTGGTAGCCCCAAGACGGGAAATAGGGGTGCTCCATCACGGGCATCAGTTCCACGTGTGTAAAACCCATTTCTTTCACATACGGCACCAGTTCATCGGCTAGTTCGCGCCAATTCAGGGAGCGATTGCCGTCTTTGGCGCGTTTTTTCCAGGAGCCAGCGTGTACCTCATATACGGACCAGGGTTGTGGCTTACTGGCTTTATCCAGACGAGTTTTGAGCCATTTTTTGTCTTTCCAAGCGTAGTCAAAATCCCAAACCACAGAAGCCGTGCGCGGCGGTGTTTCCCAGAGGCGAGCGTAGGGGTCGCCTTTATCCAAGTCCACACCCGAGGTGGTTTTGAAATGGTATTTGTAGGTCGTTCCGTGCCCTATTTTCGGGATAAATCCTTCCCAAACACCACTTGAATCCCATCTGGGGAGCAAAATATGGCTATCGGGGTTCCAATCGTTGAAATCGCCGACTACGCTAACGCGCTTTGCATTGGGGGCCCACACAGAGAAGCAGACGCCTTTTTCGCCTTCGTGCTCCACGAGGTGGCTGCCCATTTTTTCATACAGACGAAAATGTTTGCCGCTTTGAAATAGCGCAATGTCGAAGTCGGTGAGTAGTGAAAACGGTTTAACCATGATTGGGATGTAGTTTTAGTAGCACGAAGGAATGATTATGTCCACCTATTTACAATCAAAAAGACTGTAAATCAGGTTTTTTAGGTCTGGCACCCAAACCCAAAATCAACTTAGTTTACAGTGTGATTAATTTACACGGCACCTTAGGCGAAAGGTAATACCTGTGGGCTATTTTTTGCAAAAAGAATCACAATCATACACAAACAAGGGTAAAGTTTCCGCAAAAAGTGCTATTGGCACAGTTTTGGCTCTACCTGTGTTGCCTCCCGTCTACTCTCTTTATCCAACCAAAGACAATCTAGCATGAATGGACAACCATTACACGCTGCCTTCAAACAATTCCCACTCTTGGCATCGCTCTCGGAGGCTGAAATGCAGCGATTGGCCCTGATGGCGGAACGGCGCAAAGCACCCCGACACTCCTTCATTTATTTGGCCGATCAACCCAGCGACTATATTTGTCTGCTGTACACCGGAGCCGTCAAAATCGGCATCTTCTCCGACGACGGGCGCGAAATCATCAAAAACATTCAACACCCCTACACCATGTTCGGGGAATTAGGCATCGCGGGCGAGCAGTCGCGGGTAGAATTTGCCTCCGCTATGAGTCGCGATGTGGACTATTTCGCTATCCGCGTAGAAGATTTCAAGTACTTGATGCAGCAGAATTTTGGCCTTTCACAAACCGTGATGCTTTACCTCGGTGAGCGACTGCGTCGGGCCGAACGCCATTGGGAATCCTTGATTTTGAAAGATGTGCGCACCCGAATTGTGGAATTTTTGAAAGAAAGTGCCGGAGAAAGGGGCCGACAAGTGGGTTTTGAAACCCTCGTAAAACACGGACTTACCCAACAAGACATCGCCAATTTAGTGGGCGCCAGTCGGCAAACTGTAACCGCCATTTTGAACGAACTCAAAAAATCAAATTTAATCCATTTCAACCGCAACACCATCCTCATTCGAGACATGGATAAGTTAAATTGATTCCAAAGTCCTTCAAAAAAATGCTTTAGGGGCCGTTTTGTTTTTATGCAAGACGGCCCCTTTTTTTAAAACTTAATATCCAATTTTCAATGGTTGCTAATTCCCATTCCCGTTCGGAATTGGATTACAAACAAGTTCTCATGTGCAACACACAGACCTGGCCTCGGTAGAGGTCAAATATTGGTTCGTTTTATGTGAAAGATTAGACCTCTGCCCAAGTCACAACAAGTTTTTGCAAGTTCGTGCGCGCTGTCAGTTTTGTTAAAAAAAACGAGTTTTTTTTAACAAAACACATGAAAAGGGGTTTTTTGGGCCAAAATAGGCTTTTGATGCCGTCGCTAGTAGAAAAAAAGTACCATCTTTACCGCAAACTGGTATTTGAGATAGCATGAAACAGCACAAAAAATTAGGCGCACTGTCCGCCACGGCCATTTGTGGCAACGATATTACCTCCTCTTGCCTATATGTTTCCGCCCTCACCATCGCCTATGCAGGCCAATATGCTTGGATAGCCTTGTTGATGGTCTCGGCGGTCTTGTTTTTATTCCGAAAAATATACGGCGAAGTGGTCGGTGCGTTGCCACTCAATGGAGGCGCGTACAATGTGCTGCTGAATACCACGAGCAAAAGCAACGCCTCGGTAGCGGCTACCCTCACCATTTTATCATACATGGCTACTGCGGTGATTTCCGCGAGTGAGGCCATGCACTATTTACATGGACTTTGGCATGGACTGAATATTGGCTGGGCCACGGCTGCGCTGTTGGCATTTTTCCTAATGCTCACAGTGATGGGGATTACCGAATCGGCGGTGGTAGCGGTCGTGATTTTCATTACGCACCTTTTTGCGATGTTGCTGCTCATAGGCAGTGGTGTATGGTTTGTGGTGGCGCACGGACTAGAGGTGGCTACTATTAATTTTAATGCGCCGATAAAAGGAAGCCTATTTTCGGTGCTTTTTTTAGGATTTAGTACGGCTATGTTGGGTATTTCAGGGTTTGAGAGTTCGGCCAATTTTGTGGAAGAACAAAAGCCCGGCGTATTCTTGCAAACGCTGCGCAATATGTGGATTGCCGTTTCGGTCATTAATCCGCTGATGGCCCTCACGATTGTGGCGGTGCTGCCGATGGTAGAAATTGGGGAAAACCGCGAGGCGTTGCTGTCGCATTTGGGCCGCGAAACAGGCGGCTCTTGGTTGGCGGCGTTTATTTCAATTGATGCGGTGCTGGTGTTGAGCGGTGCGGTGCTTACTTCTTATGTGGGGGTAAGTGGCCTGATGAAACGGATGACCTTGGACCGAATTTTGCCCCAAATGATGCTAAAAGCGAATAAAAGTGGCAGTCCGGTGCGAATTTTGACCTTGTTTTTTGTGCTTTGCCTCTCTATCCTTTACATCACCAACGGCGAATTGGGTGCCTTGGCAGGCGTTTATACCATCTCGTTTTTGTTGGTCATGGGGTACTTTGGCTTTGGTAATTTCCTGTTAAAAATCAAAAGAAGCCGATTGCCGCGCCCGGTGTATGCCTCTTCGGCTGCAGTGGTATTGGCCATTTTTGCGGTAGGAGCGGCGCTGTTTGGTAATATGAAATTGCACCCGGAGTATTTGGTGGTGTTTATACAATACTTCATTCCGTCTGTTGTCTTGATGTACATATTGCTTAATCGGAGTGTGATTTTGCAATACTTACTCATTTTGGTGAATAGTTTGCTGGATAGTGTGCGCCTGTTGGCGGTGAATAGTCACCAGTATTTATCCAAAACCATTCGTCGGCTCACCGACCAAGAGTTTGTGTATTTCACCAAAGGGGATGACATTTCTGTACTGAATAAAGTCATGATGTACGTGGAGGAAAACGAAATCACAAAGCGATTGAAAATTGTAACGGTGCTAAAGCCGAGTCAAATCATTGCGCAGCAATTTTTGGACGATTTAGCCGTACTCAATCGGGCCTATCCAAATATTGAGATAGAGTTTATTCAAATGCGGGGCGTTTTTGGGCCAGAACTCATCAAAAAATTGAGTACAGAATGGAATATACCCGCCAATTTTATGTTCATCAGTTCGCCCGGCGATCGGTTCTCGCACCGGGTGTCTGATTTGGGCGGGGTGCGATTGATTCAGTAGCAGGTTGGGGACGCCTAAAATTGAGCCTTGAGCCTTAAATATTTATAAATTTCAAAATTTTTATTTAAAAAAATGCAGAAGGCTCAATGTTCAACGTTCAATGCTTGCGTTGGGCTTAAGATTATGTATAGGAAAACCACCTACCTGCTAAAGCGAGATGTTGCCGCCTGAATATCCGCTATCTGCTTCAAATGCCGCAAAATATGGTTGATTAAAAACTGAAACGTATCACCCAGTTTCAGCCGAATCATGGCGGAAATAGAGGTCGTGACGCGCGTTTTGTTCAAACTAACTTTAGACGCCTTTTCTAACAACTGCAACAAGTCTTTTTGCTGCTGAATACAGGTATCCAATACCGAAATACTCAAATCGGTATCAAGTGGATTCTTATCTTTAAAGGTCTTTATTTTTTTCATCTGCGCAGCCGGGAGCATGCTTTTTGCAAAATAATCCCCCAGAAATCCCGGATGGAAAGTCTCTTCCTTCGGCTTTTTGGCTTTTTGAATAGCCCCATCAATGGCGGGCAAATAATGATTCCCGTACCGATTCAAATGTTCGATACACTCCAAAATATTCCAACTACTTTCGGAGGCCCTCCAGCGCAGGTCGCCTTCGTTGAGCATCCGAATTTTCTCCAATTCCAGTAAAATTTGAGTGGTTTGGGCGATTTGACGTTGTAGTAAAATATCTGATTGCATGCTGGTGTTGATTTGTGGGGACAAATTTCCGACCTTCCATCCGCAGAAACCTTGATTGAAATCAAGACTTTTTCAATCTCGACAATGTTTCGGGACTCATACGCAAGTATTGGGCAATATACCGACTTGGAACCTCCTGAAATAATTGTGGACTGCGCTGCAATACCCGCTGGTAACGGTCGCGGGGAGCGGTAGTGAGAAGGTCAATTTCTCTTTCTAATTGCTGTACCACCATCGCTTCTAATATTTTTGTCCAATACACCCGATGCTCGTCGGCGGCCACTAAATAGGCTTCGATTTGTGGTTTAGCAATTACCCTAACTACGGTTTTTTTAATTGCCTGAATATAAAATTGGGTGGGTTGGCCGGTAAAAAACGAATCCAGCGCACCCATCAGGTTATCCTGGTACCCGAATCGGATGGTTTGTTCTTCCGCATCGTCGAGTACAAATGCCCGAAGACATCCGCTTTCAATGTAATAGATATGGGTATCTACACGACCACTCAGTGTCAAATATTCGTTTCTTTTTAGGGTGATTACTTGGTCTGAAAGATGGGCAAATGCAAGCATGGGCTTTAGGTATGAAAAACGCCTATTAACTGCATTTCGTCAGTTAACAGGCGTTTTTTTTGGTCAAATCAGGTATCTGTTTACCCTTCAAATGTAAAAATCGTCACTTCCACTCGCTGGTTTCTCTTACGACCTTCAGGCGAGGTATTCGGCTCAACCGGCTTGGTCCAACCATAGCCTCTGTATTGCACGCGTTCGGCGGGTACTCCTTTTGAAATCAGCCACTCAGCCACCGACTTGGCTCGACTGGTGGACAGTTCCAACGCTCGGGTTTCGTTCGGGTAGAGCAGGTTGTTGGTATGTCCGCCAATTTCGACACTGATACGCTCGTCGCTGCGCAACATATTGTATAGTTCGTCCAGCACTTTTTCGCTCGAACTTGGGTCAAACGTGTATTCATCAGCTTTAAAATACACGTCTAAGCGATAAGTTTTGCCCCTTTTTGCCCGTTTAAGGGGGGTGGCGCTTGCTTCTGCAAGCTTAGGTTTAACGACGGGCGTAGGTTTTACCGGACCCTTTTTCGACAAAACGGGGCGTTTAGTCATTTCTGGCATTTTTTCCGGCCCACAAGTCACTTGCTTGATGGGGGTGGCATTATCAATCAGCACATTCCCATTGGAATACAAGGGCAACGTGGGGTTGAAGGGATCGGAAGAACCATAATACGCCTCAATGATAATATGTGACCAGTTGCTTTTTTGGGGACTCATTCGGCAGTTGTATTTCAGCCAGCGGGGGTGAATGATGACCGAGGATTGATACAACACCTCTCCTTTATCGCAGTACCCATTTCCGCCCCAAACGATGATTTTAACGGGTGTAGTAAATCGGACATTGACGGATCGGTCTCTCCCAACTGGGCTGGCATAGCCCGTGTCGCGGCGCAAATCGAGGCTGAATTCATAGCATTGGTCTTTTTCTAGGGCTTGGCCAAGGCGTTGTCCTACACTTTCCCAACTGCCTGTTTGCCGAACTACCAATCCTAAGTAAGTGCTGCCGTTGCTGGGTGAGGCGATTACGCGAAAGAAACCGGGCTGTAAATCTGGCGGAGTCTCCCCTACTGGGCCACAGTTTAGCCAACCCGGCACGTCAACGCCAGCACCAGGAAAACCTTCAAAAGAGGGATTGGCCAAATTTATAACCGTGCCCGGTTGGCTCCACAAGGCACAAGGCCAAAGTAAAAGCAACACTATCCGGGTCATTTTGAATGTAAGAAACATAGCCATAAACTGTTTTGATTCTGAACACGCTCTAAGAGTGGCAAAGTCTGTGCCACCCTACTGATAGCCGACAAAAATGCCTTCTTTGACACTTAGAACTTGGTTGGGTCTCCATTATTAGCCGCTTGCCGCCCAATAATGGAATTCCAAACAAGTTCTAGGGTTTAACGCCTTTGTCACTTGTTTTAATATCTGTTTTCGATGAAAAGCGTGTTATTTTTGGCCATTAGTACCTTCGCAAACAAGTTCCTAAGGCGATAGAACGGCTGTTTTTACCAGCGTATCAGGGCACTGGCCCAAGTGAACCCGCTGCCAAATGCCGCCAAACAAACCAAATCACCCCGCTGAATTTTTCCGGCTTCCCAAGCCTCACACAGGGCAATCGGAACCGATGCGGCAGTCGTATTGCCGTATTTCTGAATGTTGTTCCACACTTGATCGTCGCGCAGTTTCAAACTTCGTTGTACCATCTGACTGATGCGCAGATTGGCTTGGTGTGGAATGAGCATGGTAATGTCTTCGGTGGTAAATCCGGTCTCCGTTAGGGCCTCCTGTATTACTTCGGGGAACTTTCGGGCGGCCATTTTGAACACAAATTGACCCTCCATATTTGGATACAGCAAGCCTTCTTCCATCATTTTGGGGGTAATAAAAATCTCCCCATAGGTGTCGGCGGGTGGGTATCCGTAGTCAGTTTCGTCTTCGATGCGTTTTTGGTGATAGCCGCCGTGTGCGCCGGGGTTGATGAAAGCGAGTTTTTCGGCATCGGTGCCGTCGGCATGCAGTTTAGTGGTCAAAATGCCCTGATTTTCGGCTTCTGTGGGCTGCAAAACAACCGCTCCTGCTCCGTCACCAAAAATAACCGTCACATTTCGGCCTCGGGTGCTAAAATCTAAACCCATCGAGTGCATTTCCGAGCCGACCACTAGGATGTTTTTGTACATGCCAGTTTTGATAAACTGGTCGCCAACACTCAAGGCGTACAAAAACCCGCTGCATTGGTTTCGAATATCAAGCGCAGCGACTTCTTTGTGTGCAATGCCCAATTCGCGTTGCATGAGCACCCCGCAGCCTGGAAAGTAATAATCGGGGCTAAGGGTAGCAAAAATGATGAAATCAAGGTCTTCAGGGGCGATTCCGGCACGTTCGCAGGCTACCAAGGCGGCTTTTGCGCCCATGCTGGAGGTCGTTTCGGCGTGTTTTATGCCATAACGCCGCTCCTGGATGCCAGTGCGTTCTTGAATCCACTCATCGGTGGTGTCCATTACTTGGGTTAGGTCGTGGTTAGTTACAACTCTTTCGGGAAGATAGGAGCCAACTCCGGCAATTTTACTGCGCTTCATAGGATGTTAGGTAAATTAAGTGGTTAAATAAAACAAATGGTGTTTATGGCCAATAACCGCAAACTTACTGCGCCAACCAAACAGTCGCCCAAACAAAAAGTTATGCCTGCTAGCGACTTTTGAACAAAGAAAGTCCAAAAAAACAAAATTTAAGCCGTATTTCCTAATTTCGCCTAGAATTGACTATCCAAACCCCTAAAATGGTGAGAGCCATGCCCAGCACTTCCCAAGCACTCAATGACTCGCCCAGCAAGGCCCAACCCAACAGAATCGCCACCACCGGATTGATATACGTATACAAGGAAGAAATGGTGGCGCTGAGGTGTTTTAACACAAACATATACATCGTAAACGCCAATGCAGAACCAATAAGAGCCAAATAAGTAATTGATAACCAGCCCTTTAGCGTGTGGTGAATGGTGTAGTCGTAGTCAAAGCAGGCACTGAGCACAAAAGCCCCCAATCCACCGGCCGTAATTTGTAACCCAGCATTGAGCAAAGGCGATACGCCCGGCGCGTTCCATTGCTTGGCCATCACCGTACCCAGCGACCAAGTGAAGCAGGAACCAAAACAGGCCGCAATGCCCCAGCGGTATTCTGGCTGAATAAAATCTTGCCAACCTTCCCGAAAAATAAGGGCTAAGCCGCCAAATCCAAATAAAACCCCCACCCACATGCGCCTATGAACGCGCTCGCCCCCCTGCCAAGCCAAAGAAATTAGCACGACCAACACAGGCGTAAGGGAGCCAATAATGGCCGCCAACCCCGAAGAAACGTACTGCAAGCCCCAAGTTATGAAGCCATTGCCGCCTGTAATGGTGGCCAATCCTGTCAGTGCTTGCACCCAAACATATCGTCGGCTGGGTATGAGCGTCTTGCCTGTGCTGATGGCCAAACCAAGGAGTAAGAACCCGGCGGCAGTTTGGCGAATGCCAACCATTAAATAAGGTGGAAAGTCGAGCAGGGCATATTTGATGGCCGTGTAGGTAGTACCCCAAATGATGCAAATGAGGGCCAAGGCTAAATAGGCGCGTTGCGTGGCTGACATAGGGTGCAAAGGTAGGGCTATATTTTCTGCTTGCTCAAGCAGAAAAAAAGTGCCCACTTGCTTTTTATTTGGTTTGGTCGAGTTTTTGGGGCGTGTTTTAAAATTTTATTCGACGTTCGTCGAAAATGTATTCTTTTTTTGGAAACGATGGAACCAAAAAACGTTTCCTTCGTTTACCTTTGCACTATGCTAACAGAGCAGCAACAAGGATGGATAAATAGAGTCGCAGAATTGTTTTTGCGATTCGGAATTAAGGCACTTACCATGGACGATGTGGCGAGAGAGTTGGGTATTTCCAAAAAAACACTGTATCAATTTGTGTCCAGCAAAGATGATTTAGTGAACCGCATGGTGGAAAGCCACATTCAAATGGAACGCCGGCGCTCGGAGATGATTGCCCAAACGGCTACCGATGCCTTAGACGAAATGATGTTGGTCATTCGGGAAATGATGCTGGATATGCAGACCATGAAAGCCAACTTCATTTTCGATTTACAGAAGTATCACCGCACCGCCTGGGATCAAGTAAAAATGTATCAGCAGGATTATATGTACAAATTAGTAGCCGATAACCTGCGCAGAGGGGTGCAAGATGGGCTTTACCGCGATGATTTTGACGTAGATGTGGTAGCGAGATTGCACCTCGGCCAAGTCTTTGCCATTTTTGATGAAAGTTGGTTTCCAAAGCCGCCGTACACCTTAGAGGTGCTTTTTAACGAATGTATGATTGGCTATTTGTACAGCATCGTATCGGAAAGTGGGCGCAAAGCCATGGTGGAAAAATTGCAAGAACTCTATTAAAACCACAACCAATCTGAATACCCAACGAATGGCCTTGTGCTGTTCATTTTTGTGAACAACTCATTTATCATGCTCAAACAATACACTCAACCACTGCTGCTTGCCGGGGTCTTGCTTTTTCTCGGCAATACCTTGCTAGCCCAAACCAGTGCGGGAATGAGTCTCAATGACTGCATCCAGTACGGACTCCAAAACCATCCCGACATGAAAGCCGCGCAACTCCAAGTTAAGGATGCCGAATGGCGCGTGAAAGAAAATTTGTCCTCCGGCATGCCACAACTCTCCGCAGGAGTTGCCTACACGGGCTTTTTGCAACGAGGTGGTTTGCCAAGCAGCGCGCTGGGCTTTGGCTCCTCTGGCCCAATTGACTTGTCGTCGTCATTGCCCAGCTTCAATGCTGGCCAAGTTACCGACCTCAACGGCGTATTCGGCAACGTTTTTGGATCTGATCCCAATTCAAAAGTTTTTTTTAATCCGGTACACAGTGTAGGCGGCAACGTATCCTTAAACCAGATGATTTTCAACAACTCCTACTTGGTGGCCGTTCGGGCGGCTCGTTTTTACCGCCAATATGTAAACAATCAAGTCGCCGTAACCCGCCGAAACATCCAAAACTCAGTAACCGATGCCTACCTGCCGGCCCTGCTTATCTCCGATAATCTGGCCATTCTCGATAAAAATATTTCCAACCTCGAAAAACTGTTCGGCGATACCAAAGCCATTAATGAGGCTGGTTTTGCGGAGCAACTGGACGTAGATCGGCTCGAATTATCCCTCTCGACCATCCGCAGCGAACGCGGAAACTTGGTCCGCCAACGAGAAATGGTGGTCAACGCCCTGAAATTTACGATGGGAATGCCGGTCGGCGACGACCTGAGTGTTTCTGACAACACAGCAGCCCTGCTGGCGGCTTCCGGCGCAGTTGATATGACCTCTACGGCCGACTATATGGCTCGTCCCGAGTACCTACTCTTGCTTAAAGGCCGTGAATTGAGCGGCCTCCAAGTGGATTTGTACCGCAAACCTTGGCTTCCTACTTTGGCAGCCTTTGTTCAATGGCAACCCAGTTACCAAGGCGGTTTTGGGGATAGAAATGCCGATGGTTTTAATAAATGGTTTTACATCCCTTCCGCTGTGGCAGGGCTTTCTTTAAATATTCCTATCTATGATGGTGGTAGCTCAAAAGCCAAGCGCGAACGGGCTATTATTGAGGCACAAACCGTTGATATTCAAAAAGGTATGCTGGAAAATGCCATCAACCTAGAATTGGATATCGCCCGCAAACAATACCTTAACGCACAAGAACGCGTGGCCAGCCAAGAACGGAATAGTGCCTTGGCCCAACGTATTTACGATACCACCCAAACCAAATACAAAGCAGGGGTAGGCAGTAGTTTTGAGGTCACGCAGGCCGAATCTGGCTTGTACTCGGCGCAACAATCTTTGCTACAATCTCAATTTGATTTGCTCACGGCCAAAGTGGCCATCAAAAAAGCCCTCGGCCAATAACGGCAACGAGTATCGGTGCACCCCCCCGCTCCTTCACCCATAGTCGTTTCAAAAAAATTTGATAAAAAATTGATTTTCAACATGACACATAAAAACCTGCTCTCCCTCGCCGCCATGCTCGTGCTGGTAGCCCTGTTCTCTGCCTGTGGTGGAGGCGCAAAAGACCCCGCCGCCCGATTGGCTTCCCTGAAAGACCAAAAGGCTAAACTGGAAGTAGAAATCGCGACCCTCGAAAAAGAGGTAAATGCCGCTAATCCAATCCAAAAAAAGGTAAAAACCGTCGGAATTACCGAAGTTAAAGTCGCTCCTTTCCAGCATTTTATTGACCTGCAAGGCAAGGTAGATGCCGACCAAAGTGTGATGGCCACCGCCAAAATGACCGGCGCACTGACCCGCGTATTGGTAAAAAATGGCGACCAAGTGCGCAAAGGCCAATTGCTAGCAGAAATTGATAATTCGGTGATGACCAAAAGTCTCGCCGAATTGCAAGGCCAACTGTTCACGGTAACCGACCTCTACAATCGCCAAAAGGGCCTTTGGGACCAGAAAATTGGCTCGGAAGTGGCGTTTATTCAAGCCAAAAATAACAAAGAAAGCCTCGAGCGCAGCATCGAAACAATGAAAGAACAAATGGGTATGTCCAGAATTTACGCGCCTCAAAGTGGCACGGTAGATATGGTGATGCTCAAGCAAGGCCAAGCCATTGCACCCGGTATGCCGCTTTGCAATATCTTGAATCTCAACGATTTGAAAGTTGTGGGAAACGTAACCGAAGTCTACGCTTCCAAAGTGCGCAAAGGGGACCCAGTACAGGTGTTTTTCCCAGACATGAACAAGGAAATTACAACCCGTATCACCTACGTGAGCAAAAGCATCAGCCCCAGCACCCGTACCTTTTTGGTAGAATGTGCCTTGCCCGGCAGCGGGTACAGCGCCAACCAGATTGCCGTGATGAAAATTGTGGATTACCGAAATCCCAAAGCAATCTCAATTCCGGTCAACCTAATTCAATCTGCCGAAGATGGCGATTTTGTGCTGGTGGCCGAAAAAACCACGGGTAATCAGGCAGTTGCCAAAAAAATGACTGTCAAGCAGGGCCAGAACTACAACGGACAAGTAGAAATTTTGAGCGGTTTGCAAAGCGGCGACTGGGTGCTTTCTACCGGTTTTCAAGATGTCAATAATGGAGAAACCGTGGCATTTTAGAACCCGTTTGGAATCCCATCATTTGTCTCCCAAAGCCAAATTTTCAATTCAACATCCATTATGAAAGAATTTAAACCCACCAGTTGGTCCATAGACAACCGCGCCACGATATTCATCATTACGGTGCTTATTACTTTGGCTGGTATCATGTCGTACAACGCCCTGCCCAAGGAGCAGTTTCCCGACGTAGTGGTGCCTACCATATTTGTCTCGACCATTTACCCCGGTGCCAGCCCCAGCGATATAGAGCAGTTGGTTACCAAGCCTATTGAAAAACAACTAAAGGGCATCAGTGGTGTGAAAAAAGTATCCTCGTACTCGATACAGGACTTTTCAAACGTCATTGTAGAATTTAATACCAGCCTCGACGTGCCCCTTTGCAAGCAAAAAGTAAAGGACGCCGTGGATAAGGCGGCGCGTGACTTGCCGAACGACCTTTTGCAAGACCCCGCCATTACGGAGTTTGATATTTCCGAAATTCCGATCATGAACGTCAACATCGCAGGCGATTTTAGCCTCGATAAGTTGAAAGACTACGCCGACGCCCTCCAAGACCGCATCGAAGAAATGCGCGAAATCACCCGCGTAGATTTAGTAGGCGCTTTGGAAAAAGAAGTGCAGGTGGATGTAGATAAGTACAAAATGGCGGCTGCCAGCCTGACTTTCCGCGACATTGAAAATGCCTTGGCGTATGAAAATATGACTATTTCGGCGGGTAATGTGGACATTGGCGGCATGACCCGCTCGGTGTCTATTCGAGGCGATTTTCAGGATGTTGAGCAAATGAAAAACATCATAATTGCCTCACAATCAGGGGCTGTGCTGTATTTGAAAGATGTGGCCGATGTTCGCATGGGGCACAAAGAGCAGGAGAGTTTTAGCCGCCTGAATGGCCGAAACGTTATTTCGCTCAACGTCATCAAGCGCACCGGCGAAAACCTCATTGATGCCTCCGATAAAATCAAAGTATTGGTGGACGAAATGAAAGCCAACGAGTTTCCGGCCAACTTAGACGTGAGTATTACCGGCGACCAAAGCCGCGCCACCCGCGTTACGCTGCACGATTTGATCAACACCATCATCATCGGTTTTATCTTGGTAACCTTTGTATTGATGTTTTTCATGGGTGCTACCGACGCGATTTTTGTGGCCCTTTCTGTACCACTTTCTATGTGTATTGCCTTCATGGTGCTGCCTAGTTTGGGCTTTACCCTGAATTTCATTGTGCTATTTGCCTTCCTGCTAGCCTTGGGGATAGTGGTGGACGACGCCATTGTGGTGGTCGAGAATACCCACCGAATTTACCACAACGATAAAAAATTGACCATTATTGAAGCGGCTAAAAAGGCGACTGGAGAGGTGTTTTTGCCTGTTTTGTCGGGTACCGTTACCACGCTGGCGCCCTTTTTTCCGCTGGTATTCTGGGGCGGTATTTTTGGCAAATTCATGCACTTCCTACCCGTTACGGTCATTATTACCCTCACGGCTTCTTTGCTCGTGGCGTACATTATCAATCCCGTTTTTGCGGTGTGGTTTATGGGCGATGCGAAGCGAGAAGGAAGGGAATTACCACCCGCTAAAAAACGCCGCCGCACTATTTTGGGGTACGTTATTTTGGCGCTGTCCTTATTGTATTTCTATATCAATGGAAACTACTTTATGGGCAATTTAATCGTTTCAGTGGGCATTTTTGTTCTTTTTTACCGTTTTGTACTGTCGAAAGCCGTGGTTTGGTTTCAGTCGAAAGGCTGGCCTGCGGCCCAAAATGGCTATGCTAAATTCCTGAATTTTGCCTTGGATAGGATTGCCTTGATGATGATTTCGGTGATTGCCTTGCTGATTTTCTCGCTTGTATTTTTTGCTTCCGGAAAACGCAACATCGTACTTTTCCCCAAGGCCGACCCGAATTTTATCTACGTATACATGTCGCTGCCAGTCGGCACCGATGTGAACACCACCGACTCGCTGACCAGCGTGTTGGAAAACAAAGTGGTGTCCGTGCTAGGCGAAAACAATCCCATTGTAGAGTCGGTTATTTCCAATGTCGCCTTAGGGGCTTCTGAGGATCAGTTTGACCGCTCGGCTACGTCCAATAAAGGTAAAGTTGGAGTAGCGTTTGTGGAGTTTGGGGAGCGCAACGGCGTGAGTACCAAGGCTTATATGGACCAAATACGGGAAGCGACCAAAGGCGTGATTCCGGGTGCGGAAATTGTGGTAGACCAAGAGCAAGGCGGCCCACCCTCCCCCAAGCCCATTTCGGTGGAAATTCGGGGCGATGATTTCAAACAACTGACGGCGGTTTCTATGGCCGTGAAACGCTATCTGGATTCCTTAAATATTCCCGGAGTAGAGGAGTTGCGCAGTGATTTGGTAGTTTCCAAACCGGAGATTAGGATTCAAATTGACCGCGACCGTGCCAACCGAGAGGGGATTTCTACGGCTCAAATTGGCTCGGAGTTCCGGACTGCTATTTTGGGCAAAGAAGCCACCAAATTTAAGGACGGAGAAGACGAAATTCCGGTCAATATTCGCCTGAAACCGGAGCAGCGCGATAACATCAATTCCGTTGAAAACCTGAATATTACATTCCGCGACATGAATATGGGCGGGATCTTGCGCTCTGTTTCAATGGCCTCCTTGGCCGAGGTAAAATACACCACTACGTATGGTGGTATTCGTCGTTTAGACCAATCGCGCATCGTCACCATTTCGTCTAATATCACCTCAGAATACCAACCCAGTCAGACGGATGTGGTCAATACCGTAAAGGCTGCGATTACATCTTGGCCTCCTACGGAAGGCGTGACGGTGGGTTTTGCGGGAGAAGATGCCGAGTTTTTGGATGCGGCCTCGTTTTTGGGCAACTCGCTCCTGATTTCCATTTTTATTATCCTCATCATTTTGATGGTGCAGTTTAATTCGATTGGTAAAACCCTGATTATCATGTCGGAAGTGGTGTTCAGTATCATTGGAGTACTGTTGGGAATGGCTATTTTTGACATGGATTTCTCAGTGATTATGTCGGGTGTCGGAATTGTGGCATTGGCTGGTATTGTAGTCCGAAACGGCATTTTGCTAGTAGAATACACCGATATTTTGCGAGAAAAAGGGCAAGGTGTACGAGAAGCAATCGTAGAAGCGGGCCGGATTCGTATGACGCCCGTTTTGCTCACGGCCACCGCCGCTATTTTGGGACTGATTCCCTTGGCGATTGGATTTAATATTGATTTTTACAGCCTGTTTTCCACCGGGAATCCGAAAATTTACTTGGGTGGCGACTCGGTTGCCTTCTGGGGGCCGCTGTCGTGGACCATTATTTTCGGGTTGAGTTTTGCCACGTTTATTACGCTGATTATCCTTCCGGTCATGTACTTGTTGGGTTGGAAGGTAAAAAACTGGTGGAATACGCACCTATAATCAATCAGTAAGCATTGATTGTATGCCACACTCAGTCCGTTGGGCGTTTTTCTGCGGGTTGGGTGTGGCATTTTTATTGAACCTACGCGGTGCTTTGGGGTTTTGTACAGAATAGTATCTATTAGACCGTAACAAACGATGCAACATTATCAATCAAAAGATTTGGCTGCCATGGAGCAACGGTACCGTGCAGCCTTTGTCAATTCGCTGGGAGGGTTCAAAAGTGTGGTCCTAGTCGGTACCGCCAATCAGGAAGGAAGACCGAATCTAGCGATATTCAACTCCTTGTTTCATTTAGGTGCCAATCCACCCCTATGTGGTTTGATTGTACGGCCAGCGGTGACCGAGCGACATACGCTTCAGAATATAGAAGCGACGGGGCATTACACCCTCAATCACCTCAGGGAGGCAATTTTTCAACAAGCCCACCAGACCTCGGCACGATACCCGCCAGAAATTTCCGAGTTTGAGGCAGTAGGCCTTACGCCTGAGTGGCAAGCGGGTTTTTTGGCGCCATTTGTAGCCCAGAGTGCAGTGCAGATAGGATTGGTTTTGCGAGAAAAACTGCCCTTAGCGATTAATGGTACTATCTTACTCATCGGCGAGATAGTGTCGGTGAGGCTGCCAGAAGGCATCACACAGCCAGATGGATTTGTGGATATAGAGCAAGCAGGAACGCTCACTTGCAGCGGTTTGGATAGTTATCACCGGACGGAGCGGTTGGCTCGGCTGCCTTATGCTGGGGTTTAGTGGGGGTTTTTGTTGGTTTTTTCTTTCGGCAGTTCGTAGGTGCCGCGTTCCAATCGCTTGGCATAATTGACATATCCGCTGCGATCCCACAACAATAGTTTAATGAGACCGCGCCTTTTGTTCAAAAATATATACACATCGCCATCCAATGGGTTTTTGCCCATTTGGTTGCGTACCAAACCGCTCAATCCATCAAAACTTTTGCGCATATCGGTGACTTCAGTGTATAAAAAATAGCGGTTATTGGCTCCCAGGCTGATCATGTTTCCAAGTT
>Ga0105045_10001558_pt1 | contig 18857 bp, 18 predicted proteins | sample MAT02_FD_78089 | JGI IMG/M metagenome (GOLD analysis project Ga0105045, IMG submission 78089) | Freshwater microbial communities from Lake Fryxell liftoff mats and glacier meltwater in Antarctica - MAT-02 (megahit assembly) | ecosystem: Environmental > Aquatic > Freshwater > Ice > Liftoff... | reverse complement strand
TCATGCTGGTTGCATCAGGCCAGATGGAAAAGGTGATCTGGTGCAAAAGCGGCACCTCGCCGATACCGATCTTGAACAAGACATTCGGGTCCTTACCGATCACGGCCGAGATGTCGGGTACTCGTTTCCAGAACCGCAGCGCACGGCCGGGCTTTACACTTGCGCGCGTCAGTACGGCAAGTGATCCGTCGGGGAATGCCGGGTCAGGTTCCGGCACGAAAGGGTTCACGCCGGCCCATGACCCCCGCGCCGACAAAGGAGACATGTGGAACGTGCAGTCCTCAGCCGCATGGGCTCGCCAGCGGTTCCAGACCGGGCTTTGCGCAACACGCTCGCGCGCCGTTGCCTCATCCGGCCACACCGCAAGAATTGCCCAAACTCCCCAGTTCGGTTTGGGAGTGAAGCCTTCCCCCGTGCCCGATCCACACAGCTTCCAGAACATCAGATGTGGCTCACGGCGCAAGGCAAGCCGAGCCATCGCCATCTGCCCGATGACCCACAGCTTCGGGCCAAGGCCATCAAATCGGAAAAGGCTGAGGGTTGTGGTGGGCATCTGCAGTCCGGTGTAAAGCTACCCTGACAGTCTAGCGCATATTCACCAGACAGGAAGGGGCTGTTTTGCCTCTCAACTGCACAGTTGTAAATCTGGCTAGACACTCTATCATCCGATTCATGACAGCACCAAAGCAGACCAGCCCCCGCCCCGAAACCCGCCCCGAACAGGGGGAAGCCCTTGTTATTGGTGCCGGCCTTGGCGGGCTGGCCACCGCCATGCGCCTTGGTGCCAAGGGCTGGCGCGTCACTTTGGTGGACCGGCTGGAACGCCCGGGAGGGCGCGGATCTTCGATCACCGATCAGGGCCACCGTTTCGACCTTGGCCCCACCATAATCACCGTCCCGCAGATCCTGCGCGACCTTTGGGCCACTTGCGGGCGCGATTTTCACGCTGATGTGGACCTGCGCCCGATGGACCCGTTCTACGAGATCCGCTTCGACGATGGTGAACGCTTCACCATGCGCACCGGACAGGCCGCGATGGAGGCCGAGGTGGCCCGCGTCTCGCCCTCGGACCTGCCCGGCTACCAGCGCTTCCTGATGGACGCGAAGGCCCGCTACAGCTTCGGTTTCGAAGACCTGGGCCGACGCCCGATGCACAAGCTGATCGATCTGATCAAGGTCTTGCCGAAATTCGCGATGATGCGCGCCGACAAGTCCGTCCATTCCCACGCAGCCGCCCGCGTGAAGGACCCGCACCTGCGCTTTGCGTTGTCGTTTCACCCGCTGTTCATCGGCGGCGATCCGTTCCGCGTCACCAGCATGTATTCCCTCGTCAGCCATCTGGAGGCGTCCTTTGGCGTCCATTACGCGATGGGCGGCGTGCAGGCGATCGCCGACGCCATGGTCCGTGTGATCGAAGGGCAGGGTGGTCGCGTCCTGCTGGGGCAAGAAGTGGATGAAATCACCGTTACCCAAGGCCGCGCTTCGGGCGCGCGCCTGAAGGACGGCCGTACGCTACATGCCGAAGTGGTCGTATCCAACGCCGACCCCGGCTTTACCTACGGCCAGCTTTTGCGCAACCACGTCAAGCGCCGCTGGACTGACAAGCGCATGGCCCGCGCGCGTTGGTCGATGGGCCTTTTCGTTTGGTACTTCGGCACCAAAGGCACCCGCGACCTCTGGCCCGATGCCGGGCACCACACCATCCTTGTCGGCCCGCGCTACAAGGACCACATCCGCGACATCTTCCGCTCTGGCCACCTTGCCAAGGACATGAGCCTTTATGTCCACCGCCCCACAGTCACCGACCCCTCCGCTGCGCCGGAAGGCGATGATACGTTCTACGTCCTCAGCCCCGTGCCCCACCTTGGCCACAACGCCGCCAACTGGGCCGAAGAGACGGAAACCTACCGCAACCGCATGGCCGAGGTGCTGGAGAAACGATTGATCCCCGGCTTTCGCGACCGCATCGCTGCGGAAACCACCTTCACGCCGGAGACGTTCCGCGACCGGTACTTGTCGCCCTTCGGCGCCGGCTTCTCGCTTGAGCCCCGCATCCTGCAATCCGCCTATTTCCGGCCCCACAACGTGTCCGAGGAATTGCCCGGCCTCTACCTATGCGGCGCGGGTACCCACCCCGGCGCGGGTGTGCCGGGCGTGATAGGCACAGCGGAAATCACAGCCGGCCTGATCCCACCGCCAACCGTCCGGGTTGCCGACCTGCATTTGCCGATGGCCGCCGAATGATCGACCCGTTGGATCTTGCGGCTTGCCGGGCCGCCATCCGCACCGGCAGTCTTTCGTTTCATGCCGCCTCGCGCCTGCTGCCAGCCTCGGTCCGCGACCCGGCACTGGCGCTTTACGCCTTTTGCCGGCTGGCCGATGATGCGGTGGATGAAGGCCAGGACAAGACCAACGCCGTCCTGCGCCTGCGGGACCGGCTGGATCGTGTCTATGCCGGACGCCCGGTGAACGCTGCCGCTGACCGCGCCTTCACCGCCGTGGTTGAAGCTTTCGCCATGCCGCGCGCCCTGCCGGAAGCGCTGCTGGAAGGCATGGACTGGGACGCAGCCGGCCGCCGCTATGACGACCTCTCGGGCGTTCTTGCCTATTCCGCCCGCGTCGCTGCCGCTGTCGGCGCGATGATGTGCGTGTTGATGCGGGTACGCGATTCTGACGCCTTGGCCCGCGCTTGCGACCTGGGTCTTGCGATGCAGTTGACCAACATCGCCCGAGATGTCGGCGAAGACGCCCGCGCCGGGCGGCTTTACCTGCCGCAAGACTGGCTGACCGCCGCCGGGATCGACCCCGAGGGGTTCCTTGCCGACCCTCACCCCACGCCGGCAATCCGCGCCGCCATCGCCCGCCTTCTGGCCGAAGCTGACCGCCTTTATATCCGGGCCGAAGCGGGCGTCGCTGCCCTGCCGCTGGCCTGCCGCCCCGGCATTATGGCTGCGCGGCTGATCTATGCCGGGATCGGCAGTGCCGTCCGTCGCAAGGGCCATGACAGCCTCACCACCCGCGCCCGTACCGGCCGCGCGCGAAAACTGGGCTGGCTTGGCCTTGCCACCCTCAAATCCGGGGGCACCGCCTTTTTGCCGCGCCCCGCGGTTCTTCACGCCCCACCGGTGAATGAGGTGGCCTTCCTTGTTCGTGCCGCTGCCCTTCAGACCCCCTTGAAAAGCAGAAGTGACGCCCTTCTAAGCGTTTTGGCGCAGCTTGAGGCCCGCGATCGTGGTCTTTCTGCCTGAACGGTTGTTACCCGGGGCTATCCCGCCTATCTCCATGGGCAACAAGGATGCCGCGCATGGATTTCGGGCTGTTTTTCGTCTATCTGACCGCGTGCGGCGCTGCTGCTGCCACAGGGGCGCTGTTTCCAACCGGCGCTTGGTACATGTCGCTGAAAAAGCCCGTCTGGACCCCGCCGAACTGGATGTTCCCCGTGGTCTGGATGTCGCTTTACCTGCTGATGGCCGCTGCTGCTGCCCGTGCGGCCGTGGTTCAGGGGGCAGGGGTCGGTTTGGCGCTATGGTCGGTGCAGATTGCGTTCTGCACACTCTGGACACCGATCTTCTTTGGCCTGAAGCGGATGAAGGCGGCCCTGGTGGCGATGGCCGGGCTTTGGCTTTCCGTCACGGCGACCATGGTTGTCTTCTTCACGCTGGATTTCTGGGCCGGGCTGTTGTTCCTGCCCTATGTGGCCTGGGTCACTGTGGCCGGGGCACTGAACGTTGCCCTGGTCCTCATGAACCCCGAAGAGGCCCGAAAGCCGGTCGTTTCCCTGACCGGACTCAAATAGTCCGCGAATTGCGCAGACTGCCTGCACATCGCACAGCCAGTTTGGCGGAAGGTTGGAAAAACACCTGGCTGTCCTGGATCAAGCCGTTGATTTCAAAGGCGGGTAATCTGTCCCTGCGTGGGACATCAGCCAAACTCCCATCCCCTGTGCCGGGGCACCCGAACCGCGATCATCGGTTTCAGCCAGGGCTGGCGGTAGCGGACCAGATCCAGAGCCTCATGCACGCCAGTGGTCACCTCGCCCCCGATCCGGGTTTCAACCAGCGACCGGGAATAGAAGGGCGCGTCCAGAAGGCTCATCTTCTGACTGGGGGTGAACCCCGCATCAGCCCGGGTTTCCCGACGCAGCGCCCAGAGGCTGCGGCGCAAGGGGGTGACCGGGGGAAGCTCGATCTCACGCACAGATCCGTCGCGAAGGACCTCCACCCCAAGGGCAAGTGCCGACCCATCCCGCCGGGTCGCGTCGTAAAAGCAGACGGTCCTGTCCTTCAACGGAAAGCGCCCCCAGGTCCAGAACCGAAAATCTGCCTCCAGCGCGGCAGTTCCGAAGTTGGCGTCCCAGTAACCGTGACCCTGCCACTTATGGCCCTGCGACAGGTCCACCCTGATCCGGGCAATCGGGGCGAACGGCCTCCATGTGTGGCTGCCATCTGGCGTCAAACGTGCCTCGACCCCGGTCAGTGCCTGGGGTGTCAGGGTGATGGTACCCTTGACCCGGGACACCAGAGGCAGGGATGAAATCTCGTTCACTTCGACCACCAGTTCGCGGCCATTCCAGTGCATCGTGGACGGACCGATCTGCAGCCTGTCCAGGGACTGGCGCAGGGCAGGGCGGCCGCGGTCGGTCATCGTGAAGCGCCCGCCCGGGCCGTAGGTGGCGACGTTCAGGCAGACGTGGTTCTGCGGGTCGCGCCGCCCGGACCAGCGATACCACGGCGAAAACACCGACCCGATGAAACCGATTACCGAGACGGCGCGCGTGCCGTCGTCTGAGACCCCGTCGAGATACCACCATGCATACCCGTCGGGCGCCACATGGACCGAGAAGTCAGGCCCGCCAGAACCGCCGCCGCCGCGTGCTTGCCGGAGAGCGCCGCCATCGGCACCCCAGCCCCCGGATGCGCCCCGCCCCCCGCCAGATAGAGGCCCGGCAGCCCCGTCCTGGCTGGTGGCCGGGCGAAGGCCGCGAAGGTCCCCTCCGGGCTCCTGCCGTAGATTGACCCCGCTGACCCCGGAAACATCCGGTCCAGCATTGCTGGCGTGGTCAGCGCTTCCGGCCCCGGTTCGGGGGTGAAGCGCAGGCCCATCTGGCGCAGGCGCTGAAAAGTTCGGGCGTGGCATCGGGTGAAATCCTCTGGCTGGTCGGGGCGGCCCGGGGGGGCGTTGACGATGATCTCGAAGCGTTCGGGGCCGGTTGGCAACTGTCCGGCCGCGCGATCCTCGGCGCAGATGTAAAGCGTTGGCAGGTCGGGCATTTCACCTTTGCCTAGCAGCCCGAACTCGGCCTTCGGATCGGATGAGAACATAACGTTGTGGTGGATGAGGTCACGCGCCAGCGACCCCTCGGCCGTGGCGGCAAAGGACCATACCCAGGCGGAAAGGCTGCGGGGGCTGGTAGCGCGGACGGGCACAACCGACCCCAGCCCTTCGCCCAAGTGCCCCGCTGCCAGTGCCGCAGGGTCGCCGGCAAAGACGCAGGCAGCGCAGGGCAGGGTGGTCCCATCCTGCACCTGTACCCCCGTCACGCGCCCGCCCCGCCGGACGATCCGCCTCGCAGGCGTGGAAAGCCGCAGGTCCACCCCCAGCCTCCGGGCCAGATCAGCCAGCGCCAGGGCCAGCCGGTGCATCCCGCCCTCGACCGCCCAGACCCCTTCGGCCTCGGCCCGCCAGATCAGCGCCAGCACACCCGGAGCGTGGGTCGGCCTGCCACCGACATAGGTGGCATAGCGGGCGAAAAGCTGGACCAGTCGCATGTCACGGAACTGCCGACGCAGAAGGCCTGCCAGCGACAGCCCGGGCACGAGCGCGGGCCAGATCGCAGGGCGGGCAAGGGCCGCCTTCACGATGGCGCCAAGGCGTGGGCGGTTGGCCTGCATCACCGGCGCGTCGAAGGCTTCATGCAGGCCCCGCGCCAGCCGGTCGAAGCGGTGGAAGGCGGCGGCCTCACGATCCCCGGCAAAGGCCGCGATGGCCCGGGCGTCGATGTCCGCATCGCCGGTCAGGTCAAGGCGGCTGCCATCGGCCCACCAGTGCCGGGCCAGGGTGGCTTGTGGAAGAAGGGTCAGGTGATCCTCCAGCCTCTCGCCAGCCAGAGCGAAAAGATCGTCGAATACCCGCCGCAGCGTCAGGACCGTTGGCCCCGCATCCACCGGCCCCGCAGCCGAGGGCAGGGTGCGCATCTTGCCGCCGGGGGTGGCTGCAGCCTCGACCAGCGTGACCGCGCAGCCCGCAGCCGCAAGCCGGATGGCGGCAGCAAGCCCGCCCATACCGGCCCCGATCACGACAACGCTTTGCGGTTGGCTTGCCATGCAGCCAGTCTAGCTGCCGCCGGCCTGTTGTAAACAGCCGCGAACACCATACTGTAAGTTTTAGTTTACATCTTGCGGCGCCGATGCAAGAATTGCCCCAACTCGCCCGGTCTGGCGCTTGGCCCCGGTGCGGCCCTTGTTGAGGTACAGGATGCAGCTCTCAGCCCGAATCGAAGCGGCAATGACCGATGCGGTCCTTTTGGCAAGTGGTGGGTCTGGCCGACCAGATGCCGTGCCGCAACGCCTTGCCGCCGCTCTTGGCCATGCCACGATGTCGGGCGGGGCGCGCATCCGCCCGACGATCCTTCTGTCGGTGGCGATGGCTTGTGGCGATGACCGCCCCGCCTTGTCCGATGCTGCTGCGGCGGCGTTGGAGCTGATCCATTGCGCCAGCCTTGTCCATGATGACCTGCCCGCCTTCGACAACGCAGACACACGGCGCGGGCGGCCCTCGGTTCACCGGGTTTATGGCGAGCCCTTGGCAATCCTCGCGGGGGACAGCCTGATCGTGCTGGCCTTCGAAGTGCTGGCCCGTGCGGCGGGCGACCAGCCGATGCGCGCGCTGCGTCTGGTGCAGGCGCTGGCCCAGCGCACTGGCATGCCGGGCGGCATCTGCGCCGGGCAAGCATGGGAATCAGAGCCTGCGGTGAACCTGTCGGCCTACCACCGCGCAAAGACCGGCGCGCTTTTCATTGCGGCCACCCAGATGGGGGCCATGGCAGCCGGGCAAGAGCCCGAGCCGTGGGAAGAGCTTGGCGCGCGGATCGGCGAGGCGTTCCAGGTTGCGGACGACCTGAAGGACGCACTTCTGACTGCCGACGAGATCGGCAAGCCTGCGGGGCAGGATGCCGTGCATGGTCGTCCGAATGCCGTGGCCCTGATGGGTGCGTCAGGGGCCGTGCGGCACCTGAAGGACATTCTGGGCGGTGCCATTGCTTCGATCCCGTCCTGCCCGGGCGAGGCGCAACTGGCCGGAATGGTCCGCGCCTATGCCGAACGGATGACCCCGGTCGATCTTGGGGCGCAGCGGGCGCGGGCTACGGGCGCGAAATGACCGAGACCGGGCTTGGTGCCGGGGTGCCAAGGCACGGCTCGGGGCCGGGTTGGGCGGCAAAGCTGGCGCTGCAGCCTTGGTTTCACCGGATGTGTTCGCGCATCCCGGGCCTGCGCTACATCGCGCGGACGGAAGGCGAAGCGTTGTTCGAGGTCGTCTCGGGGTTCGTCCGCAGCCAGTGTCTGCTTGCGCTGGTGGAGTTGCGGGTGCTGCACCGGCTGGCGGATTCACCTGACACAACCGCGCGGCTGGCGCTTCTGACCGGGGTTCCGGGTAACCGGATGGCGGTCCTGTTGCAGGCCGGGGCGGCGCTGAAGCTTGTGCGCCGCAAGGGTGACCAGTGGCGGCTGACCGCACGCGGGGCTGCCTTTCTGACCGTGCCGGGGCTGGAGGCGATGGTGCGCCATCACCCGGTTCTCTATCGTGATCTGTCTGATCCCACGGCGTTTTTCCGGGGCGAGACGCAGCCAGAGCTTGCCCGCTTCTGGCCTTATGTCTTTGGAGCGGGGGGCGCTGGCGATCCCGATTTGGTCGCGCGCTATTCGGCGCTGATGTCCGACAGTCAGGGGTTGGTGGCAGAAGATACGCTGCGGCTGGTGGACTTTCGCGGGATCACCCATCTGATGGATGTGGGTGGCGGGACCGGTGCCTTCCTCGCGGCCGTTGGACAGGCGCATCCGGCGATCCGGCGCAGCCTGTTCGACCTGCCCGCCGTCGTAGCTGGGGCGAGCGCGCGGCTGGGGCCTGAGGTTGCGATCCTGTCCGGCAGTTTTCGCGATGATCCGCTGCCGCAAGGCGCGGATGCCATCAGCCTGATCCGGGTGCTCTATGACCATGCTGACGCCACGGTGGCTGCCCTTCTGGCCAATGTCTTTCGGGCCCTGCGCCCCGGCGGGCGGCTGATCCTGTCCGAGCCGATGTCTGGCGGCGCGCGGCCCGATCCGGCGACAGATGTGTATTTCACGGTGTACACCCTCGCTATGGAAACCGGACGCACCAGGTCTGCCGACGAGATTGCCGCCTTGCTGACCGCAGCCGGCTTCGTCGCCATATCGCCCGCTCGCAGCCTGCGGCGCTTCATCACCTCGGCACTTTCTGCCACGAAGCCGTGAGATTTCGTGTTGGGACTGTCTAAATAAATTGACAGTCCAGATTGTAAGGCTAGACTTACACCAAGGGAACAAACAGGCCACAGGGTTTGGTGGCCTCTTTCGGGGGGAACGACAGTGCAAACGACGGCGGTAATCCTACATGGGGCAAGAGATCTGGGGCTTGAGGCCTTGGGTATCGTGGCGCCCGGGCCGGATGATCTGGTCGTCGAGGTTACGCATTCCGGAATCTCCACCGGGACCGAAAAGCTGTTCTGGACTGGCACCATGCCGCCTTTCCCGGGAATGGGATACCCGCTGGTTCCCGGATACGAGGCCACCGGTCAGGTGGTCGAGGCCGGGGCCAATACGGGCTTTCGCGTCGGTGAGACGGTCTTTGTTCCCGGCGCCAACTGCTTTACCGGCAATGTGAAGGGCCTGTTTGGCGGTGCCTCGCGGCATCTGGTTACAAAGGCTTCCCGGGTCGCCCGCATCGATTCTGGCATGGGGCCCGAAGGCGCGCTGCTGGCTCTGGCCGCGACCGCGCGGCATGCGCTTGCAGGTTTCAACACCGCTCTGCCAGACCTGATCGTGGGTCATGGCACGTTGGGCCGGCTCTTGGCCCGCCTGACACTGGCGGCCGGCGCGCCTGCGCCAACCGTCTGGGAAACCAACCCCGCCCGCCATGACGGTGCTGTGGGTTACAGTGTCATCTCCCCGGAAGACGACACCCGTCGCGATTATCGTGCGATCTATGATGCCTCGGGTGCTGTGGGGCTGCTCGACCAGCTGGTCATGCGTCTGCAGAAGGGTGGCGAGATCGTGCTGGCCGGGTTTTACACCGAACCCGTCGCCTTCGCCTTTCCGCCCGCCTTTATGAAGGAAGCTCGCTTCCGGATTGCCAGCGAATGGGCACCGGAAGATCTGACCGCCACCCGCGCGTTGATCGAAAGCGGGGCTCTGTCGCTGGCGGGCCTGATAACCCATCACCGTCCGGCCGCCGAAGCGCGGGGAGCTTACGAGACCGCTTTCACCGACGCGGGCTGCCTAAAAATGATTCTAGACTGGAAGGGCCACGCATGACACTCGACATCCCGAACCTCAAAGACTTCGACGCCCGACTGCGGGAAGAGGCGCACGAGGAGCCGACGCTAGAAGTGCCGATGGGCGAACCGACTAAGAAAACCCAGATCATCGCGATCTACGGCAAGGGCGGCATCGGCAAATCCTTCACGCTGGCCAACCTTTCCCACATGATGGCGGAAATGGGTACGCGCGTGCTGCTGATCGGCTGCGATCCGAAGTCCGACACCACCAGCCTGCTGTTTGGTGGCAAGGCGTGCCCGACGATCATCGAAACTTCCAGCCGCAAGAAGCTGGCGGGCGAAGAGGTCAAGATCGGCGACGTCTGCTTCAAGCGCGGTGGCGTCTTCGCGATGGAGCTTGGCGGGCCGGAAGTCGGCCGGGGCTGCGGCGGTCGCGGTATCATCCACGGCTTTGAACTGCTGGAGAAGCTTGGGTTCCATGACTGGGACTTCGACTATGTTCTGCTCGATTTCCTTGGCGATGTGGTCTGCGGCGGGTTCGGCCTGCCCATTGCGCGGGATATGGCGCAGAAGGTGATCCTGGTCGCCTCCAACGATCTGCAATCGTTGTATGTGGCAAACAACGTCTGCTCGGCGGTGGAATATTTCCGCAAACTGGGCGGCAATGTCGGCATCGCGGGGCTGGTGATCAACAAGGACGACGGCTCTGGCGAAGCTGCCGCCTTTGCCAAGGTGGTCGGCATTCCGGTACTCGCGGCCATCCCGCAGGACGACGATCTGCGGAAAAAATCCGCAAATTATCAGATCGTCGGCAGCTACGAATCGCAGTGGGGTCCGATGTTTGCGGCCCTTGCCGAAGCGGTTGCGCTGGCCCCGCCGGTGCGTCCGACCCCGGTGACGCAAGACGGGCTTCTGGGCCTGTTTTCGGCCGAAGTCACGGGTGCTGACTTTGTTCTTATGCCGGCCTCGGATGCCGACATGCGCGGCAAGAATGCCGCCGTCAAACCTTCGCTGGAAGTGGTGTATGACAATGTGTGACCTCGAAGCTCTTGCAGCACTGGAAGCGGCCCTGAATACGATCGAAGCCCGAAAGGCTGGCTGCGCATGACCGATGGTATCCGCCACGCACCGGTTGACCTTGCCTCGATGCCGGCGGGCGAAAACCTCGCCGCCGGTGCCGATAGCAATGCTCCGACGGATGGCATGGGCTGCCATGCCGGTGCCACGCAGATGGAAGCGGCCGCACGGGCTGCAGGAAACGCAGAACTGCTTGACGGCTTTGCGAAGGACTACCCGCAAGGCCCGCATGACAAACCACAATCCATGTGCCCGGCCTTCGGCTCGCTTCGCGTGGGTCTGCGGATGCGGCGGGTGGCAACCATCTTGTCCGGGTCTGCCTGCTGCGTCTACGGCTTGACGTTCGTCAGCCACTTCTACGGAGCGCGGCGGTCGGTCGGGTATGTTCCCTTCAACTCGGAATCGCTCGTCACTGGCAAGCTTTTTGAAGACATCCGCGACTCCGTTCATGAGCTGGCCGATCCGGACCGCTATGATGCAATCGTGGTGACAAACCTATGCGTTCCAACAGCTTCCGGCGTGCCGTTGAAGTTGCTGCCCAGCGAGATCAACGGGGTTCGCATCGTCGGGATCGACGTGCCGGGCTTTGGCGTTCCGACCCATGCCGAGGCCAAGGATGTTCTGGCAGGGGCCATGCTGAAATACGCCCGCGCCGAGGTTGAGGCGGGTCCGGTGAAGGCGCCGGAACGCGGCCGGTCAGACCGCCCCGCCGTGGCCCTTCTGGGCGAGATGTTCCCTGCCGACCCGATGATCATCGGCGCGATGCTGGCTCCGATGGGCCTGGCCGCCGGTCCCGTGGTGCCGTGCCGTGAATGGCGCGAGCTTTATGCCGCACTCGATTGCGGCGTCGTGGCGGCGATTCATCCCTTCTACACTGCCTCGATCCGTGAGTTTCAGGCGGCGGGCCGGACAGTAATCGGATCGGCTCCGGTGGGCTATGACGGCACGATGACCTGGTTGAAAGCCATCGGCGAAGCTTATGGAGTTCCAGCGGAAAAGGTGGCTGCGGCGCAGAATGCCTTTGGGCCCGCGATCAAGGCGGCACTGGGTGCCACGCCGATCAAGGGACGGATTACCCTGAGCGGGTATGAAGGGTCTGAGCTGCTGGTTGCCCGCCTGCTTATCGAAAGTGGCGCGGACGTACCTTATGTTGGTTCTGCCTGCGCGCGCAATGAATGGAGCGCTGCTGACCGCGACTGGCTGGAGGCGAAGGGTTGCGTGGTCAAGTTCCGCGCCAGCCTTGAGGATGATCTTGCCGCGATGGAGGCGTTCAAGCCCGACCTCGCAGTTGGCACGACCCCCTTGGTCCAGAAGGCGAAACAGCAAGCCATTCCATCGCTTTACTTCACCAACCTCATTTCGGCCCGACCTCTTATGGGGCCTGCGGGGGCTGGATCTCTGGCGCAGGTGGTCAATGCGGCTATTGCGGGCAAGACCCGGATGGAAGGAATGAAAGAGTTTTTCGAAGGCGTCGGCACTGGCGATACGGCGGGCATCTGGGAAGGGTCCCCGAACCTCCGCCCTGACTTTCGGGCGATCCATCAGAAGAAACTCGACAAGGCTGCGAAAGCTGCCAGGGCCGAGGAGATGATCTGATGCTGATCCAGGATCATGACCGGGCTGGCGGATACTGGGGTGCGATCTACGCCTTCTGTGCTGTGAAGGGCCTGCAAGTCGTGATCGACGGCCCGGTGGGCTGTGAGAACCTGCCGGTGACATCTGTCCTTCATTACACCGACGCGCTGCCGCCGCATGAGTTGCCGATTGTAGTCACAGGGCTTGGCGAAGACGAGATGACCTCGGGGACCGAGGCGTCGATGGCGCGGGCGTGGAAAACGCTCGACCCGGCGCTACCGGCGGTGGTGGTCACCGGGTCGATCGCCGAGATGATCGGCGGCGGGGTGACCCCCGCCGGCACCAACATCCAGCGCTTTCTGCCGCGCACGATTGACGAAGACCAGTGGCAATGCGCCGACCGGGCGATGACCTGGATCTTCACTGAATTCGGGATGACCAAGGGCCGGATGCCGCCCGAAACCGCGCGGCCAGAGGGATCGAAGTCCCGTGTCAACATCCTGGGGCCGATGTACGGCACATTCAACATGCCTTCGGACCTGCGCGAGATCCGCCGTCTTGTCGAAGGCATCGGGGCCGAGGTCAACATGGTGATGCCGCTTGGCGCACATCTGGCCGAGATGCGGAACCTGGTGAACGCCGACGCGAACATCGTGATGTACCGCGAGTTTGGCCGGGGCCTCGCCGAGGTTCTGGGCAAGCCCTACTTGCAGGCGCCAATCGGGATGGAATCAACGACACTTTTTCTGCGGCAGTTGGGCGAGATGCTGGGTCTGGACCCCGAGCCCTTCATCGCACAGGAAAAGCATTCGACGCTGAAGCCGCTGTGGGATCTCTGGCGTTCGGTAACGCAAGATTTCTTCGCCACCGCCAGCTTCGCCATCGTCTCCGGTGAGACCTATACCCGGGGCATCCGCAACTATCTGGAAACCGACCTTGGCATGCCCTGCGCCTTTGCCGTGTCGCGGGTGGCCGGTGCCAAGACCAACAACGAAGCGGTGCGCGCCAACATGCGCCAGCACCGCCCGCTGATCGTGATGGGGTCGATCAACGAAAAGATGTACATGGCCGAGCTTAAGGGCGGCCATGGCCCACAGCCCGTGTTCATTCCGGCAGGTTTTCCGGGGGCTGCCATCCGCCGCGCCACGGGGACGCCCTTCATGGGCTACGCCGGCGCAGTCTACCTGCTGCAAGAGGTCTGTAACGGCCTTTTCGACGCGCTGTTCCATATCCTGCCCCTCGGCACCGAGATGGACAGCGCTGCCGCCACCCCGACAACGCTGCGGCGCGACTTCCCCTGGGATGTCGATGCGCAGGCAGAACTGGACCGGATCGTCAGCGAGCATCCGATCCTGACGCGGATTTCCGCGGCCCGGACCTTGCGCGATGCGGCTGAGAAATCGGCTCTCGACCAAGGAGCGGAGCGGGTAGTTTTCGAATTCGTGGCAGCCCTGCGTGGAGAGAGCGCCGGTGCGGTCAAAAGAGACACCAAGGGAGAGGTCCAATGAGTGATCATACTGCAGGCGGACACGACGTAAGCCACGGCGCAAGCCATGGCCACCGCACGCCGCGGGCCGAATTCTATGTCTACTTTTCGCTGATCTTCCTCGTCGCGATCCCGTTCGCGACCTTGGCCTGGGTCTTTGCCCTGATCCGCGAACGTCATCTGCCGGTGCATGGCCCCCTGGCCCGCGCCTGGCGGGAAGCCGGGGCAATCACCCCGGCGATCTTCCGGCCGTAAGTCCACGGAATTTCCGCTTTCCGCGCCGTTATGGGTGCGGGGAGTGCACTCTGCCGGACCCGGAGCCCGGCAACTCGATCCTCCGGTGGGATGTGCGCCCACGACCACCGGAATTGCCATTCACCGCATCCCCAAGGGGGTGTGGAGAAACTCGGGAAGGCATACCGCCGACCCGTGAACCCAGCCGCAGGGTATGCGGCGTCAGTCCACCCCTTCGGAGGATAACATGGCTGATAGAACTGACCTGAGTTTCACAGGTCTCACCGACGAGCAGGCGCAAGAGTTGCACTCCGTCTACATGAGCGGGCTTTGGCTGTTCACGGCCGTGGCCGTGGTCGCTCATCTGGCGGTGTTCATCTGGCGTCCGTGGTTCTGAGGAGGAACAAGACATGTCAAAGTTTTACAAAATCTGGCTGATCTTCGACCCTCGCAGGGTTTTCGTTGCCCAAGGCGTTTTCCTGTTCCTGCTGGCCGCGATGATCCACCTCGTGCTCCTGAGCACGCCCGGCTACAACTGGCTTGAAGAAGCCGGGGCTCGTGCACTTGTCGCACAGGGCGTGGTCGTGACCCAATAGGCTGATGGCCTTCGTGGTGGGCGGCGGTTTCACGGCCGCCGCCCGCGACAACCCAAGGGACAGTCACATTCCGGCAGGCCAGGCATCCAGCGCCCGATGCAGCCTCCGGACATAGCGGAGAAAGAAGCATGGCACTGCTCAGCTTCGAACGAAAATACCGCGTGCCGGGCGGCACGCTGGTCGGAGGGAACCTGTTCGACTTCTGGGTTGGTCCCTTCTACGTCGGGTTTTTCGGCGTCACGACCTTCTTCTTTGCCGCCCTTGGCACGATCCTGATCTTCTACGGAACGGCAATTGAAGGGGTGTGGAACCCTTGGCTTATCTCGATCGATCCGCCCGCCATCGAATACGGCCTTGCCTTTGCACCGTTGCGCGACGGTGGTCTGTGGCAACTGATCACGATCTGCGCGGTCTGCGCCTTCGTGAGCTGGGCGCTGCGCCAGGTGGAAATCTGCCGCAAACTGGGGATGGGCTTTCATGTGCCCTTCGCTTTCGGGTTTGCGATACTGGCCTACCTGACACTGGTCGTGATCCGGCCGGTGCTGATGGGGGCCTGGGGCTACGCATTCCCTTACGGTATCTGGACGCACCTCGACTGGGTGTCGAACACGGGCTACCAGTATGGCAACTTTCACTACAATCCTGCACACATGATCGCGGTGAGTTTCTTCTTTACCACGGCATTTGCGCTGGCTCTGCATGGCGGGCTTATCCTGTCTGCGGCCAACCCTGAAAAGGGCAAGGAAATGCGGACGCCAGAACATGAGGACACGTTCTTCCGTGATTTCATCGGCTATTCGATCGGGACTCTGGGCATCCACCGCCTAGGCCTGCTTTTGGCCCTGAACGCGGGCTTCTGGAGCGCAATCTGTATCGTGATTTCCGGCACAATCTGGTTTGACCAATGGGTCGTCTGGTGGGATTGGTGGCTACAGCTGCCGTGGTGGGCCGATATTCCAGGAGGCGTAAATGGCTGAGTATCAGAACATCTTCACTCAGGTACAGGTCCGGGGCGCCCCCGAAATGGGGATCGTCGAGGGCGTGGACCTGGCCAACCGGAGCCGCGGTGCAACTTTCTCGACGCTGGCGGGCTGGTTCGGGAACGCCCAGCTTGGGCCCATCTATCTGGGCACCATGGGGACGATCTCGCTGTTTGCCGGAATCGTGTGGTTCACCATGATCGGCGCATGGTACTGGGATCAGGCGGGGTACAACCCGGCAGTTTTCCTGCGGGACCTGTTCTGGTTCTCGCTTGATCCGCCGGCGCCCGAGTGGGGCCTTCGCTTCCCGCCGATTGCCGAAGGCGGCTACTTCCTGATCGCGGGGTTCTTCTTCCTGATCGCGCTTTCGGCCTGGTGGGTGCGAAGCTACCTCAGGGCTCAGGCGCTGGGGATGGGCAAGCATGTGTGCTGGGCCTTTGCTGCGGCGATATGGCTGGTCCTGGTGTTGGGCCTGTTCCGTCCGATCCTGATGGGCAGCTGGTCCGAGGCGGTGCCCTACGGCATCTTCACCCACCTCGACTGGACCAACAACTTCAGCCTGACCTACGGCAACCTGTTCTATAATCCGTTCCACGCGCTTTCGATCGTCTTCCTTTATGGCTCGGCTCTGCTGTTCGCCATGCACGGGGCGACGATCCTGGCCGTAAGCCGTTTCGGCGGTGACCGGGAACTGGAACAGATCGCCGACCGCGGCACCGCCTCCGAACGTGCGGCGTTGTTCTGGCGCTGGACCATGGGCTTCAACGCCACCATGGAAGGTATCCATCGCTGGGCATGGTGGTTTGCCGTACTGGTCCCGCTGACCGGTGGCATCGGTATCCTACTGACGGGTACTGTGGTAGACAACTGGTATGTCTGGGCGCAGGAACATGGCTACGCGCCGCTGAACTGAGGAGAGTGAAATGTCTGACAAACCTTACTACCACGAGCCGAACCATACCATTCACCTTAGGGTCTGGGCCCTTGGACAGATGGTCTGGGGGGCTTTGCTTGCCGGGATCGTTCTGGCGGTCGTCCTTGGGTTCCTGGCGCTGGTCTACGCTGTCGGTCTGTTCCTGCCGGCCGAAAGCCGCGAGACGCCGGACCCCAACACCTGGAGCAGTCTGGTGCTGACCGAGGGGTCTGATACGGTCTGAAGGCCATCTCGGGGGGCGCCCTCTGCCCCCCGAAAATCATCCGGGGATTTGCCAGCCCGGCTCCGGGGCGCAACCATGAGCCCGGTTCCTTTCCTGTTGGCGACAGGGACCTGGTGCCGTGTGGGTCACTTCCACGCGGCACTTTTTCATTCCGGAAGGAGGCTATCTTGGACCCGACCAGCCGCACCCCAACCCTGGACCGCGTGGCTTGCCCTGCAGACCTCAGGCAGTTAAGCGACGGTGACCTTGCCCTTCTCGCGCGAGAGTTACGGCAGGACACGATCGAAACGGTCAGCCGCACCGGCGGGCATCTTGGGTCCTCGCTGGGTGTGGTGGAACTGACGGTGGCGATCCACGCCGTCTTCAACACGCCGTTTGATAAGCTTATCTGGGACGTGGGCCACCAGTGCTATCCGCACAAGATCCTCACCGGCAGGCGCGGGCAAATGGGGACGTTGCGGCAGAAGGGGGGGCTTTCGGGGTTCACCAAGCGGTCGGAAAGCGAGTACGATCCGTTTGGTGCGGCCCATAGTTCAACCTCGATATCGGCGGCTCTGGGATTTGCGATGGGGCGGCAGTTGGGGATGCCGGTGGGCGACACCATTGCTGTCATCGGCGATGGAGCCATCACGGCCGGAATGGCCTATGAGGCGATGAACCATGCCGGGCACCTGAAAGAACGGCTTTTCGTTATCTTGAATGATAATGACATGTCCATCGCCCCCCCGGTGGGTGCGATGTCGACTTATCTGAACGCAATTGCCGAGAAAGGCCCCCTCGCGATGCTGCGGGCTGCGGCCGAGGGTTTGGAGGCTGCGCTTCCCGGCCCGGTCCGTGACGGCGCGCGGAGGGCGCGGGCGCTGGTGACCGGCATGCCGGGCGGTGGGACGATGTTCGAGCAGTTCGGGTTCGAATACATCGGCCCGATCGACGGGCACGACATGGTGCAGCTTCTGGCCACCTTGCGGGCCGCCAAGGCACGCGCCTCTGGGCCGGTGCTCATCCATTGCGTCACCGTCAAGGGCAAGGGCTATGGCCCCGCCGAAGGTGCGGATGACAAGTATCACGGGGTTGCCAAATTCGACGTGGCGACAGGCGCGCAGGTCAAGGGCAAATCGAACGCGCCCAGCTATACTCAGGTCTTTGGCGATACACTGACGGCGATGGCGGCGCGTGACCCGAAGATCGTGGCGATTACGGCCGCCATGCCGGGCGGGACGGGCCTTGACGGCATGGCCAAGCGGTTCCCGGGGCGGGTGTTCGATGTGGGTATTGCCGAACAGCATGGGGTGACCTTTGCGGCAGGCCTTGCGGCATCGGGCATGCGGCCGTTTTGCGCGATATACTCCAGCTTCCTGCAGCGCGGCTATGACCAGATCGTGCATGATGTGGCGTTGCAGAACCTGCCCGTCCGGTTCGCCATCGACCGCGCCGGGCTGGTGGGTCAGGACGGGGCGACCCATGCCGGGGCCTTTGACGTGGGCTTTCTGGCCAGCCTGCCGAACATGACCGTGATGGCGGCGGGGGACGAGGCGGATCTGGTCCACATGATCGCCACCGCCGTGGCGCATGACGGCGGGCCGATTGCCTTCCGATATCCCCGTGGCGAGGGGGTGGGGGTCGAGCTTCCTGCCCAAGGCACCCCGCTGGAGATCGGAAGAGGGCGCATTGTCCGCGAAGGCGGCACGCTGGCGATCTTGTCCTTCGGGGCGCATCTTTCCGAGGTGCTGCTGGCAGCCGAGATGCTTGCGGGCGAGGGGATCAGCATCACCGTCGCCGATGCCCGCTTTGCCAAGCCGCTGGACGCAGCACTGATAGATCAGCTGATCGAGGATCATGGCGCGCTGGTGACGGTGGAGCAGGGCGCGCATGGTGGTTTCGGGGCACAGGTTCTGCACTATCTCGCTGGTTCTGGCGGGCTGGACCGGGGCCGGCTGATCCGCACGATGACGCTGCCCGACCGGTTCATCGACCAGGCCAGCCCGGCCGAGATGTATGCCGAAGCCGGGCTGACAGCAGCCGATATTGCCTCAACATTGCGCGGTCTGGCCGAAACTCTGGGGCGCAAACCACTGGCACTGCGGCCAAAACTGATCTGACGCTTGCTTTTCGCGCGGACACAAGGTCAGGTTACCCTACGGCAGCTTGAGGGATTGGCATGTGGGATTTCAGCGTTTTCAAGGCATTGGGACTTATGGCGCGCACTGCGCCTTTCGTGATCTTCCGGGCGGTCGTGTATTT
>Ga0105045_10001557_pt1 | contig 18865 bp, 15 predicted proteins | sample MAT02_FD_78089 | JGI IMG/M metagenome (GOLD analysis project Ga0105045, IMG submission 78089) | Freshwater microbial communities from Lake Fryxell liftoff mats and glacier meltwater in Antarctica - MAT-02 (megahit assembly) | ecosystem: Environmental > Aquatic > Freshwater > Ice > Liftoff... | reverse complement strand
GCTCGGCGGCTCGGGCATCCGCAACTGGACCGACGCCAACTGGAGCTTCTTCGAGCACGGCGGGTGCCCATCGGCGTCCTCGATCTACTGCTTCGAGAATTGACCCCGCCATGCCCCGCGTCCTCCTCCTCGCCGCGCTCCTCGCCGCCTGCGGCGTCGAGGGCTCGAGCAGCATCACGGCGCGATCGTAGCCCGCCCACGGCCGCGTGTGACGGGTCACTACAAAGGCGGCCTGGCGCCGACGCGGGGCTCCATTCGCGGTCTCGGTCGCAGACTCGACGCGGCGATTCGCTACCGGCGTTTGTTATCCTCCCGCGATGTCTGGCCCGGTCTCCCCGCCTAGCGACGCACTCCTCGACGCGAGGTTCGAGCGCGCGCGGCGGGCCGTCGTCGGCACGCGCCTGCTCGACCTGCGCCCCGACCAGTTGCGCGGCATGGAGTCCCGTCTGAGCGAGTCGCAGGAGGCGGCCACCGAGACCATGGAGGAGCTGCAGCGCGAGCTGGACGCCGCCATCGGGGCGCACAACTGGCAGCGCGTGGAGGCCCTGCGGGCGCGCACCGTCGACCACACCCGCAACTTCGAGGAGCTGCGCGAGCTGACCGCCAAGGTCCGCGACGCCCGGATGGAGCGCCAGCTTCAGGACACCATGGTCGCGCGCCTCGGCTCGGTGCGGCGGCGGGTGATCTACGACGCCGTCGTGATGGGGCTGATCTTCCTCGTCATCGGAGTGCTGTGCGTCCAGGAGTTCGCCGACCTCTCCGAGAGCAGCATGGTCCTGCTCGACTGGGTCGACTTCGCCGCCTGCTGCCTCTTCATGACCGACTTCTTCTGGCGCATGCGCCTCTCGGGCGCCCGGCGATGGTTCTGGCGCCGCTACTGGCTCGACTTCGTGACCTCGATCCCGGTGCCGTCGTTGCACGCGCTGCGCCTCGGGCGGACCGTCCGCCTGGTCCGGATGCTGCGGCTGCTCCGCATCGCCCGCCTGCTCCGCATCGCCCTGTTCTTCTGGCGCGGCATGGACAAGCTCGCGGCGGCCTTCGACGTCCGGCTCATGCGCCGCTCGCTGGGGATCCTCGCGCTGGTGCTGATCCTCGGCAGCCTCGGCATCCTCTATGCGGAGGCCGGCACCGGCGCCCCCGGGGTCGACTCGCTGGGCCAGACCCTGTGGTGGTCCTTCACCACCGTCGTCACTGGCGGCTTCGGCGACATCCACAACCCCGAGAGCGTCACCGGCCGCCTGCTCACCGTCGGCCTCGTGATCGCCGGCATGGTCGTCGTCGGCATCTTCACCGCCACCCTGACCTCGCTGCTGGTCCGCGAGAACGACGAGAGCGAGGCGATCTTGTCGCTCGAGGAGCGGGTCCTACGCGAGCTCGGCGAGCTGCGCGCAGAGCTCCACCGGCGCCTCCCGACGCCCCCTGTGCCCCCTCCGGGCCCGTGAGCCCGACACTTCCACATGCAGCCCGCACAAAAGCTGGCCCTGTTCACCCGCGGCGCCGCCGCGGCCGGAAAGTTTTTGCAGGGCTGCGACTGGCCGCGTTACAAGGAGGTCCGCGCGCACCTCGCCAAGGCCGCACGCGCGGCGTGGTGAGTGCGTGGTGAGCACACCCGCGGCGGCTGCCGCTGTGCTATCGCGGTGCCGCATGGCGCATCGCTCCCTCGAGCTGACCTTCCTCGGCGGCACTGGATCCATCACTGGCGCCAGGTATCTCCTCGACAGCCGGGAGTGCGGCGTGCTCGTCGACTGCGGGCTCTACCAGGGCTTCAAGAACCTGCGCCGACGTAATCACAGTCCGCTGCCGACGCGCCGGCTCGACGCGATCGTATTGACGCATGCCCACCTCGATCACTCGGGCCACTTGCCCCGCGTGGTCCGCGACGGCTACCGCGGCCCGATCTACTGCACCCCCGGGACCGCCGCGCTGTGCGGCCTGCTGCTGCCCGACAGCGCCGCGACCCAGCTCCACGACGCCGCCTTCGCCAACAAGAAGGGCTACGGCAAGCACCACCCCGCCGAGCCGCTGTACACCGCCGAGGACGTCGCCCGCACCCTGGACATGCTGCGACCGGTCGAGTTCGGCGAGCGCTTCGGCCTGCCCGACGGGCTCCACGGCAAGTTCACGCGCTCGGGACACATCCTCGGCGCGGCCAGCTTGTGCGTCGACGACGGCGCGCGTCGGGTGTTGTTTAGCGGCGACCTCGGCCGCGAGCAGGACATCATGATGGCGCCCCCCGAGCCGCGGCCCCCCGCCGACGTGGTCGTGCTCGAGTCGACCTACGGCGGTCGCCAGCACGACGGTGACGACCCCGCCGAGGTCGTCGCCGACCTGATCCGCCGCACCGCCGCGCGCGGCGGCACCGTGTTGATCCCCGCGTTCGCCGTCGGTCGCACGCAGGCGTTGCTGGTGTTGCTGTATCAGCTCCGTCGCGCGCGCAAGATCCCGGAGATCCCGATCTTCGTCGACAGCCCGATGGCGACCTCCACGATCGACATCCACGCCGCGCACGCGAAAGATCACCGGCTGTCACGCGAGACCTGCGAGGCCGCGTTCGCGATCGCCGAATATGTGCGCGACGTCGACGCATCGCACGCGCTCGACAAGCGCAGCGAGCCCGCGATCATCATCGCCTCCGCCGGCATGGCCACCTCCGGCCGGATCCTCCATCACCTCAAGCGCTTCGCTCCGGACCCCAACAGCGCGATCCTGCTCGCCGGGCAACTGGCCTCGGGCACCCGCGGCGGGGCGCTGGCCGCCGGCGCCGACACCCTCAAGATCCACGGCCGCCACGTGCAGGTCAGCGCCGAGGTCGCCCACCTCGACATGCTGTCCGCCCACGCCGACCAGGAGGAGCTGCTCGGCTGGCTCGAGCACGGCGACGCCCCACGTCACACCTACCTCGTACACGGCGAACCCTCCGCCTCCGACGCCCTGCGCCACACGATCGAGGAGCAGCTTCGCTGGCCCGTCAGCGTCCCGGACTACCGCGACACCATCGACATCTACGCGCTGTGACTCAGCTCCGATGCCGCCGCAACAGCGTGACCCACCACGCCCGGCCTCGTGCACCTGAGCGGTCGCCTGCACGCGGTGGACCTCGCCCGCGGCCTCGCCCACGCGCTGCCCGCGGGCGCGATCGCCATCGACGGGAGGAACAACATCGCCATGCGCTCCCCGAAGCCCGTCGCGGTCGCCGAGAACGGCTGCGTCCTGCTCCGTGCCGCGGCGGGCGACTCGGTCAACGTCGGCCCGCGGACCGTGCAGTGCCCGGGCCCGGACTCGGCGCCGTGACGACGAGCACCCCGCGGCGCGCCGCTCGGTCGACGCCCCGACCATTCACCGCTGCATCCACCCGGCCGCGCCGATTATGCTGACGCCATCGTGGGCACCGGGCTCTTGATGACTTCACGAGTCACCATTTGAAAGAGTTCCTGCGGGTTGTTGGTGCACCCCTGTCCGCCGTGCTCCGCTGCCTCGCGTTTGTGTGCAGGCGCATCTGAGGAAGCGTAGAAGAAGAGCGGTGTTGAGTCGCGCCTTCTTCGGACCTCATCCAATAAGACATAGCCCTCCCGCGGCCCTTCCTGTCGACCCATGTCTGAGATGATTGCCGCAAAGTTCTGCGAGGAAAGCTTGTCCAGCGCTGCTTTGGTTGTCCGTACGAGCGAAAACTCAAGACCAATTGCCTCGAATGCGCGTCGCTCATGAGTATTGTTGTCCGGTCGATCGTCAACCCAGAGGATCTGATTTCGCCATCCGTCGGGTGCCGACGCCTTCCGAGAAGCGACGTGCTGAACGGCCTCCACGATTCCAGCGGTGTCGGCATCCGCAGGATTCTGCTGGTTCTTGGCGGCGGCGGTCGCTAGCGAAGCGACTGCCGAAAGTTGCATTTTGACATAGTTCTCTTCATTCTTGAAGTCAGATGGTGCAAAGAGTTTACCACTGTGGCCGCTCACGAGCCAGGCAAATACCGCCAGCACCAGCACCGGAAACAGAACCATAAAATAAATGAGTGGTAATCGTTCTGCCGATGTAAACGAGCTCGCAAATGCCGTTACCAACGAAGCAAAACCGTAAACCAAGACAATAAACAACGCGATTATGCCCAGCGGATTGCGAGCGAGTCCTCGCGCCACGTCACCGAAGGTCTTCACTTGGTCGTCCATGTCGTGGTCCCCTCCTCTGCCCAGAGGCCTAGCGTCCGGGGTAGCAGACCAGACCATAAGAGTGCGCAAGAGGACAAGACCTGGGCTGTGCGCGAGGTCACCATGGGACCTTGGCAAAGCCGTGCTACCTCCGACGCACATATTTGCCGACGAGTGATGAGAAACGGCTCCCGTCGCCGAGGTCCGCGGAGACGCCGCGCGGACTCCGGCCGGACATCCGCGGTTTACGAGGCAGCGCGCCGGCAGACCAGCAGCGTATGGCTAAGCCCCAGCTCGTCGTGCTGCCGCTCGATCTCCAGCCCGGCCGCACGCACACAGGCGAGGAACGTGGTCGATCGATACATCTGGCTGTTGCCATTGGCGATCGCCGTGAAGTACAGCGAGGTCATCTGCAGGCAGAAGCTCGCCGCCGGGAAGCGCTGGCAGTCCCAGAACGCCTCCAGGATGTAGATCCGGGCGTCGGGACCGAGGGCGGCGACGCAGCGGCGCAGGATCGAGACGATCTGCGGCTCCGAGAAACAGTCGAGGAATTGGCTCATCCAGATCGCGTCGAAGCCGGTCGGGATCTCGCTGGCGTCATCGAGCAGGTTCGCGGTGTGGAAGTGGACCCGATCGAGGAGTCCGGCCGCGCCGAGGCTCTGCTCGGCGTTGCGAAGCTGGCCCGGAAGATCGAGCAGCGTGACCTGGACCTCCGGGTCGTGGCGCAGGCAGGCGGTGGCCCACTTACCGGTGTTGCCGCCGATGTCGAGGATCCGCCGCGGCCGGTCACGAAACACCAGCGGCAAGGCGGCCCCGAACGCGCCGTCAGAGTAGTAATGATCGAAAGCGAACCACGACTTGCGCACGAAGTCGGGGAGCTGCGCGAGGCCCTCGTAGACCGTCGGCCAGCCGCCGAACACCCTGAGCCCCTCGGGCTTGCCGGTCGCGACCGACGCGCCGAGCTGCGCGAGGCCGGCGTAGTTCACGTCGCGCGTGAAGTCCATGTTGGCGCGGGTCATCGGGTCGTGTTGCAGGAACACGCCGACCTTGGTGAGGCGATAGCGGCCCTCGACCTCGGACACCAGGCCGATGCCGAGCCCGGCCTCGAGCAGGACCCGCGTGCCATAGACCGGCAGGCCGACGGCGGCGGCGGTCTCGTCGAGGGTCAGGCCGGTCTCGCTGGCCTCGATGGCGAGCAGAATTCCGTGGTCCCGCAGCGCGCAACTGGCCTGAAACACGAACGGCGAGAACGCGATCCACTGCGCGCGCTCGAGGGCCTCGAGGGCCGTGACGCGAGCGGATGAACCAGAGGAACCGGGGGTGCTGGAAGGGTGAGCTGGCATGCCAGGGCCGGAGCAGGATATACGCGTCCGGCCTGGTGTACAGGGCTCAAGTGCCGTTGACCCGCGCATCCGCGGGCCTCTACGATGCCAGGCATGATGACCCGCGTGGGACCATGGGTGGCGCTCTCTGGGCTGGTACTGTGCTGCGGCTGCGGCGACACCGCGGCCCAGACCGACTCCGACACCGAGGCGACGGGCGGCGGTACCGGCTCGACCACGTCGGCCGTCCCGACGTCCACGTCGTCGGCATCGACCACGGGCGACACGCCGACCGGCTCTGGTTCGGCGACGGGCGACGGCACGACGGGCACCGCCGCCGACACCAGCGGCACCGCGGACCCGGGCACGGGCACGGGCACCACCGCTGCGGGCACCACGGGCGACGCGGACACGGGCACGACCGCGCCGGTCGACCCCGACACCGGGAGCACCGGCACCACCGACACCACCGGCACCACCGGCACCACGGGCGAGCCGATCGAGTGCGGCGAGGTCGGCGGCGACCTCGAGTTTTCGTACATCTGGATCTCCAACACTGGCGAGAGCACCCTGAGCAAGCTCAACACCGTGAGCCTGGTCGAGGAGGGCCGCTACATCACGCGCGCCGACAAGGCCGGCTCGCCCTCGCGGACCTCGGTCAGCCTGCTGGGCGACGTCGTGGTCGCCAACCGCAGCGGCGGCCTGACCAAGTTTTACGCGCGCGTCGAGGACTGCGTCGAGAGCAACGGCATGCCGGGGATCCAGACCTCGACCGGCAAGCTCGACGTGCTCGCCTGGAACCTCGAAGAGTGCCGCGCCTGGCACACGCCCGCGGCCGTCACCAGCCAGCGCCCGGTCGCCTGGACCTCCGGCGTGCAAAATCCGGTGACCTGCGCCTGGGAAGGTCAGAAGATCTGGAGCTCGACCTCGATGCTCGGCCAGCCCGGCAGCATGAAGGTGCTGCGCCTCGATGGCGACACCGGCGTGGTCGAGGCCACCGTCGACCTGCCCGCGGTCGACATCGGCGCATGGGGTGCGTACGGCGGCGCCGTCGACGGCGAGAACAACTTCTGGCTGTCGACCCATGGGTCCGCCCAGCCGCCGAGCATGACCCGCGTGCGCTTCGATGACCTCAGCGTAAAGACCTGGCCGACCCCGCCCGGCGTCGCGCCTTACGGCATGACCGTCGACGCCAAGGGCCGCGCGTGGGTCGCCGGCTATCAAGGCGGCGTGGCCCGCTTCTCGCCCGAGACCGAGACCTGGGACGTCGTGCCCGGGGTGACCGGCCTGGGCTTGCAGGCCGACGGCGAGGGGCGCGTATGGGTCGGCGCCTATCCGACGGCCGGCGTCACGGCGATCGACGTCGACACCCTCGCGGTCGTGCAGACCATCCCGATCGCCGCGAACGTGACCAAGGGCGTGAGCATCGACTTCTTCGGCAATGTGTGGGCGGTGTCGATGGGCGCCGAGGCCTATCGCGTCAATCCCGAGACCCTACAGATCGACGTCTATGCCGGGCTCAACAGCGCCTATACCTACAGCGACATGACCGGCTATGGCCTGCTCAACGTGATCCCGCAGTGACTCAGGCGATCGCCGCGCGCACGCCGTTGGCCAGGATCTGCAGGCCGAGGCCGACCGGCGGCAGCGTGCCCGCGGCGCGTTGCGCCAGCCAGCGCGGGTGATTCTCCGGATAGAGATAGGCCTCCGGGTGCGGCATCAGGCCGAAGATCCGGCCGCTGGGGTCGCACAGGCCGGCGGCCCCGCCGGGGGAGCCGTCGGGGTTGTCGGGCCAGAGCTCGGTCGGCTCGCCGTGGGCGTCGACGTAGCGCAGCGGGACCTGGTGTCTGTGCTCGAGCACGGATCTCTGGGCGGCGTCGCCGTAGACCAGCTTGCCCTCGCCGTGGCGGCTCGGCAGCTCGATCTCGGTGAGGCCGCGGGTGAACACGCAGGGGCTCGCGGGGTCGATCGCCAGGCGGACCCAGGCGTCCCAGTAGCCGAGGCGGTCGTTGTCGACCAGGGTCACGCTCTGGCGCAGGGTCGGCTCGCCGCCGGGCAGCAGGCCGAGCTTGACCAGCGTTTGAAAGCCGTTGCAGATGCCGAGGCACAGGCCGCCGTCGCCGACGAAGCGCAGCAGGCGGTCGCCCATGCGATGACGCAGGCGATTGGCGAGGATCCGGCCGCTGGCGACGTGGTCGCCGAACGAGAAGCCGCCGATGAACGTGAGCAGGCGATACGGCGCGAGCACCTCGGCGCCGCCCGCGAGCACGTCGGCGACGTGGCGCAGGTCGACCTGGACGCCGAGCATGTGGAACGCCGCCGCCGTCTCGGCCTCGCAGTTGAGGCCGTAGCCGGTCAGCACCAGGACCCGGAGGTCGCGCGCGGCGGCGCGGTCGATGGTGAATGACTCAGACATGATCCCCCCCGCGCTGGAACGCCTGGCGTAAGGTCGATGCGTCGTGCTCGAGCAGGGTCTGCGCGCCGCGTGCGACCCGCAGCCAGCCGCCGCCGGGGGGCGGTAAACCGCCGAGCACGGCCGGGGGCGCGACGCCGACGCGGGCCGGCGCGACGACGCCGAGGAGACCCAGGCCATGCGCGCCGAGGGCCTGGGCCACCGCGGCGGCGTCCTGCGGCGCCGCGGTGAACACGATCCGCCCGGTGGACTCGCTAAACAGCGCCGCGCCCGGGCTGTCCTCGAGGACAGACGCGATGTCGATGTCGAGCCCGAGCTCGCCAGCGATCGCCATGTGGGCCAGGGCGATCGCCAGACCGCCGCGGCCGGCGACGTGGGCCGAGCGCACCAGCCCCGCGTCGCGGGCCGCCACGAACGCGACGTAACGGGCCGCGAAGACCTCGAGGTCGGTGCGCGGGACGCCGTCCAGGGTGAGCCCGTGGGTCCGCGCCAGCTCGCTGCCGCCGAGCTCGACGCGGGTCTCGCCGAGCACATACACGTGGTCACCCGCGGCCAGCGGCACCAGGTCGATCGCACGCCGCACGTCGTCGAGCTGACCGATCGCCGAGACCAGCAAGGTCGGCGGGATCGAGATCTTCACGCCGCCGAGGTGGGCATCATTCTTCATCGAGTCCTTGCCGCTGATCAGCGGCACGCCGTACGCCTCGCAGGCGGCCCGCAGACCCTCGCAGCAGCGCACCAGTTGGGCCAGCTTGTGCTCGCCGTCCGGGGTCCTCGGGCCCTGCACCGGGTCGGGCCAGCAGAAGTTGTCGAGCGCGGCCATCCGGTCGTACCTGGCCCCCGCGCACAGCAGCCGCCGCACCGCCTCGTCGACGCAGGCCCGCGCCATCGCGTCGGTGTCGAGGTCGCTGTAGAAGGGATGCACGCCCTCGGCCAGGACCACGCCCTCCGGTCCAAGGTGACGCGCGCGCATCACCGTCGCCGTCGCGGGCACGTCCTGGCGCACGCCGACCCACGGCTTGATCACGCTGAGGCCCTTGACCTCGTGGTCGTAGCGGCGCGCGATCGGCTCGTTGGAGGCCAGGTTCGGGCGTCGCAGCAGGCCCAGCAAGACCTCGCCGAGGGTCGCTTCAGCGAGCACCCGCGCGAGCGCGCCGGGCTCCGAGAGCGGGCGCGCCGGCGGGCTCCAGCGGGCCCGCAGCGGCCAGCGCGGCAGCCCGTCGTGGAGGAACTCGAGGCCGAGCTCGCAGACCATGGTCTCGCCGTGTGTGACCTCCAGGCGGCCGCTGTCGGTGAATTCGCCGAGCACGCTGGCCTCGACCTCGCGGCGGGCGGCGAGCGCCAGGAACGCGTCGATGCTGGCCTTTGGGACAGCCAGGGTCATGCGCTCCTGGGCCTCGGAGATCAGGATCTCCCAGGGTGCCAGGCCGGGGTACTTGAGCGGTGCGCGGGCGAGGTCGATGCGGGCCCCGCCGGTCGCGCCCGCCATCTCGCCGACCGAGCTGCTCAGGCCGCCGGCGCCGTTGTCGGTGATGCTCGAGTAGAGCCCGAGCGCGCGGGCCTCGTGCAGCAGGTCGGCCATCATCTTCTGCGTGATCGGGTCGCCGATCTGGACCGCCTGGGCCGGCGAGGACTCGTCGAGCTCGACGCTCGAGAAGGTCGCGCCGTGGATCCCGTCCTTGCCGATCCGTCCGCCGAGCATCACCACGAGGTCGCCGACCGCGGCGCGCTTGATGTGGGTCGGATGGCCCGCCGACTCCACCGGCATCACCGCGACGGTGCCGCAGTAGACCAGTGGTTTACCGGCGTAGCGCGGGTCGAACAGCTCGAAGCCGCGGCCGTAGGGGATCCCCGACTGGTTGCCGCCGTCGATGACGCCGCGGTGTACGCCCTCGCGGATCCTCCGCGGATGCATGAGCCCCGGCGGCAGCGGCTCGGCGTGGTCCGGCGCGCCCAGGCAATATCCCCACACGTTGGTCAGCAGCTCGGCGCCGAGGCCCGTCGCGAGGCTGTCGCGATTGACGCCGACGATCCCCGTCATCGCCCCGCCGTAGGGGTCGAGCGCCGACGGCGAGTTGTGGGTCTCCACCTTGTAGACCAGGTGGTCGGCCGCGCTGAAGCGCACGACCCCGGCGTTGTCGTGGAACACCGATACCAGGAACGGGCTCTGCTCGGCGTCGACGCCCGCCGCCGCCCGCGCGGCCGCGACGGCCTCGGTCGCCCCGCGGATGTAGGTACGAAACAATCCCAGCTCGATCTCCCGGGTCTCGCCGCCGGGGTCGGTATAGGTGATCGGCGCCGCGAAGATCTTGTGCTTGCAGTGCTCGCTCCACGTCTGTGCCAGGCACTCGAGCTCGGCGTCGGTCGGGTCGCGCCCGAGGCCGACGAAGTGCCCGCGGATCGCCGACATCTCCGCCAGCGACAGCGCCAGCACCCCCACCCGCGAGATCTGTGCGAGCGTGGCGTCGTCGGCGGCCCGCAGCGGCACGGTCGTGACAGCAGGCACCGTCGCCGTGCCGGCCCGCGGCACCTCGAGCAGGGCCCCCGTGCCATCCGTCGGGTCCTCAAAGCGGACCCTCTCGATGAGCGGGTTATGCAGCTCGCGCGCGACCCGCTCGAGCTCGGCGCGACTGATCCCGGTGAACACGTACAGGGTGCTGCTGTGGACCTGCCCCGGCAGCGAGCGACCGAGCCGGTCCTCCGCCGCCCGGAGCACGCTGCGCCCGACCGTATCGGTGACGCCCGGACGAAACCCGACGCACAGCCGTAGCGCCGCCGGCGGATCCGCGAGCACACCGATGGCCCCCAGCTCGCTGACCGGGTCCACCAGCGCCGCGAGCACCTGCGCCAGCTCCTCGGGGCCGAGGCCGAGGTCGAGGTGGTAGAGCTTTGCGGTGCGAAGGCCGGTCAGCACGCGCCCCAGCACCGCCTGGAGGCGCGTGGCCGTGGCCGTGGCGAGCGCGTCCGCCAGCTCCGGGCGGGTTGCGACCTCCAGCCTGGCGACCGCGGCGGTGGGGCTGAGCCCGGGAATGGCGGGTTGCGCGGACGACACGGCCCTTCTTAGCCCGCCTGGACCCTGCGGTGTCAACCGAGCGGGTGTTGCCTTCCACACTGCCAGCGGGCCGCCCTTGACAGGTCGCGCGGCTCGCTGCATTCTCAGCGCCATACGTGGTGGGTCCTGGGAGCTCGCGCGGCGGGCTCACTCGATTCGATCTCACTGGATCTGCGTTCGCGGGACTCGATTCCGCGAATGTAGGTACTATTGATGTCGACACCTATCGACATCCTATTGGCCAGACTTCCGCCCTGAAGCGGCTGCGGCTCCTCTCATGACAACCTGCACTGAGGTGCATCTGTGAACAATCTGGAAGACCGGGACGACCGGGTCGAAGACGCCTGGGCGCTCAGCCTGCGCGATGTCCTCCGTGACGTGATTAAAACCTTGCCGAGTCAGGTGACGCTCGCCGAACTGGTCGATGCCACGCGCAGCAATCCCCAGCTCGCGCCAGTGCTCGACCACTTCACGGTGCAGGAGCTCATCGACCTGGTGAAGGACCGGCCGCGCGACTCGCCCTCGGACTTGCCCCTGGACCTGTCCTCGGATCTGGCCAGGGGGGCCCGCAGCAAGCCCGCGGAGATCCTCTTCGACGACGAGGGGAATCCCCTGATGGACCTCGACCTCGAGGGCCCGGGGGTCATCCGTCGCCGCGCCGACGTGCCCGACGGCGACGTTCGCCTGCTGTCGGCGCTGAGCAAGCAGAAGGCCGGTCGCCGCGAGAACGAGCTGCTGCAGACCACCGGCCTCGCGTCGGACCAGGTGCGCCTCATCCTGCGCAATCTGCGGACCCGCGGCTTTATCCACGTCGAGGGCACCGGCATCAAGCGACGGATCAAGATCACCCGCCACGGCACCGCCTACCTCCGCAAGTTCGAACCGGGCGCGCTGTCGCTGTAGCAGTCGCGACCCGAAAAGACCGAGGGCCCCAAACCACCCAGGTGGTCGGAGCCCTCGTCTCGTCGGTGCGCCCGCTGCAGGCAGCGGGGGGCAGATCAGCCGGCGGGGGCCAGCTCGTTCTGGAGGATGCCGGCGAGGCAGTTGATCGCGTTCGAGAAGTCGGTGTCGCAGATCGACTCGATGCAGCAGCGCAGCTTGGCTTCGTTGTTCGGGGTCGAGGGGTCGTCCGGCACATTGAGGCTCTCGCAGACCTCCTTCACACGCGTCGGCGGGACCGCCTGGCCGGTCGCCGCGTTGCTGCAGCCAGGCCCGATGCCGAACAAGTACTGCTTGATCGGCGCGGTATCGGGGTCGCCCGGCAAGATGTCGGTCGCCAGCCAGTCGCGGTACACGAGGTCGAACACGCCGCCGTCGGTCGGCTCGAACGGCGGCAAGGGGTTACGCGCGGTCACCGGCGGCACCCCGAGGATCCCGAGCATGACGACCTGCTTGTTCTTGCCCTTGATCAGCACCTCCTTGAGGTAGCTGATGTAGCGCTCGATCGGCTGGAGCACGCCCTTGTCCTCGGACATGCAGCTCTCGTAGATCCCGTCGGCGTTGTTGTCGATGCACGACACGCCCGCGTTGAAGCAGGTCGCGCTGGTCGGGCTGTCCTTGGTGCCCTTGGTGGGGTTGACCTCCCAGTACTGCGAGTAGGTCGGGTCGTTGACTTTGCCCGGGTCGAAGTGCTGGTAGTCCTTGGTCGCGCAGTCCTCCTCGTCGGTGACGACGATGACCGCGAGCACGGCGCCGGTGCGCAGGAACGGCTCGGCGCCCGAGTTCCACGGCTTGCCCGGGTCGAGCGCCTGCAACATCGTCTCGAGGGTCGCCTCCATGCCGCAGCCGTCGATGCCTTGCGGACCGATGCACGACAGCGCGTCCGCGACCGGGTCGTTCATGGGGTCGCCGCCGATGATGTTGTTGGTGTTGACGTTGAAGTGAATGAAGGGCCCGTCGGGTACCGCGGCGGCTCCGGGCGTGCAGCCGTTGGTGCAGGCCTGGGGGATCATCAGGGGGGGGTTGCCGCCGATGCCGGTGAAGCGCTCGAGGCGGTCGGTGCAGGCCGTGTTGATCGGTGCGCCCTTGGCCGGGGTGTAGTCCGGCTTCTGGAACTGCGTACACAGCGGATGCCCGAAGTCCGACGTCGTCACCATGATGTTGACGTCGGCGTTGACCAGCGCCATGTTCTTGTCCTTCAACTCCCGGATCTTCGTGATCAGGTACGGGAAGTTGGCGGCGAGGTTGGTCTGCTCCTCACCCATCGAGCCCGAGTTGTCGATCACGAACAGGATGTCGAGCAGGTTGCAGGTGCCGTCCGCCGAGCAGTCCGGCAGCGCAGTCGTGTCATCCTCCGGCAAGTCGAACTTCATCATCGTGGTCGCGGTCGGCTCGCTCGACGCGGTGATGCTGCCGCCCGTCGTGCCCTCCCCCGAGGTCGGCGTCAGGGTCACCGAGCCGGCCGATGCCACCGTCGCGGTCGCGGTGGTGGTGGACTCGTCGTCGCCGCCGTTGTCGCCGCAAGCGAACATCAGCCCGCTGCTCAGACCCAGAGAAAGTAAGGTTCGGGTGGCTCGAAAAGGGGTAGTGCTCAACATGTCGTGACTCTTTCGCCGCGGACGGTCCGCGCACAAGCTCGTCGCCATCGTCGCACAGGCCGTGTGTGCGACAAAAGGGGGAAGTATCCCTGGCGGACCTGCTGCGGACGCGAGACCCAATGGGGGCAACTCTCCCCGGTGCGCTGCTGCGGGTCCAGGCGCTCCTTCGCCGGCCTGGCCGTAAACCCGTGAGTTGCCTCGCGCGATCCCGAACTCGCTGGATCGTCGGGCTCGCTCCCTAGAACGTGGCCTGGAGCTGCAAGCGGACCTGATCGGTGCCCTGGCGGATCTCCGTGGTCCACAGGTGGAGGTAGTCGAGCTGGAGCTTGATGAAGTGGCGAGCGAAGTAGTAGTTGAACACGCCGCCGAGCTCGTTCTGGTCCTTGAGGCTGGTGACGTCGCCCTGGCCGTAGATCTGGCCCCAGCGGGCGCCCAGCTCGAGCGGGAGGCGCGGGAGCAAGTAGCCGGCCTGGGCGAAGTACGCGAGGCCGTCGCGCGGGCCGACGGCGGCGGCCGGGTTGCCCATGGCGTCGAGGGCGGTCACGGGGCTCATCGCTACGGCCTTACGCCAGAAGAAGCCGCTCTCGAGCGAGAAGCCGGCGACGCGAAAGTTCAGGTCCGCGGTGGCGTTGAGGGTCGAGGCCTTGCGACCATCCCCGGGGATCTGTCCGCCGAGGCCGTGCTGGTCGTGCGGGTCGCGGTCGATGTACGCGAAGGCGCCGCCGAGCAGCATGCGGGGCTTGCTGCTGCGCTCGTGGTCGGCCTCCTCGAGGTCGTCGTATTGACCGAAAGGCAGGACCTCGACGCGGCCGACGTAGGCGAGGCCGAAGTCGGTGGGCCCGTGCAGCGCGATGCCGTCGCCGAGGTAGACGCCGGCGTAGTAACGCAGGTGGCCGAGGCCGGCGAGGTCCTTCGAGTGGATGTCGAGGCCGATGTCGCGGTCCATCGTGAACTCGTTGTTGGCCTCGGACCTGTCGACGAACTGCATGCCGGTGACCCGCAGCATGCGCTGATGATTATAGGGCACCTTGTATTGGCCGACCTGGAAGGTCGCGTCGCGGAATTTATCGAAGGTGAAGTACCAGTCGAGGATCGGCGAGCGCGTGATCGTGCCATTTTTCCAGCCGAGCTCGATCGGCGACGCCGTCAACTGGATCTTGTATTTGATGTGCGGCGAGAACAGGTTTCCGCCGAAGATCAGGCGCGCGCGGCGAAACACGAAGGTCAGGTCGCTGGCCGCGGGCACGTCGGGGCCGCCGTTGATGTCGGGGAGCGACGGCGTGTGGCGCACGACCAATTGCAACTGGCTCAGCAAGTTAAACTGCAGCGAGAAGCGCTTGTCGGCGCTGCTCACCTCGAGGCCGACTCCCGGACGCCACCTCGCCTTGCCGCCGTCGACCGGGGCCTCGGCCAGGCGGGCGGCGTCGGTCCTCGGCACGAAGCGCGAGGGCGGAGCCGCGGTCGCTGCGACGGGGACGGCCGCGGGCGCCGACTCGGACGCGACCGAGACGGGCCGCGGCCGCTTTGCGGGGTCGGGCGCGGGTGCGGGCTCGGGTGTCGAGGACTCGGACCCGAACGGCGGGGTGCCGGGGCCTGCGGGCGGCTCGGCGGGCGCTGCCGGCTCGAGCGCCGCGGCTGCGGGGGCCGTCGGTGCCGGGTCGGGCGCAGCACCTTGAACGGCGGCTGGAGCGGCCCACAGCGCGACCCAGAGAAACGTTCCCTGCATGACTTGCGCCCGAGGATGCGGGGCCTAGAGGCGCTGTGTCAATCGTGAATGGCGCGACACCGAACGGAGGAACCCGCCCAGGCCCTGCGCGGGCACCTCCGGGCCTTCGTCCTCGGGTCAGGGCTGCTCGAAACAGTACAGCCCGGCATGCCCACCGCAGATGCTCTCGTAGGCGTGGGTCCAGTCGCCATCGACGGCCACCGTGGCGCCGAACCACGCGAAGTTGTCTCCGTCGTAGTTGGTCCAGTCGTCGCAGTGGGACGAGTCCGGCGCGCGCGTGCCGTCGGGCAGGGTCCCGGTGAACACCGGCGCGCTGACCGTCTCGCTGAGCTCGCTGACCTCGATCGGGTTGTCGAGCGGGCCGCTCACCAGCGCGTCCCAGCTCGCTGCCACCTGCAGGCCATTCACCAGCTTGTACGGGCCCCGCGCGTGGTACAGGCGATCGACCGCCTGCACCTCGCTGGTGCTGATCCACGCCTTGTAGCGCTCACCGTTGGGCAGGAACATCTTGGTCGCACGATGCCGACACTGATAGTCCGCCCCCACCAGCCCCTTGATGTCGCCCGCGGTGAACGGCTCACTGGTCACGAACACCAGCCACTCCCGCTCCGGCAGCCGTCCGCCTCGACCTCGTTGGCGTCGTCGCACTCCTCCTCGCCCGCCATCACACCGTCGCCGCACGCCGGCCCCGGGCCTCCGTCGCATCCCCGCCGCTGCTCTCGGCCCCGATCGTGCCGCCGTCCGTGCCCTCACTCATGCCGGTCACGCCTGTCGTGTCGGCCGCGCCCGTCATCCCGCCGTCACCCGTCGAGCCACCCGACCCGCCAGCGCTGTTCCCCGCGTGTCCCGTCGTCCCGTCGGTGTCGTCCATGCCGGTCGAGGTGTCGCCGGGACCCGTCGAGCCGTAGGTGTCGTACATGGCGAGGATCGCCTCTAGATCCTCGACCCCACAGGCAGCGAAGAACGAGAGCGAGAGGATCAAGCAAGTGCGGGTCATGGGGCTCCGGTCCTTAGTCTTCGAAACAGTATAGGTGATGTGACCAGTCGCATTTTAGCGACGTGTATTGGGTCCAGTGGGCGTTGCTCAGCCAGTTGAAGACATCAGCGTCGCTGTCCGAGGGCGGGGAGATCTGCCCGACCTGACCGCTGTACTTATAGTACCCTGCGCTCCACGCCGAGCAGTTCGCACCGGCGGCCTCGCCGTGGATGCCCACGCCGGTCCACGCGTACCACGGGTACTGGTCGGGGGGCAGCGGCGTGCCGAACTCGGTCAGCACCAGCGGCACCCTGATCCCGGTCGCCAGCATGTCGCCGCGAGCGAAGTCAACAAATAAAATACTGTTTATTATGTAAGCTGCATTGCTGAAACTGGCGCGGGTGATCGGTGAAGCTACAATAACTCAGTTCACCTCGCATGCACACGAGGCGACGGCGCGCCTAAACAACGCCGGGCGGGTCACGTCACCGCGACGAGTTATCCCGCGACCGCTCGAGCCGAGCGACCGCGGGTCCTGTGTCACGACGTCGGTCAGACCACGATATTAATCAGCTTGCCGGGCACGTAGATCATGCGCCGCGGGGTCTTGCCGGCGAGGTGGCGCAAGACCTCGGCGTCGGCGAGCACGCGTTGCTTGATGTCCTCCTCGCTGGTGCCCTGCGGGATCACCAGCTCGGCGCGGCGCTTGCCCTGGATCTGGACGACCAGCGGGAAGGTGGCGTCGACCAGCAGCGCGTCGTCGGCCGCGGGCCACAGCTCATGCGCGAGCGAGGTGGTCTTGCCGAGCGCGCGCCAGACCTCCTCCGCGAGGTGCGGGGCGAAGGGCGCGAGCAGCAGGCAAAACTGGGCCAGCGTGTCGTGGTGCAGGGTCTCGCCCTCGTCCACGATGTCGCGCACGAACACCATCATGGCGCTGATCGCCGTGTTGAACCCGAGCCTATCGATGCGCTCGGTGACCGCCTGGATCGTTCGGTGCAGCAGCCGCCGCTGACGGTCGCTGCCCTCCCCCGGCGCCAGCGCGCGCAGGCGATCCGGGGTCCCCTCGTCACCTGTCTCAAAGGCCATGCGATAGGCGCGCTGCAAGAAGCGGTGGCAGCCGGCCACGCCCTCGGTCTGCCACGGCGCCGAGTGCTCGAGCGGGCCCATGAACATCTCGTATAGACGCATGGTGTCGGCGCCGTACTGCAAGACGACGTCGTCGGGGTTGACGACGTTGCCGCGGCTCTTCGACATCTTGTCCCATTGCACGTCGACGGGCTCGCCGGTGGCCTTGACCCGCCACTCGTCCGCTCCCGTGGCGCCCGCGACCTGCTCGACGTCCGCCGGACCCCAGACCAGCGGCTCGCCGTCGGCGCCGCGGCGGCGGTCCTTGGGCAGGTAGGTCGCGCCGAGCACCATGCCCTGATTGACCAGCCGCGCGAACGGCTCGCGCGTGCCGACGTGCCCGAGGTCGAACAGCACCTTGTGCCAGAAACGGGCGTAGAGCAGGTGCAGCACCGCGTGCTCGGCCCCGCCGATATAGAGGTCGACCGGCAGCCAGTAATCGGCAGCGGCCCGCGAGAACGGGGCCGCGTCGTTTTGCGGGTCCATGAAGCGCAGGTAATACCAGCAGCTCCCTGCCCACTGCGGCATGGTGTTGGTCTCGCGCTGGCTGCCGTCGGGCAGGTGTACCCACTGGGTGGCCTTGCTCAGCGGCGGCTCGCCGGTCTCGCTGGGCTGGAAGTCCTCGAGCTCGGGCAGCGTCACGGGCAGCTTCGCCTCGTCCACCGGCACGACCGCGCCACTCGCCTGATGGACCAGCGGGAACGGCTCGCCCCAATAGCGCTGCCGCGAGAACAGCCAGTCGCGCAATTTATAGGTGATGCGCCGACGCCCGAGGCCCTGCGCCTCGAGCCAGGAGATCATGCACTCCTTGGCCTGCGCGGTCGGGAGCCCGTCGAGGAAGCCCGAGTTCACCGCGGTGCCCGGCTCGGTGTAGGCGGCGTCGGAGATCGACCGGTCGGTCGCACCGCCGCCGGACACGACCTCGACGATCGGCAGGGACATCGCGCGCGCGAACGCGTGGTCGCGCTCGTCGTGGCCCGGCACCGCCATGATCGCACCGGTGCCGTAACCCATGAGCACGTAGTCGGAGATCCACACCGGGATCCTCGCGCCGTTGCCGGGGTTTATCGCGTACGCGCCGGTGAAGATGCCGGTCTTCTTCCCGTCGGCGGCCTCGGCCTGGCGGTCGCGCTCGCTGCGGCGCGCGGCCCGACCGACGTACTCGGTGATCGCCGGGGCATGCTCCGCGGTCGTGATCTTCGCGACCAAGGGGTGCTCCGGCGCGAGCACCATATAAGTCGCACCGAACAGGGTGTCGGGGCGGGTCGTGAACACCTCGATGGCGTCGTCGCCGTGGCCGTCGATCGTGAAGCGGATCTCGGCGCCGTCGCTGCGGCCGATCCAGTGGCGCTGCATGTCGAGCACGCTCGCCGGCCAGTCGAGCCCCTCGAGGTCACCGATCAGCCGCTCCGCGTAGGCGGTGATCCGCATCATCCACTGGCGCATCGGCCGGCGCACGACGGCGTGGCCCTTCTCGACCTGCTCGGCGACCTCCTCGTTGGCGAGCACGACCCGCAGCGCCGGACACCAGTTGACCGGCGCGTCGTGCAGGTAGGCGAGCCGCTTGCCGTC
>Ga0105045_10001556_pt1 | contig 18869 bp, 18 predicted proteins | sample MAT02_FD_78089 | JGI IMG/M metagenome (GOLD analysis project Ga0105045, IMG submission 78089) | Freshwater microbial communities from Lake Fryxell liftoff mats and glacier meltwater in Antarctica - MAT-02 (megahit assembly) | ecosystem: Environmental > Aquatic > Freshwater > Ice > Liftoff... | reverse complement strand
TTGCCACATGAGCCTGATGGCTTTTTCAACCCCGCAATGGATGGACTTTTTTGACAAGATTATTGGCCAAATATTCGCCACCAAGCGCAAATATCCCCACCTTCCCATGGTGGAGGAACTGCTGGAACGGAATGAGGCCTACCGCCAGCGCTATTTTCGGTGGCTCAACGAGGGCTTGCACCAAGCCTTAACTTTTGAAATTTGGGAGGCTTGGCAACGGAAAAAGCAGAAAGAACTGGCCGATTTTGTTATCCACCTTTTGCAGCACAACGGGGCCAACGGGTTTGCGATTTCCTATCACCCGCGCATGGGCGAAAACGAGTTTCAATATTTTTTTGACTGGCTCAAAGACCGGACGCTACAATTGGGCTACAAGCACTACACTTCTGATCGGCGGATATTCGACCGGGAAACCTACGTGGAGACCATCGAGAAGCACTACCTCAAGCCCCCTATTTCACTGGAAATGGAAGGGGCTAAATTGAAAAAACTTTGTGATCAGCAATATGGCAACATATTGGTAGAATATGTGCTCGTGGACGGGCAACCGAGTTTTATCCGCTTTATGGCCAATTACTATGAAGACCACCTCTACACCAAAGTCCTTCACTTTGATGATTTGGTAAACCAAGTATTGACCTGATTACCAGTGTTGTCATCTTTGACGCATTGCACCAATGTTAAACAATGTATCCATGCAGCAATCCACCCTGCTTCATTTGCGGATTCCCTTTTCCTTCTTTTTAGCTCCCATTTTTTTGTTTGCTTGGAGCATTGCGGGTCAGGCCGTCAACTGGCAAGCTACTCTGATAGCGTTCGTGGCGTTGCACATTTTCATTTATCCGGCCAGCAATGGTTTCAACTCCTACTACGATAAGGACGAGAAAAGCATTGGCGGGCTGCGCAATCCCCCCCCCGTGAGCCGTGAATTGTTGGTCGTGTCCCTGGTTTTTGATCTGGTGGGCGTTTTATTGGGCACTTTGGTGAGCTGGCAGTTTGCGCTGGCCCTGCTGGTATACGGGCTGGTCTCCAAGGCATACAGCCACCCGGCAGTGCGCCTTAAAAGATACCCTATCTTGAGTTTGGTGGTGATCGCGGTTTTTCAGGGAGCATACACCTTCCTGATGAGCTACCATGCCGTAACTGGGGCCACCGTGGCCGAACTGCTGTCACTCAGGGTCTTGTTTCCGGCCATTTGTAGTTCGGTAATGTTGCTCGGGTCCTATCCCATGACCCAAATCTACCAGCACGAAGAAGATGCCAAACGGGGCGATTTCACGTTCAGCCGGATGTTGGGCATCCGGGGCACTTTTCTGTATACCGCCGTGGTCTTCGGGGGGGCTATTGGCGGCTTCGGGTATTACTATCAGCGCTTCTATTCTTTGCACGACGGCGTAATGTTTATAGTGGCCTTGACCCCAGTCCTGCTGTTTTTTCTGCATTGGCTCAATTCGGCGCTAAAAAGTCCGGCCCACGCCAATTTCAAAAACACCATGCGGCTCAATGCCACTTCGGCGGTGTGCTTGAACCTGTTCTACGTAATCTTTTACTATACCCATTAACCTATCTGGCCCTCCTGCCCAAGCACCAGCCCACCAAAGCTTACGAGCAGCGGGCGTTCTATCGGCACGCCATTCGGGTCGGCGGCCAGTACGCGGGCTTGGGCCACCGTCGGGTTCAGGTCAGGAAGGCGGGGCATCCGTAGCCTCAGCCATAAATCTCCCGATAGATCCGTTCGGCAATGGCAAAGCTGCGGTAGCGGACAGCGACGGCCCGGATCTTTTGGTACAGCTCGGCGCGGGGGTACTGGTGCAACAAGTCGGCGATTTCTTGCACTGCCCGCTCATAGCCTTCGTCGGTAAACTCCCGAATCACCGCGCCAATCTGCTGTTCTTCAATGATTTGTGAATCATCGGAAATGTTTGGGGTGATGACCACGGGCAGGCCCAAAGCCCAATATTCCCCGTCTTTGATGGGGGTGCAATACCTTTTGGTCTGGATGGGCTTCACGGGGGTGAGCGCAAAATCGGCCAGCCCTATGTAAGCCGCAATTTCGGCGTGCTTGACAAACCGCAACGTGATGATGCTTTGATCAAGCCCGCTGGCGGCTGCCCACGCCCCCACTTCGGCCGAGGTCTGGCCCGACAAGATCAACACCCGAAAACGATCGCCCCAATGCTGATGGGCCACCCGCAAAAAGTCGAATACTTCTTTGTCCAGATAAATGCCGCCAAACTTGCCCGCATACACGCACACGATCTTGTCTTCGTAGCCGAGTGATTGCAGCAATTGGGGTTGCTTGCGGTGTTTTTCGGCGAAAAGATCCAGATCCACGCAGGCCGGCTTGACATAAAACCGCGCAAAAGTGGCTTGGTACTTTTCTTTGGCGTAGGCCCGCATTCCTTCGGCGGCGGCAATGACCACCTTGGCCCGGTGCGACATGAGCCGCTCCAAAGCAAAGAGGAACTTGAACCGGAACCCATCGCGTGGCCAGTCGCCATTCTCGACCGAAGCTTCGGCGTGCGGCTCATAGCTATCGATGAGCAGGGGCCGCCCCGTGAACACCGACAATAGGTAGCCCGCCATACCCCCCGGAGTACAGAACGAATGGATCTGCGCCACGTTTTTGCGTGCCACCAAAAAATACAGTGAAGCGATGATTTTTAGCCAATTGAGCCAAGAGCTGAGGCCATAAGCGCGGTAGGGGAAGCTGACCAGTTCAATGCCGTGCTGGGCCAGCGCCGCCCGGATGCCCGGCCACTCATCGGGCTGGATCTGGAAGCGGGGCTGCTCGACGGTGAGCAGATAAATGGTGCTGCCCGGCGGCAAATATCGATGAATAATCCTCAGGTAGGGCAGCGTGTAGGTTTGCACCAGCGCATCTTTGTATGACCAAAAGGTGGTCACCAGAATATTCTTGGGGCGCACGTTTTTCATGTTCTTCCCACCAAAAGGCATGGGTGAGGGGTGGATCCCGGGGATCCGTCCCCCACCCATGCCGCTATACTTTGGCCAATTCGTTTTTTAAATGGTTGATCACCTCAATCTGGAAAGAATCCACTTGGTTCAATTCGGCCAAATAGAGCGATGCCCAGTCGGTAAGGTGGATAAAGTGCAGGGTTTGCTCGGCCAGCGAATCGCCCCGCAGCTCCAAATCATAAATGGACTGGGCCAATTGGGCAAAAATGGGTTTGCACACTTCCATCCGCACCTGTACCCGAGGATGGTTGAACGACGACTTGAGGTACACCACCGCCGAATGGGCAAACGTGGAAGCGGGCAAGTGCCAGCCCACCAGCTCGTTGTGATTCATTTCGGGGAAGATGTTGACGTGCGCGAGTTGCTTGGCGTTTTCGTTGATCTGTTGCTGGAAACGGGTGGCCAGTGCGCCCAAGTTATTGTCGGCATACAAAAACGGCAATTTGCCAAATAGTTGCGCGGCCAACGTCTTGGCTTCGGCCTTGATGGCATCGTTGTCCCGCACCACCCGATCCAGCCCAGCGCGAAGTTCGGCCTTGAAGTGCGGCCCCACCAAGCCATAGTGCATCAAGAAATAAAGTTGGTTGACCAACAGATAGGCCAAGTATTGGCGGGGACAATTTTGTTCCAAGGGCAATTTGGCCACGTCAAAGCCGTGGGCTTGGGCCAGTTCGTAAAGCCTGCCACCAGTGGTAGCGCAAGCGATTTTGGCCCCCCGGCGCAGGGCAGTTTCCACTACGGTCAAGGTTTCTTCGGTGTTGCCCGAATGCGAGGCCGCAATGAGCAGGGTATGCTCGTTTACGTAGGCAGGCACTTCGTAGCTCTTGAGCACATCCACTGGAACGCGTAGTTCGTCGGTGGTAATGGCCTTCACTATGCTGCCACCAATGCCCGAGCCGCCAAGACCGGCAATTACTAAGTGGCGAATTTCGTGCTTGGGCGCGGTCACTTGCAAATTTTCGCCGATTTCAATGGCGCGGGCCAGTTGCGAAGGAAACTCCGCGATCAGGTTTTGGATAACACTCATTACTTGCTGTTTTAAAAATTCATTTCCGTAGCTCAGTAAGCCAAACGACCGACCAATTAGGCGTAAAAATAGTTTTTTCTTGTCATACTCAACCAAAAATGGTGGTTGTCAAACGTGGCAGTAGTTGGCCCTCCATCGATTGGTTCGGTTAATGGCCGGTGCTCCCCCTTCCAATTGGTCAGCGCCCAGGCCCGTTTTCGCGAACTTATCGTGCCGGGTTGGACGGGCATTTTTCCATTATGACAGGGGCGGCCCAAATTGCCCTGCCACAAAACTGCCAAAGTGTCAGTTTTGCCCTAATTCCACTCCTTGGCATATTGGTTGTTCCTAGGTCAATCGTTAATTGATTGCATTTAACAATTCACCTCATACATAAAGTAAAAACTTATTGAATCATGGGAAAAATCATCGGGATTGACTTGGGCACCACCAACTCTTGCGTAGCGGTAATGGAAGGCAACGAGGCAACAGTTATTGCCAACAGCGAAGGCAAGCGGACAACGCCTTCCATTGTGGCCTTCATGGACAACGGCGAGCGCAAGGTGGGCGATCCCGGCAAACGTCAAGCGATCACTAACCCGGTCAACACTGTGCAGTCCATCAAGCGTTTTATGGGCAAAAAGTACAGTGATGTGGGCAAAGAACTGCAAACAGTTTCTTATAAAGTAGAAAAAGGCAACAATGATACCCCCCGGGTGCGCATTGGCGACCGCCTTTACACTCCCCAAGAAATATCGGCCATCATTTTGCAGAAAATGAAGGCTACCGCCGAGGACTATTTGGGTGTCACGATCACGGAGGCGGTTATCACAGTGCCCGCGTATTTTAGTGATGCCGAGCGCCAAGCCACCAAAGAAGCTGGCCAAATTGCCGGCCTCGATGTAAAGCGCATCATCAATGAACCAACTGCCGCTGCCCTGGCCTATGGCATGGACAAGAAGCACAAGGACATGAAAATTGCCGTGTTCGACTTGGGCGGTGGTACTTTTGATATTTCCATCCTCGAACTGGGCGATGGGGTGTTTGAAGTCAAATCAACCGATGGCGACATCCACTTGGGCGGCGACGACTTTGATCAGTTCGTCATCAACTGGCTGGCTGATGAATTCCTCCGCGATGAAGGCATTGACCTGCGCAAGGATCCAATGGCCCTCCAACGCTTGAAAGAAGCGGCCGAAAAAGCCAAGATCGAACTGTCCAGTTCTACCGTGACGGACATCAACCTGCCCTACATCATGCCCGTCAATGGCATTCCCAAGCACTTGGTGCGCCAATTGAGCCGGTCCAAGTTTGAGCAATTGGTGGACAGTTTGGTGCAGCGCACGCTGGAGCCGTGCCGCCGGGCCGTGAAAAACTCGGGCCTGAACATCAACGAAATCGATGAAGTGATTTTGGTGGGCGGCTCGACCCGGATCCCCAAAATCCAAGAAGAAGTAGAAAAATTCTTTGGCAAGAAGCCTTCCAAGGGCGTTAACCCGGATGAAGTTGTAGCCTTGGGCGCGGCCATTCAAGGCGGCGTGCTCACTGGCGAGGTAAAGGATGTACTGTTGCTCGATGTTACCCCGCTTTCGCTGGGCATCGAGACCTTGGGTGGGGTTTTCACCCGCCTGATCGAGGCCAACACCACCATTCCGACCAAGAAATCGCAAGTGTTCTCCACCGCTGCCGACAGCCAGCCCTCGGTAGAGATCCACGTGCTGCAGGGTGAGCGCCAACTGGCCAAAGACAACCGTACCCTGGGCCGGTTCCACTTGGACGGCATTCCCCCCGCCCCGCGTGGCATTCCCCAAGTAGAGGTGTCGTTTGACATCGATGCCAACGGGATTGTCAACGTTTCGGCACTGGATCTGGGTACCCAGAAAAAGCAGAATATCCGCATCGAAGCCTCTTCGGGCCTCACCGATGCCGACATCCAGCGGATGCGCAACGAGGCCAAGGCCAACGAAGCCGCCGATAAGACCGAGCGCGAAAAAATTGAAAAGATCAACGGGGCCGATGCCATGATCTTCAACACCGAAAAGCAACTGAAAGAATACGCCGAAAAATTGTCGGAAGGCAACAAATCGGCTATTGAAGCTGCCCTCAAAGATCTGCGCAATGCCCATGCCGCCAAGGATGTGGATGGAATTGACAAAGCGATGGAGACCATCAATGCCGCTTGGAGTGCTGCTTCACAAGAGATTTACCAAAATGTGGGCAACAATGCCAATCCTGGAAATGGGCAACCCGGCGCTGAAAACGGGGCTGGCGGATCCAACCCCGGCAATGGTGACTTTACTGATGTTGACTACGAAGAGGTGAACAAGAAGTAATTGATTGTTTGTGCCAAAGACAAAGGGCTGCCCCAAGGCAGTCCTTTGTCTTTGGCATTTATCCAACCCAGGCAGCATCTTGGCCCAAGCCCCAATAATTTGGGATTGGCCAGCAAAATAAATCATTGTAAATCAATGCGTTAATTCAGGAGTGTGTCTGAACTCTTTTTAATCCCGGTGTGACTTTGAACCCTATACCATGAAAACCCCCACCATAAAATCCACCACCGTGCTGGCCGTGATGCACAACGGCGAGATCGCCATCGGGGCCGACGGCCAAGCCACCATGGGCAATACTGTGGCCAAAAACAACGTGCGCAAAATCCGCAAGCTTCATGAGGGCAAGGTGATCACTGGCTTTGCCGGATCAACTGCCGATGCTTTTACCCTACTCGATCGGTTTGAAGAAAAACTGGGGGCCTACAACGGCAACTTGAAACGCTCCGCCATTGAATTGGCCAAAATGTGGCGCACCGACCGCTATCTGAGCAAGTTGGAGGCTATGCTCATCGCCGCGGCCAAGGACGAGATGCTGATCATCTCGGGCACGGGCGATGTACTGGAGCCAGATAGCCAAGTGGCGGCCATCGGGTCGGGCAGTATGTATGCCCAATCGGCCGCGCTGGCCCTCAAACGCCACGCCCCGCACTTGACTGCCGAAGAAATCGTGCGCGAAGCCCTCACCATTGCGGCCGATATCTGTATTTATACGAACCACAATTTTATTATTGAAAAAGTCGTTTAAAGGTTGGTCTGGCGGCCAAGCTACTTCTTACACCGATATTCCTGCTCGGGTTTGCGGGAGAAAGCCAAATTTATTTACCAAGTAAAGTTCCCAAAACCAAAAAAACGAATGGTCCTATACAATGTAACTATCAACGTGGACGACAGTATCCGCGAGGAATGGCTAAAGTGGATGAAAGAAGTCCACATCCCCAATGTGCTGCAAACCGGACTTTTCTTGCACCACCGGATCTTTAAGCTCCTCACCGTAGTGGAGGACAATGATGGCACTAATTACGCCATCCAGTATTATTGCGAAAGCATGCAGCGCTACCGGGAGTATGAGCACAAGTATGCCGCCCGGTTGCAAGGCGAGGTAAACGAGCGCTATGCGGGCAAATTCGTTGCGTTCAGGACGATTTTGGAGGAAGTGTAGGCATCGGTACTTGGTTCGTTTGGTGATTGGTGAAGCGGTTCCCAATGTGCCACTTACTGGCCCCCAATAAATTCTTTTGCCTTTCCAAGGTTAAAATTCGGCCAACTGTTTGCCAAAGAAAAAAAAAATCTTAATTTTGCACTCCAAAAAAATCAGGCAGTCACCATGAAAAGAACTTATCAGCCGTCCAACCGCAAGCGCCGGAACAAGCACGGCTTCCGCGAAAGGATGTCCTCGGCCAATGGCAGACGGGTATTGGCCGCACGCCGGGCCAAAGGCCGCAAGCGGTTGTCTGTTTCAGACGAGCCAAGGCACAAATCTTAATCCCGTGTTTTGAAAAGGCATACTTTTACCCGTTACGAACGGCTCAAAAGCAGAAAAACGACCAAGGAGCTTTTTGACAAAGGCTCCTCTGTTTTTTTATACCCTTTCAAAATTATGTTTGCGCCCATTCCAGCCGCCCCTGATCCGAAGGGTGGCTTTTTTGGCCTACCCAAAATCATGATCTCGGTTTCCAAGCGCAACTTTAAGCGGGCCAACAAACGAAACCGCATTCGCCGCCGCATCCGTGAGGCCTATCGCTTGCACAAAGCCAACCTATTTGAAAGCGTGCTTTCCGAAACCTCGCTGGCCATCGGCATTGTGTATGTGGCCAAAGAAACCGAACCCTCCCAGCGGATCAGCAAAAAACTGGTCGAAGTATTACAAAAAATGTTGCAGGCTTACCAATCTGGGGCCACCCGCACCCCTAAAACGTAGCGTTACCCCACCCAAAAGCACTGTTCTGGCTGTTTGGTAAGGCGCTTTGGGCACTGCCCCGAACCTGGACTGCTCTCAGGGCTTGGGCAAATTCCACCAATGGGCCAGCCCGACTTCGATCAGAACTGTTTTCGTTGGCCAAAATCAAAGGAAGATCATTGTCCGGTGTTCCTTAAGTAGAATTGATTTGCGGTCGCAGATATATAAGTCTTTGATTATTAAAGTTTTAAGCTAATTAAGTATCGAGATTGTTTTGGTAGCGGGATAAAATCATTTCAATCATGCCCTATATTTGGCCTCTAGACCCAAACCATCGCAATATGAATCGCCCAAAGCTATTTTCCCTTTTGTTCTTGGGATTGCTGATCAACCTCGCAAGCATTGCCCAAACCCCGGTCAAGGGCAAATGGCAGCCGTTGTTCAACCAAAAAGACCTCAGTGGTTGGAAAATCTATGGGACTGAAAAATGGTACGTTGATCAAGGCGAACTGGTGTGCGAGAGTGGGCCGGACAAGGAATATGGCTATTTGGGCACGGAACAACGCTTTCAGGATTTTGAGTTGTCGCTCCAGTTCAAGCAAGAAGCCAATGGCAACAGCGGCGTATTTTTCCACTCTGCGATCGAGGGCACCAAAATTACGGGTTGGCAGGCCGAGGTGGCCCCACCGGGCAACTTTACCGGGGGCATTTATGAGTCGTATGGCCGGGGCTGGTTGATCAAGCCCAGCCCCGAACAGGACAAAGCCCTGAAAATGGGCCAATGGAACACCATGCGGATCAAAGTGGTCGGCGGTCAGGTGACCACGTGGGTCAATGACAAGCAAATGATTACGCTCAACGACCCAAAAATCGGGGCAACCGGTGGGATCATTGCGCTCCAAATCCACAGCGGGGGTGGCATCAAGGTCAAGTGGCGCAAGCTCAAAGTCAGGGCGGTATAAAGCCCAGCTAGGTGGTGTTAGCCCTGAGCCTGCATCATGTTGGTGATTTTATAAAATTTTTCGTCGTATAGCTCCCCAATGTAGTCCAAGTCTTTGCGTGCCAAGTTCACGCGCTTGCGCACATTGGCCGTTACTTGCTCCGGGCTGCGCATTCCCGGAATGACCGTGCTTACTTCGGGGTGGCTCAATATATAATTAATGGCCAAATCGGCAAAATTGAGGTCATATTCGCGGGTCAGCCCTTCCAGATCGCGGAGCGCACTCCAAGTGGCCTCAATGATTTGTGGGCTGAGGCGGAAGCTCCGGTGATCATACTCATCAAACTTGGCATCGGATCTGAACTTGCCGGCGAGCAGCCCAAACTGGAGTGGCATCCTAGCAATCAGCCCCAAGTTTTGCTCTTTGATCAGGCGCAGAAAGGGCGAAATACGTTGGTTGAGCAGGTTGAGCACGACCTGAAAACCCCGGCCCAGTTTGTTTTCCAAGCAAAATTCAGCTTCCGGCTCCGGTTGGAAGGTATTGAGTGAAACGCCCCAATAGCGGATCTTGCCCTGTTGCTGGAGATTTTCCAAGGTGCCAATCAACTCATCCTCCCGGATATGGGCCACTTTGGCCGTGTGGAGTTGATAAAAGTCGATATGGCTGCGGCGGAGGCGGCGGAGGCTCATTTCGCACGCGGCCACCACGTAGCCAGGCGAATAGTCAATGGCAACTTGGCCATCTGGAGCCAATTTTTGGCCCACTTTGGTGGCCACGATCACATCTGGACGGTTGGCGAAGGTTTTGCCGATCAGTTCCTCGGAGTGGCCAAAGCCATAAAAGTCGGCAGTATCAAAAAAGTTGATGCCCACATCCAAGGCTTTTTTGAGGGCCTTGATGGAAATGGCATCATCGGTTCGCCCCCAGCCAATGGGCATATTGCCAGCCATGGCCGGGCCACCAATGGCCCAAGCGCCGAAGCCCACTTCGCTCACGTTGAGGTCGGTATTCCCAAATTTCCGGTATTGCATGGTGTGTCAACGGTTATACCCCAACAAAATTGATTTTGTACTTTTTAAGTTGCTGAAAATCAGGAAAATAAATCCTAACAAGTACTTGGATCACTTTACTCTTTGATTGATCTGGCCCATTGAAGCATTGTCAAATGATAGGCGCCCACAAATCAAATCAATTTCCAGCATCCAAAGAGTATAAAATAGCCAACGGTATCTAGTGAACGCTTGGCCTGCCCAATAATCCGAAGCAATGCCTACCTGACAAACTAAGCCAGCCGGGTGATTACCCCCGATAATCGCAAAAAAATGGCCCCGCCAATTTTGCGCGCACTTTAATTTGGGGATATATGTACCTTTGCCAAGCTAAATTCTTTGATGGGCAATTAGCCGCCCAATTTCCCTCATACTCGTACTTATATAACTAAATCTCAATCCCTTTATGCTGAAATCCGGAGACAAAGCCCCCGATTTTAAACTATTCAACACCGAAAAACAAGAGATAAGCCTGAGCGACCTCCACAAGGGCAAAAGCTTGGTCGTCCTGTTTTTCCCTCTCGCGTTCACGGGCGTGTGTACTGCCGAGCTGTGCAGCCTGCGCGACGACATCGCGGCTTATGATAGCCTCAACGCCAATGTGGTGGGCATCTCGGTGGACTCGCTTTTTACGCTGGAAAAGTTCAAGGCCGAGCAAAATCTCAATTTTCCGCTCCTTTCCGACTTCAACAAAGAAGCCGCCACTGCCTACGAAGCCATTTACGGCGATTTCGTGCTTGGAATGAAGGGCGTGGCCAAGCGTTCGGCCTTTGTGGTGGATCAGCAGGGCACCATCCAATACGCTGAAGTACTGGCCTCAGCCGGCGATTTGCCCAACTTTGAGGCAGTGAAGGCCGCTTTGGCCAACCTCAACTAAGGATAATTGTGTTTTTTTGGGCAAAGGGCCACCCAAATAGCTGAAAACGGTTGTTTGGGGCTACCTTGCGCCGCTGATCTGGCAGTGCCGGGGAGGTGGGAGGATGAATTTCAACAAAAGCATTTAACATTGTTTGACATTCAAAATCAAAATGTATTTCTTTGTGCTTGTTCAATCAAAATGAATACTAAAATGTCTGAAATCGCTGATAAAGTAAAAAGTATTATCGTTGAGAAGCTCGGTGTTGACCCAGCTGAAGTAACCGAAGAAGCAAGCTTCACCAAAGACTTGGGTGCTGATTCTTTGGACACTGTTGAACTCATCATGGAGTTTGAGAAGGAGTTTGGCATATCGATTCCTGACGATCAGGCCGAAAATATTGCTACTGTTGGCAACGCCATTGCTTATTTGGAGCAAAACTCCAACAAATAGCCAACATCCTATCTTCAATGATTTTTACAGGCTTCTACCGCAAGGTTTTAGCCTGTAAGTTTTTGTTGGTTTTGGCCTCCTTAACCTTGTTCGTGTAATGCTCGCCACCAAAATGCTATGATAAATCTCCGCCGGGTAGTGGTCACTGGTTTGGGTGCGCTCACGCCGATTGGCAATACGCTCCAAGCTTACTGGGACGGTCTGGCAGCGGGCCAAAGCGGGGCAGCAGCCATTACAAAGTTCAATACCGAGAAATTCAAGACCCAGTTTGCCTGTGAGGTCAAATATTTTGACCCTACTCAGTTCTTGGACAAAAAGGAAGCCCGCAAATTGGATCCTTTTGCCCAATATGCGCTGGTGGCGGCCGATGAGGCAGTAGCCGATGCTGGCATTGCCCAGATGAACCCCGACCGGGTGGGGGTGATCTGGGGGTCGGGCATTGGTGGCATCAAGACTTTTCAGGACGAGGTCGAGGCTTTTTATTTGACCAACCAGCAGACCCCACGCTTCAACCCGTTTTTCATCCCCAAGATGATTGCCGATCTGGCGGCGGGCCAAATCTCGATCAAATACGGTTTCCGGGGCCCCAATTTTGTCACGGTTTCGGCCTGCGCTTCCTCTACCAATGCCATAGTCGATGCTTTCAACTATATCAGGTTGGGCAAGGCCGATGCTTTCGTGACGGGCGGCTCCGAAGCTTCCATCACCGAGGCTGGGATCGGTGGTTTCAATGCCATGAAAGCCCTCTCGGAGCGCAATGATTCTCCGGCCACAGCCTCTCGGCCCTTTGACAAGGATCGCGATGGATTTGTCATGGGCGAAGGGGCGGGCGCACTCATTTTGGAAGAACTGGAACATGCCCTGAACCGGGGCGCAAAAATCTACGCGGAGATCATCGGCGGGGGAATGTCGGCTGATGCCTATCACATCACCGCGCCGCACCCCGATGGTTTAGGGGCCAGAAATGTGATGCTCAATGCGTTGAGCGATGCGGGCATCGCCCCGGAAGCAGTGGACTATATCAACGTTCACGGTACATCCACCCCGCTGGGGGACATCAGCGAATGCCAAGCCATCATGAAAGTGTTTGGGCCCCATGCCTACCAGCTCAACATCAGCTCGACCAAGTCCATGACTGGCCACCTGCTGGGGGCGGCGGGGGCGGTGGAGGCAATCGCCTGTTTGATGGCCATTAACCGGCAACTAGTGCCCCCGACCATCAACCACTTTACCGACGATGCGGCATTTGATCCCAATTTGAATTTTACTTTTAACCAAGCCCAGGCCCGTCCGGTGCGCGTTGCCCTGAGCAATACTTTTGGCTTTGGGGGGCACAATTGCTCCATCCTGATGCGTAAATTTGAACAATGAAAAAGTAATAACCGATTCATATTTTTTTTCTAAAAGCGCGGGCATTTGCAAAGGATATTTATTTTTTTGAAGCGGCTATTTGTCAAGCCCTCGAGCAAAGACCAGCAAATGGAAGAGGCGGTGCGAAACATCACCGGCCACTATCCGTTGAACCTGCACTTGTTCAAACTGGCCATGTTGCACAGCTCAGTGGCCAAGGAGAACAAAGACGGTTACCGGGAATCGAATGAGCGATTGGAATATTTGGGCGATGCCATTTTGGGCGCAGTCGTTGCCGAGTTTCTTTTCAAAAAGTATCCCTACAAGGATGAGGGCTTCCTGACCGAGATTCGTTCGCGCTTGGTCAGTCGCGAATCGCTGGGCGATTTGGCCCGCAAGGTGGGGCTAGAGGCCCTAATCGACTATGACTCCCGGCGCAAATCGTCGCTGTCGTTCAAAAATATTTATGGCGATGCAATGGAAGCTTTTGTGGGTGCGGTTTATTTGGATCGGGGCTACCATTTTTGCCGTAAATTTATCATCCAAAAATTGTTGGAAAATTATTACGACATTGAGGAAGTGGTCGAGAACGACACCAATTACAAGAGCAAACTGATCGAGTGGTCACAGCGGAACAACAAGGCAGTACGGTTTGAGGGCATTTTTGACAAAAGTGGCAACCACCAGCGGCAATTCAAGGTGCAAGTCATGATCGGTGAAGAGGTGATCGCCAAGGGCAACGGGTACAGCAAGAAAAAAGCCGAACAGGACGCGGCCCGCAAAGCCTGCGAAGTGCTGAACATCGAGCAGTGAACCGTGGTGCGGAACATTGGCAATGGTAACTAAATCGTCAAAATAAAGTAAAAATTTGTGCAATCTGAAAAACGTACATTCAACAAAAATTGGGCAGGTTAATCGGCAGGCGGATTTTTAAAAATCAAGGGAATTAACTTGGCAAACCCCAATTGGTATTTTAAGCTTGGTAAACATTTAGCAACACTCCTTTATTGAACAATGGCAGATCTTGACCAATTGACCTCTATCGCCGTTCAGGTACGGCGCGACATCGTGCGCATGGTACACGCCGTACAGTCTGGCCACCCGGGTGGCTCGTTGGGCTGCACCGAATTCTTTGTCGCACTCTATGGTGCAATCATGCAGCACAACCCCCGTTTCCAACCCGATGGAGTTGGCGAAGACCTGTTTTTCTTGTCCAACGGCCATATTTCCCCCGTTTGGTACAGCACATTGGCCCGTTTTGGCTATTTTCCCGTGCCCGAACTGGCCACTTTCCGCAAAATCAACTCGCGGGTGCAAGGTCACCCCGCTACTGAAGAAGGCTTGCCGGGCATTAGGATTGCTTCCGGCTCACTGGGCCAAGGTTTGTCGGTGGCCATTGGGGCGGCCCAAACCAAAAAGCTCAACCATGACAACCGTCTCGTATATGTGCTCATGGGCGATGGCGAGCAGCAGGAAGGCCAAATCTGGGAAGCGGCCATGTACGCGGCCCACTGTCAGGTGGACAACCTGATCGCCAGCATTGATGTGAACGGGCAGCAGATTGACGGGCCAGTGAACAAAATTATGTCACTTGGCAATTTGGCTGATAAATACCGGGCTTTTGGTTGGGAAGTAATGGAAATAGCCAATGGCAATGACTTGGCCAGTGTGATTGCCGGCCTGCAACACGCCCAATCGCTGGCCAAAAAGGGCAAACCTGTCATGAACCTCCTGCGCACCGAAATGGGCTTCGGGGTGGATTATATGATGCACTCGCACAAGTGGCACGGGGTGGCCCCCAACGATGCCGAACTAGAAAAAGCCCTGGCCCAGTTGCCTATCACCAGTTTGGGCGATTATTGATGGGATAACTTTATTGATCAATGACCTACCGACGTTTTTTTTGGTTTTTGTGGTTGGCTGCCAGCCCATTATTGCCGGCCTGCCGTAGTTCGCAGGTGGTGGTATTGGACACTGATTTTGCGTCCTCTACCACCCCACCACCGCCTGACTATGCCCTGGCAAGTAGTTGGGCCGCCCTGCCCACCGCGCGGGATCTGGCCGACAGCCTGCCCTCGCCCACGCTCCAAGACCAGCAAAGTACTGCCCCGGCAGATGTTTTTTTTATCTACCCTACCTCATTCACTTACCAACCAACGGGGCCCAACCAGTGGAACGGCGATGTGGCCGACAAGGAGTTGAACCGTAAAACGGACGAAGGGGCAATCCTGAACCAAGCCAGCTTGTTCAATGGGGCCGGCCGGGTATATGCGCCCAGGTATCGGCAAGCCCACATCAAAGCCTATTTTACGGATGATAAAGAAACCGCCAAACAAGCGTTTGAACTGGCCTATCAAGATGTAAAAGCGGCATTCAACTATTATTTGGCCCATTATCACCAAGGCCGCCCGATTGTAATGGCCGGCCATAGCCAAGGCACCCAGCACGCTCATCGGTTACTGACCGAACTTTTTGATGGCCAGCCGCTCCAGCAGCAACTGGTGGTGGCTTATTTGGTGGGCATGCCCATCCCTGCCAATGCCTTCCAACAGATCAAATTGTGTCAATCGCCCACTGAAACGGGCTGTTTTTGCACTTGGAACACCTTCGCGACTGGTTATTATCCGCCCAACCACCAAAGCTACTTGAGCCGGGCGGCCGTGACCAACCCTTTGACTTGGACCACTGACAGCCTGCTGGCCGACCGAAAATTGAACCGGGGAGCCGTGGGCCAAAAATTCAAGTATTATGCGGCGGGATTTGTCGATGCCCAAGTCCACCGGGGGATGCTGTGGATCAACAAACCGTACATCACCGGCCGGGCACTGATCAGCCTCAAAAATTGGCACGTGGCCGATTATAATTTGTTCTATGTCAATGTGCGCGAAAACGCGGTTGAGCGGGTGAACCAGTTCCGGCAGCGCATCAAATAGAGGGCAGGTGCCTCACGATCGCCTTACCATGGGTTTGAAAGCTGTCCGTTGATGGGCCAAAGGGCAGCTTTTGCTTGATTGGTTGGTCTAAGATCAAATGAAACAGTACTTTTGTTGGGCTGATGCGCATTTAATAATTGGAAAAGCCAAAATTCAATGCCTTTCGTTTTCAGCTTTGGGCGATTGCAAGGTAAAATGGGGCGGAACCTAAAGGGCTGGGCACGATCAATAAAACCGTTGCCGCATTGCCACCCACGAATTTACCGAGCGTTCCGTTTTGGGCGCAGCAAAGGATGAAATTGTTTTCTTGCCAAAAAGTAAATCAAAATGGTGAAAAAATCTTTAAAATTGATAATTGATAATACGCATTCTCAGCGATTTGGACAAAGTGCGGCGTTGGGAGCAGGCAAGTCTTGGGGGCTGCGATAAGACCCCAAGTCAGCCAATAACCCAAATACAAAACCAATTTGAAAATAGTACCGTTCTACAATGGCTGTTTTTTGCACTTTTTATCATGGGGCAGCCACTTTATTCCATTCAATTATGCAACATTCATTGAGCGAGCAAGAGCTATTGCGCCGCCAAAAGCGGGAAGAACTCCTGCGCTTGGGAATCGATCCCTACCCGGCCGCCCTGTTTGAGGTGAACGCCCACGCGCACGACATCCACCAAAATTATGAACGGTTTAAAACCGACTACAAGGATATTTCCATTGCCGGGCGGTTGATGGGCTTCCGCATCCAGGGCAGTGCCTCCTTTGCCGAGCTACAAGATGCCACTGGGCGCATCCAATTGTATTTCCGCCGCGACGATATTTGTCCGGGCGAAGACAAAACGCTTTACAATACTGTGTTTAAAAAATTATTGGACATTGGCGATATCATTGGGGTAAAAGGCTTTGTTTTCACCACGCAAATGGGCGAAATCACCATCCATGTCCAAGAATTCAAATTGTTGACCAAATCCTTGCACCCACTGCCCGTGGTCAAGACCACTACTGATGAGCAGGGCAATACCAACACCTACGATGCCTTCGCCGATGCCGAGCAACGCTATCGCCAACGCTATGTGGATCTGATCGTCAACCCGGCAGTGCGCGAAGTGTTCGTCAAACGCTCGCGGCTGATCAATTCCATGCGGGGCTTTCTGAGTGAGCGGGGCTACCTCGAGGTGGAAACGCCCATTCTCCAACCCATCCACGGGGGGGCCGCCGCCCGGCCCTTCAAAACCCACCACAATACGCTCGATATGGCGCTCTACCTTCGGATTGCCAACGAACTGTACCTCAAGCGGTTGATTGTGGGTGGCTACGACGGGGTATTCGAGTTTGCCAAGGATTTCCGCAACGAGGGAATGAGCCGTTTCCACAATCCCGAGTTTACCATGATGGAACTCTACGTGGCCTACAAAGACTACAACTGGATGATGGAGTTGACCGAAACTATGGTAGAGAAAATCGCCGTGGATCTACATGGAACTACCCAAGTGCAAGTGGGCAGCAATGTGATCGATTTCAAGTCCCCTTGGAAACGCTACACCATGGCCGAGGCCATCCAATCCTTTACCGGGGTGGACATTGCCGAGATGGACGAGGCAGCTTTGCGCACTGCCGCCCAGCAAATGTACATCAAAGTGGACGAAACAATGGGCAAAGCCAAAATTATTGATGAAATATTTGGCGAAAAAGTGGAGCCTCATTTGATCCAGCCGACTTTTATCACCGATTACCCGGTGGAAATGTCGCCCCTGACCAAGAAGCACCGCAGCAAGCCGGGCTTGGTCGAGCGGTTTGAGGCCATTTGCAACAGCAAAGAAATCTGCAATGCCTACTCCGAGCTGAACGATCCGATCGATCAGCGGGAGCGGTTTGAGGATCAGCTCCGGCTGGCCGAACGCGGCGATCAAGAAGCCATGGCCATGGATGAAGATTTCCTCCGCGCCCTAGAATACGGCATGCCCCCCACCTCGGGCATCGGGATTGGGATCGACCGCCTGGCCATGATCATGACCAACCAAGCCTCGATCCAAGACGTACTCTTTTTCCCCCAGATGCGCCCCGAAGCCAAAAACGAAGACAAGCAAGCCCCAGTGGGCGAGTATTTGGCCATTGGGGTGCGCGAAGAACTGGTGCCCATTTTGCAAAAATTGGGGTATTTGACCATCGCCGAACTCAAACAGGCCTCTGTGGGCAAGTTGCTAAACGACGTTGGGGGGATGCGCAAAAAGATGAAACTCAATGGTGTGGCGGCTGTCACCAAGGAAGAGATCGAGGCCTGGCTGAAATAAGGCCCGCACTCGGTCACCATTGCAAAACCGGCCAAAACTTTCGCCCAAGTTTTGGCCGGTTTTGGTTACTTTAGCCCATTCAATAAGGTAAACCCAAAAAAAGATTGATCATGTTTGATTTGCGAGCGATAATATTGGCGGGTGTCATTAGTTTACTGGCCACCGGGGTTACGGCCCAAAACAAGGGAAAGGGTAAAGCCAAGGGCAAAGCCGATGCCCCCGGCCAAGTAAAAAAATCGGCCCCAGTGGCCATGAAAGCTTATACCGAAGTGCTCCCCGGCCTCAGCCTCCAGTTTGATATGGTGCCCATTGCGGGCGGGGTGTTCCAGTTGGGCAGCCCGGCCACCGAGGCCAAACGCCGCGACGACGAAGGACCACAGGTAAAAATTACGGTGGAACCATTTTACATGGCCAAATATGAGACCATTTGGGAATTGTACGATGCTTTTGTCAACAAAGACAGCAACGGCAGCAACGACCCCAATTTTATGAATGGCGAATTTCCGGGCAACAAAATAGTGGATGCCGTGGCCCTGCCCAGCCAGCCCTACGTGGACATGAGTTTTGGGATGGGCCGCCAAGGCTACCCGGCCATCAATATCACCCAATACGCCGCCCTGCAATTTTGCCGCTGGCTCACGGCCAAAACGGGGCGATTCTACCGCCTGCCCACTGAGGCAGAATGGGAATTCGCTTGCCGGGGCGGAGCAACCACCGCCTATAGTTTTGGCGATGACCCGGCCCAACTGCCCGATCACGGCTGGTTTTATGACAATAGCAATGGCA
>Ga0105045_10001555_pt1 | contig 18869 bp, 15 predicted proteins | sample MAT02_FD_78089 | JGI IMG/M metagenome (GOLD analysis project Ga0105045, IMG submission 78089) | Freshwater microbial communities from Lake Fryxell liftoff mats and glacier meltwater in Antarctica - MAT-02 (megahit assembly) | ecosystem: Environmental > Aquatic > Freshwater > Ice > Liftoff... | reverse complement strand
ACGGGCGAAATAGGGAGCGCTGGCGCCAGTTGCTTAGATGCAATACAGTTTCCTGGAAGCAACGGCGCCATAATTATCAGCGATATTTTGCCGGGCCGGGGCGCCATTCACACCCAATCGTTTTGGAATGCGGTCAACCAAAACAATGCTCGGTTGCGTATGGAGGAAGGGTTGTCGTCGGAGGAAGTAGTGGCTTGGTTAAAAGCCAACGATGCTCAGGGCGGTTTTCAGTGGGTAAATCGGCAGTACGGTGTGGTGGATTTTGACCCGCTGGGCCATCCCCGCTCAGCAGCTCTGACTGGTCCGGGTTGTTTGGATTGGAAAGGCCATCGCTTGGGGGCCAATTATGCCATTCAGGGGAATATATTGCTGGGTCCCGCTATTTTGGATAGCATGGAGGCCCGTTTTTTAGCCGCTACGGGACCTTTGTCTGATCGTCTGATGGCTTGTTTGCAAGGGGCCAATGTGCCGGGTGCAGATAGTCGGTGTTTGAATAATGGCACCTCTTCTTTGTCGGCCTTTGTGCGGGTAGCAAAGCCCGGCGATCCAGATGATGATTTTTATTTGGACCTCAATGTACCTTCTTTGCCTGCTGGAATGGAGCCAATAGATTCTCTGCAACGCTTGTACAATCAATGGAAAACAACCCTTTCCACCCTTACTCCAACGACTGTGCAACCCGCCATTACGCCCAATCCGGCCAAAGGATGGGTCATGGTTTGGTTGCCCGAAAAAAGCGGCCAAGTCGAGTGGTACAATCTTGCAGGCCAACAGGTGTTTGCACAATCCATTTCGGGCGGTGAAAATAGGCTCTCACCCATTCTGCCAGCCGGGATTTATTTTGTTCGAATTGCTGTGCCTGGACAGCCTCCGTTTACGCAAAAGTTGGTTTGGCAACCTTAGGGGTTGAGGGGGGGGTGAGATGGTTGAGATGGTTGAGGGTGTTGAGAAAATTACGCTCAACCGTCTCAACCTCCTCAACCCAACAACCGCCCGCTAATTCCCCAAAAACGCTCGGTTTCTCAGCCAAATCGCGTCGTCTAGTTGTCGGCGCGATTTGATTTGTAGCGGCATATTGACAGCCAGCGACAGGATAGCCGAACCACTTAACAGAATGATTCCTTGATCATATCGGGGTTGATTGGTAATGAATCCATCTTGGTTGACGGATCTGCAGGCCATTACACCACCCAGAATGGCGGTAACGCCCGTTACGATGCCTACAACGGTGGCAATTTTGGCGTTTCGTTTTGCTTTAAGAAAAAGCGGCATGGCTTCGGGTGTCTTTTCAAATTCCGGATTCAAATGTTTATAAAAAATACCCAAATTTCGGGGCTGGCCATTTTTTATGTATCGAGTACCGGCCCAAAAATCCGTTCGGAGGTAAATGCCTTCTCGGTCATAGGTTTCAAGACACTCGTTTTGGGAAAATAGGGGGCTGCTGCCAATGCAGCAGAACAACGTGATGAGGAATAATTTTTGAGTCATAATTCGTGAAATGGTTGTCAAGTTAGAATGCAAATATGCGATAAATATTGCTTTTTAAAAGTGGGAAAAAAACGTGTTTTAATTTTTAATTTTGTAATATTTTTAATGCTGATAATGAATGATTTGTAAAAAAATTAGAAGGTCGGTGAGGTTAAGCCTCTCCGACGTTCAGAAAAATCCGGTTTTTAAGTCAGGGTTTCCCCCGATATTCGTCGTTTTAAGCCCCCATTTTTCCCAGCCCCATACGCTACCGCCCGTCCACATCGTTTCCCCCACCAACAATCGAATTATCTACTTATCTATATGTCTAAACCTGCCAACATGGAGGCGCACAACGAATTTATTCGGAAAGAAAGTGCCTTCCTGACCGCCCTCCAAAAGGCTACTTCCAGCATCATTGTCGGACAGGAAGCCATGATGGATCGCTTACTAATCGGACTACTCACGAAAGGGCATATTTTGCTCGAAGGAATGCCGGGCTTAGCCAAAACATTGGCCATCAAGACCTTAGCAGATGCCGTGGAGGCCCATTTTAGCCGAATCCAATTTACGCCCGACTTGCTGCCCGCCGACGTAGTGGGTACCACCATTTACAACCCCATCACAGCGGAATTCAGCGTGCGAAAAGGGCCAATTTTTGCCAACTTTGTATTGGCCGACGAAATCAACCGCGCCCCCGCAAAAGTGCAAAGTGCCCTGCTGGAAGCCATGCAAGAAAGGCAAATAACCATTGGTAATCAAACCTTTAAACTCGAAGAGCCTTTTTTGGTATTGGCCACCCAGAATCCCCTTGAACAAGAAGGGACTTACCCACTCCCCGAAGCCCAAGCCGACCGGTTTTTGTTAAAAGTAAAAATTGGATACCCAACGATGGACGACGAGCGCACCATCCTGCGCCGCAACCTCAACGACGATAACCCCGAAGTCTCCAAAATACTGTCTTTAAAAACCTTGTTGCACGCCCGTGAAGCGGTAAAAAAGGTGTATCTCGATGAAAAAATAGAGCAATACATCCTTCAAATCGTGTTTGCAACCCGCCAGCCCGCTGATTATGGCATGCCAGAAATCACGCCCCTCATCAGTTATGGGGGCTCTCCGCGTGCCACCATCGCCTTAGCCAAAGCGGCCCGCGCTTTGGCCTTTATCCAGCGCCGCGGATATGTTACCCCCGATGATGTGCGCGCCATTTGCCCCGATGTATTGCGCCACCGGCTGGGACTTACTTTCGAGGCAGAAGCCGAAGGACTTACCCAAGAAGACATCATTGCCAAAATATTAGCCACCTTGGTAATCCCATAGACATTGGTCTAAATTGAAATCCTATGGATACCCAAGAATTGCTCAAAAAAGTACGGCGAATTGAAATCAAGACCAAAGGTCTGAGTAGTCACCTGTTTACGGGCGGCTATCAAAGTGCTTTTAAGGGAAAAGGAATGTCGTTCAGTGATGTTCGGCAATACCAACCGGGCGACGATGTACGGGCAATTGACTGGAATGTGACGGCGCGCACGGGCGACCCATTTGTAAAAGTATTTGAAGAGGAGCGGGAAAATACCGTGATGCTGGTGGTGGACGTGAGCGGCTCAGCGGTTTTTGGAAGTCATGCCCAGTTTAAGGCCGAATATTTGACCGAATTGTGTGCTGTTTTGGCTTTTTCGGCCATTGCCAACCACGACAAGGTAGGAGTTATGCTTTTTTCGGATCAAATTGAACTCTATATACCGCCCAAAAAAGGCCGTCAACACATTCTCCGAATCATCCGCGAAGTGCTGACCATCCAGCCAGTGGGTAAAAAAACCGACCTAGAAAAAGCCCTGCGCTACATCCATACGGGCGTGAAAAAACGCTGTGTATGCTTCGTTTTGTCCGATTTTTTGGCGGAAGGATACGAAGAAGCCCTGCGCGTGTTGGCCCGACAACACGATTGCATCGGGATTCATTGTTGGGATCCGCTGGAGCGGGATTTGCCCGATGTGGGCTTATTACGGGTCATGGATGCCGAAAGTGAGGAGCAAATATGGGTAGATACCACCAGTTACGCCCTGCGCAAACAATATTGGCATTCATTTGAAGCCCATACGGCTGCTACAAAGCAACTTTTTAGAAGGGCAGGGGCTGATTTTATGAGCATCGGCACGCACGAGCCTTATACGACTGCCTTGTTGCAGTTTTTTTCTAATCGCTCAAAAAAGGTGGCGCATGGGTAGTACAGCCAGTAAAATGACCCTTTTTAGCGTGATATTCAATCTTTTGATTTGTTTGGGTGTACCTAGGTTAAACGCGCAGCCCAAGGCGTGGGCATCACTCCAACCCGATCGGATCGAAACGGGCGACACCACTGCTTTGCTCATTTTTGTTACGGGTGTAAATACCGCGCCCAGAGACGTTGACTTTAAAGCCTGGGCAGGTGTTTTTCCGCCTGGTAATGTCATTAGAAAATCCGAATGGCGACGCAGTGGCGCACAATGGACGAGACGCTATACACTTATTGCTTTTGATAGCGCACAGTTGGCTTTGCCGCCCTTGCCCGTCCTTATTGCAACGGGTAAGTTGGTGAATACCAATGCTTTAACGCTCAAAGTGTTTCCAACAAGGGCAGGTAGTAGCCTCACGGATATGGCCCCAATTCGGGACATTCGGCGGCAGCCAAGGTCTTGGCTTGACTACTGGGCTTGGATGGCGGGTGGCGCACTTGTTTGTGTTTTGTTGGGCTATTTTTTATGGCGGAATCGCAGGCCCGTGCAGCGACCCTTGCCCGTAGTTGCCCCCGAAATACCCGTAGTGCCGCCCAATGAGCGGGCTTTGGAACAACTCAGCCAATTGCAACAAAAACAAGGGTGGAAAAAAGGTCAATTGCAAGCCCATTACACCACTTTTAGTGTCATTTTACGGGAATATGTAGAAGCGCGATTTCACATTCCAGCCTTGGAATCCACCACCATTGAATTAGAAAAAATAGGGCTAAAACAAGGGCTTTCGCCAGATTTTCACCGGCCACTGATTCAAATTTTACAAAAAATAGACCTCGCCAAATACGCCCACATTCCGCCTGCCGACACCGAACACGAGTCCCTGCTACTACAAGCCCGTGATTTAGTGCTTCCCCGTCCATTATTCACCGAAAAAAAGCCCCAAAGCAGCACGGAAACGCCCCAAAAAAGACCCCCAACTTCTGGAAAATATGAACCTTTGTAATCTTTTTCAGCAACATAAACAACTGGTTTTAAATCAATTATGACATTCGCTCAACCGCTTTGGCTACTTTTATTACTGCTTTTACCGCTGCTGATGGTTCAGTATCGGCGGGAGGCTAGGCGGCGGCATGTCAGTTTGCAAGTATCGCGCCTATCGGCCATGAAAGGGGTGAAAACATGGGTGGTATATGCCCGAAACTGGATTCAATACCTGCGATGGCTGGTTTTGGCGCTGATTATCGTGGCGATGGCGCGGCCTCAATTGCTCTGGCACGAAGATGAAGTAGAAGCCGAAGCCATTGATATTATGTTGGTGATGGACGTTTCGGCCAGTATGCTGTCTAAAGATTTTCGGCCCGACCGACTGACGGTGGCCAAGGAGGTGGCCAAAAGTTTTGTGGCGCGCAGGCCTTATGACCAATTGGGCTTGGTGCTGTTTTCGGGCGGTGCATTCACACAATGTCCACTCACCAACGACCGTCGTATTTTGCAAGCCTTTATTCAAAATTTGCAGGTAGGGCGTTTGCCCGATGGGACAGCGATTGGGATGGGATTGGCCACGGCAATTCGGCATTTGGATAAAAGTAAATCTAGCAGCAAAATTATCTTGCTCGTTACCGATGGGGAGAACAATGCCGGAGACATGGGGCCACTCACCGCGGCGGCGGCGGCAAAAGCCTTGGGCGTTCGGATTTACACCATTGGGATAGGCAGCGAGGGTTTGGTTTTGTCGCCCACGTATCAAAATCCGAATGGTAGTTTTTCTTTTGCGGCGCGTGAAATGACCTTTGATACCCGTTTATTGGAGCAAATTGCTCAAATGACCCGCGGGAAATTTTACCGAGCGCGTTCGGCAGCAGATTTGGCCAATATTTACAATGAAGTAGAACGATTGGAAAAAACAAAAGTGGTAACCCGCTCGGTGCGCAAAACCTCTGAATTATTTTTTTGGTTTTTAAATGCTGTTTTTTGCTTGTTGCTACTGGAAATGTCGCTCCGTTGGGGGCCTTTGCGGGTTATTACGGTTTGAGGAACGCGTCGGATAAATTTTTTAAAAAATACGTGATTTGATGCCCTTCTTCTTCGAAAGTCCAGACTTACTCTACCTACTAGGCATCGTTCCTTTGCAGGTGTTTTTGCTGTGGGCCTATTGGCGCTGGCGAAAACAAACCCTGCGGCAATTAGGCTCGCCGGCCTTGGAAGAGCGACTGTTACATGGCTTTTCACCCCGACGTTTTTGGACAAAAAATTTGATGTTTGGGGCCGGTATTGTGCTGGTTATTCTGGCAATAGCCAGCCCGATTCAGATACAAAAGATTGAAAATCAAACACAAATGAGTTCAGATGTCATCATCGCACTCGATGTGTCGAATAGTATGTTGGCCGATGATGTGCGGCCGAGTCGCTTGGAAAAAGCCAAAGAATTTATCCTGCGCTTGGCGCCTACTTTGTCGGGCGAGCGGGTGGGCCTGGTGATTTTTGCAGGAGAAGCGTTTCCACAAATGCCGCTTTCAACCGATTTGGAAGCCTTGTTTATGTTTGCCCAAAATGCGCAACCCGATTTTATTACCAACCAAGGCACCGACATCGGTTCGGCGGTGGAATTGTGCAAACGGATGATGGAAAACAACGAGCCCAATGGTCGAGCCATTATCCTAATCAGTGATGGCGAAAATCACGAAGAAAAAGCCTTGCAACGCATTCGGGAAGCCCGTGCGGCGGGCATTGTGCTGCATACGATTGCGGTGGGTACGCCGGCGGGAAGTAATATTCCGGAAGAAAGAGGGGGCCTGCGTCGAGATGGGGTCGGGAAAGTGGTCAAAACAACGGCCAATGAAACCCTCATGCGCGCGCTGGCACAAGAGGGTGGGGGAGCGGCGCTGCGACTTGCAGAGCCAGATAGGGCCATTGCAGTACTCAAAAGCAACCTTCAAAATTTGCAAAAGACAGCCGTTACGCTCAATGCTACATCGGAAAAAGTATATTTATTCCCTTGGCTTTTACTGTTTGCACTGATTTTGCTGGTATTGGAACAAGTGATGTGGTCTAAGAAAAAAGCCATTGCGACGATGCTTTGTTTGGCGAGTTTGGGGCCTGCCCTACTCCGAGCGCAGCACCTCACTTTGCGCCAAGGCGAACGGCAGTACGATCAAGGAGAATACGAAAAAGCCTTGGAGACTTTTCAGGGTTCTGGCCTCTCGGATGCGCGATTCAACGCCGGAAATGCGGCTTACTTAGAGTCGGATTATGATTTGTCGGCCAAACTATACGGAGAAGCGGCCCAAAGAAGCACTTCGTTGCAGGAAAAGGCGGATGCTTTGTATAATTTGGGGAATACGCGCTTGATGCAAAGGCAATACGCGGCGGCCATTTCGGCGTATGAACAAAGTTTGCGACTACTGCCCAGTCGTTCGGATGCGCAAAAAAACCTGCAAATTGCCAAAAGAATGCTGGATAGTCCACCACCCAATCCGCCGCCGCCTACCCCACCGCCGCCACCACCTACCATGCGGCCGCGACAAAAATACCTAGATCAAGCCAGTACATCTCGAACGCCAGAGGTTCCGCCAGCACAACTCAGTGCGGAAGCAGCACGTCGGCTGCTCGACCAAGCGGTGCGGCGCGAAGAACAAGAAAATGCGGCTACTTATCGGGCTTTGTCGCCTTCGAATCGGCCCTCTCGTTTGAAAAAAGATTGGTAACCCAATTTTGGGTTTAAATACTTGTAAATCAATTATTTACACATTAAAACCCTAAGGTCGGAGAGGCTTAAGATCTCCGACCTTAGGGAGCCACCCCAAAAAGCCCCCATAAGTCCCAAAATTTTCCGGCCAACGCGCCCCAAATTCAAAGCTACCCAAGAGCAACGAATTTGCAGAACTCTACTGACAAATTGTCATTTTTCCAGCAGAATGGCGTACTTTTGCGGGCGCAAATCGAACCTATTGTCCCTATTGGGGTTCGGTCTTTCACCTCACTTGTTGAATGGTCCAATATTAACGATGTTATACGATTCCAATCCAACCCTAGAAGGGGTCATCAAAACCATAGACGAAGCCAAACAAGGCAGCGTTTTTTTCAATGAACAAACTGACCACGGCCATACCCCTGGGGTGAAGCGATTTTATATTGAGAGTTACGGCTGCCAAATGAATTTTTCCGATTCAGAAATTGTAGCCAGCATCCTCGGAGACATTGGGTATGCTCCCACGCGGAACATGGAAGAAAGCGACCTTATTTTGGTGAATACCTGCTCTATTCGCGAAAAAGCGGAGGAAACGGTACGAAAACGCCTCAAAATATTCGCAAAAGCCAAAAAAAACCGACCTGGCTTGAAAGTGGGTGTGTTGGGTTGCATGGCCGAACGACTAAAAAAACAATGGCTAGAGGAAGAAAAATTGGTGGATTTGGTAGTAGGGCCTGATGCGTATCGGGATTTACCCAACCTGATTGGCGCTGCAGAAGAAGGCGGCAGAATGGTGAATGTGTTGCTCAGCCGCGAAGAAACCTATGCCGATATTAGCCCCGTTCGACTGGATACCAATGGCGTAACGGCCTTTATTTCCATCATGCGCGGCTGCGACAATATGTGTTCTTTCTGCGTAGTGCCCTTCACTCGTGGGCGCGAGCGCTCCCGCGAGCCTTTCAGCATAGTGGCCGAGGCCCGCGATTTGTTTGAAAAAGGATACCGCGAAGTCACGCTGTTGGGACAAAACGTGGATTCCTACAAATGGGAAAACCCCGAAACCAAGGAGCGTGCAGATTTCGCCGGCTTGTTAGAAATGACGGCTGCTGTACACCCCGATTTGCGGGTTCGCTTTAGTACCAGTCACCCTAAAGACATGACAGACAAGGTGTTGCATGTGATGGCAGCCCACGAGAATATTTGCAAATACATTCACTTGCCTGTACAATCGGGCAATTCTCGCATCCTCGAAATGATGAATCGCACCTACGACCGTGCTTGGTATATGGGGCGGATAGAAAGTATATGGCGCATTTTGCCTGATGCAGCGGTTTCGAGCGATATTATCACGGGTTTTTGTTCAGAAACGGAGGAAGAGCATCAAGAGACTATTTCCATGGTTTCTTGGGCGAAGTATTGCATGTCGTACATGTTTTCGTACTCGGAGCGGCCCGGCACCTTGGCGGCGCGCAAATACGCCGATGATGTACCTGAAGAAGTAAAAAAACGCCGATTGAGTGAAATCATCGTGGTACAAAGAGCCGTTAGCCAAACCTATAATGAAGGCGAAATTGGCAAAACTTTTCGAGTGCTGGTAGAGCGCGATTCCAGTAAATCAGACCAAGAATTTTGTGGCCGAAACTCACAAAATAGCATGTGTGTATTCCCTAAAAAAGAAGGGATTAAGCCAGGCGACTATGTACAAGTAAAAATTCGGGCAGCCAACAGCGCTACCTTAATGGGAGATATTTTGGATTGTTGAGGCTGTTGAGCAGGTTGAGGCTGTTGAGTGTTCCTGCTCTTATGAACGGCTATAAGATTGATAACCAACTTTTTGTAAGCATATTTTGCTTTTAATTCAGAGGATTCCATTTTATAAGGCTTCCCTTTCCGCAAAATTAAGCCAGTGCCCCCTAAACCCCCTCAACCTTCTCAACCTTCTCAACCCCCTCAACCTCCGAAGCCCCCTCAACCTCCTAACCCCCCTAAACCTTCTAAACCAAACAAGTGGCCAGGAATCAATTACAATCTTTAAAAGCCCGTTTCGGGATAGTCGGCACATCGGCTGTGCTGGATGCTGCTCTGGAAACCGCCACTCGAGTTGCGCCGACGGACCTAACCGTACTCATCACCGGCGAAAGCGGGGTGGGTAAGGAGGCTTTTTCCAAAATCATTCACGCTTTATCGGCGCGCAAGCACAACGAGTTTATTGCCGTCAACTGCGGAGCAATTCCCGAAGGAACCATCAATAGCGAGTTGTTTGGGCATGAAAAAGGCTCCTTTACAGGCGCAGCGGGCGACCGTAAGGGATATTTTGAAACAGTGAATGGAGGCACTATTTTCCTAGATGAAATCGCGGAAATGCCCAATGATACCCAAGCATATTTGCTGCGAATCCTTGAATCTGGTGAATTTCTTCGGGTCGGCTCAAGTAAAAATCTAAAAACCGATGTGCGCGTCATTGCGGCGACCAACGTTAACTTGGAAGAAGCCGTCCGGAAAGGAAAATTTCGGGAAGATTTGTACTACCGTCTGAACACCGTGCCGATTAAAGTGCCCGCCTTAAGGGAACGCCGGGAGGATATTTTCCTGCTTTTTCGCCGTTTTGCAGGCGATTTTGCCGAAAAATACCGCATGCAAACCGTGCGACTGGATGAGCGAGCCGAGCAAGTACTAGAAAACTACCCTTGGCCCGGTAATATCCGCGAACTTAAAAATGTAGCCGAACAACTGTCGGTACTCTCCGAAAATCGGCAAATTACCGTCGAACAATTGCAAGAAACCATGCCGCAGTTGTTCAAACGACACTTGCCTGCTCGGATGGATAGCTCCGAATCGGGTGGACAAAATGGGCAAGGATATCAAGAGCGGGAACTGTTGTATAAGGTGTTGTTTGATATGAAAAACGACTTGAACGAACTCAAGGCAATGTTCTTCAAACTAGTAGAAAGCAATAATTTACGTATGCCTGAAATAGGCAATTTTAAACAGTTGCCCTCCGGCTTGTTCTCCAACAATACACCCAGTTCAGATACCTCCTACGATCAAGATTTTGCCGAGCAAATGAGCCCTTATGAGAAAGAGCGCTTTCGGCCAATCATCATAGATTCTGCGCACAAATCGCCCAACTTCGATGAATCCGATGAGGAAGAGGACGTGCCGCAAACGATGGATGAAATTGAAAAAGAGGCCATCAAAAGAGCACTCACCAAATACAAAGGTCGGCGGAAAGAAGCCGCAGACGAACTCCATATTTCTGAGCGCACACTGTACCGTAAGATTAAGCAGTATGACCTTTAAGATAGTATAGGTGGGAGATCGCGCGGTACACCTCTGAGTTTTACCCCATCCAAATACGTCAAACAAGCCTCAATAGAAAGTTAACAATTCCAAAATCCGCCCTCCCTCAAGAAGCATCTGCGGATATTTGTGCGTCTCCAATACCACATTCAAAAACAGTTCAAAATCAAATATCTAGGATGAAGCAGACCTTTTTTCTTTTTCTTTTTTCAATCCTTACCTTTTCCACGCTGCTGGCGCACGAAGGCCCCGGCTATAAAATTCGAGTAAAACTCGACAACTACGAAGCAAAAGAACTCGTGATTGGCTTTCACTACGGCGATAAGCAATATGTAAAAGATACCGCTGTGCTGGCCGCCGACGGCTATTTCACTTTTGAAGCCGACACCCTTTTCCCGCCCGGGGTGTATTTACTGGTCTTAAAACCCGACAATAATTTCATTCAGATATTGCTCGACGATAAAAATCAGCAATTTACCGTCACCACCGATGTGAAAGATTCGGTGAATAAAATGAGGATAAAGGGCTCCAAAGACAATGAACTTTTTTACGGCTATCTCCAATATTTGAACGAACAACGCCCGCTTTCAGACACGCTGCGGGCACAATTGAAGCGTGTGAGGAGCAACCCGAGCGATTCGACCAAAGTGGCCAAACAGATTTTAGACATTGATAAAGCCGTTAAAAAGGCCCAAAACGACCTGATTACGCAATATTCTACCTACTTAGCGGCCAAAATCGTGAAGGCTGCCGTAGATCCCGAACCACCCGATTATCAGGGCGAAGAAAAAGAAGTAGCGCGCAAAAAATACTACTGGGCCAGAGCACACTTTTTTGATAACATGGACATTGCAGACCCTAGTTTGCTGCGCAGTCCGGTGCTACACAACAAAGTGGACCAATTTATTACCAAAGTAACGCCCCAGCACCCCGATACGGTGAATGCCGCGCTCGATGGCATTTTTGAAAAATTGCAAGGCAAGTACAACAACGAAAATTACAAATACTTCCTCATCCACTTTCTGAACTATTACGCCAAATCCACGATTGTCGGTTTTGACGCTTGTTACGTCCACATTGCCCAAGAATATTACTGCAAAGGGCAGACAAATTGGACTAAAAAAGAGGATTTGGAAAAAATCTGCGACAATGCTCGGCGTTTGGAGCCTATTTTGATTGGGAAAATTGCCCCCAACATTACCGTTATGGATCGCAACAACCAGCCCCATACCCTCTGGGATGTGGATGCCGATTACACGGTGCTGTTTTTCTGGGCAACCGACTGTGGGCATTGTAAAAAAGCCGCCCCGCACATGGTTGAGTTTGCCAAAAAATTCGGCCCGCAAGGCGTAAAAGTGTTCGCAGTTTGTACCGGCGTAGTGACGGCCAAAGAAGAGTCCAACTCGCCCGAAAAAGTAAACAATGAATGCTGGAAAGGCCTTGAAGAGAAAGAATTTAGCGACGAATTGTTCTACAATATGTACGACCCTTACATTCGTAGTCGCTACAAAATGCTGTACGATGTACAAACCACGCCCCAAATTTTCATTCTAAATCGCAACCACGAAATTTTGATGAAACGCATTGGTTCCGAGCAATTAGGAGAAGTAATGGAGCAGGTTATGAAGTTTCAAGAAGAGAAAAAACGGGGTTAGTGTTACCCAAAAGCACTGCGTTAACCCTAGTTTTCAATTAAGGCTCAATTTTTTTCTACTTTTACGGTAGAATACTTGTAAAGAAGTTGCACAAATGTGTACTTTTGCGGCTCGAATTTAGAAAAACAAGTTTGCCACCCATTTTCAGTAAAATAGCGTCATGAAAAAAGATATTCATCCGTCCAACTATCGTCTTGTTGTGTTCAAAGACATTTCTACAGACGATCAATTTTTGGGCAAATCCTGCGCCAATACAAAAGAAACGACCACCTGGGAAGATGGTAAGGAATACCCCTTAGTTAAGATGGAGATTTCCTCTTTCAGCCACCCTTTCTTTACGGGTCAAATGAAACTCGTAGATACTGCGGGCCGTATTGACAAGTTTAACAAGCGTTTCGCGAAGTTCGCTCAGTAATTTCTGCGTTTTCTGTGCTTTTTAGAAGTCCCGATAGGCATTCGTGCGTGTTGGGACTTTTTTATTTCGCAAATTTGCCCGGCTTTCTGATTCTTTCCTTTTTTTGCCTATCTGGATGTTATGACCAATATTATTCTCTTCGATTCCATCGCCCGCAATCACCTCTTGCCACTCACGGCTACTCGGCCTATGGGCGAATTGCGGGTGGGTATGCTTACCATGCGAGAAAAATGGGCGCATTATTTAAATGGAAAAGTTTCCTACATCACCCAAGAATATTTGCAGGAAAAATATCCAATTCACATCGAAAAAGAGAATTTAATCATCAACGGCGGCATCCTTCCCACCGAACAAATCCGACAATCCATCCTAGCATTGGGCATGAATGAGGCCCTTTTATCCAACGGTGAGTTGGTGGCAGCACGTCTTAATGAAGCACAGTTTGCCGCGCTGATAGGGGAGGAAGAAGTGGAGCAGTTGCAGGGGCAAGAATTGGGCGACGATTTTCCGCTGGTCGCTATTCGGCACCTGTGGCAGCTCACCCGACTGAACGAACAAGCCTTGGTAGAAGATTTCGCGCTGGTGACAGCTGGTAGAACAAGTCAAACCCCCGCTTCGAGCAACCAAATCATCGGACCGATGGAGAATTTGTTCTTAGAAGAGGGGGTGAAAATGGAATGTTGCATCCTCAACCTACACGCTGGGCCGATTTACATCGGCAAAAATAGCGAGGTAATGGAAGGGGCTATGCTGCGTGGGCCTTTGGCGATGGGTGAAGACTGTATCGTGAAAATGGGTGCCAAATTGTACGGCCCTTGCTCTTTTGGTCCCGGCTGTCGTATGGGCGGAGAAATAGCACGCTCTATATTTCTAGGGCATTCTAATAAAGGGCACGACGGCTATTTAGGCGATTCAGTATTGGGCGAATGGTGTAATTTGGGCGCAGATACCAACAATTCTAACCTGAAAAACAACTATTCGGAGGTGAAACTCTGGGATTATGAAACTGAGCAATTTGAAAAAACAGGCCAGCAATTTGTGGGTTTAATCATGGGCGACCACGCTAAATGCGCCATCAATACGATGTTTAATACCGGTACGGTGGTGGGGGTATTTGCGAATGTATTTGGAGCGGGTTTTCCACGTAATTTTGTCCCTGATTTTTCTTGGGGCGGGCCAGATGGATACCGAACTTACAAATTTGAAGAGGCCTGCGAAACAGCCGCTTTGGTAATGTCGCGACGCCATCAGGTGTTTGATGACCCAGGAAAAGCCATTATTTATCATATTTACGAGCGGACTTCCCGTTTCAGAACTTGGGAAAAGAAGGGACTCGATGAATCAAAATAACATGACAAAATACGACCAAAGAGGCGTTTCGGCTTCCAAAGAGGAAGTACATGCTGCTATCCAACACTTGGATAAAGGCTTGTATCCCAATGCTTTTTGCAAAATTTTGCCCGACTTAGCCGCCGGAGATGCGCAGTATTGCAATCTGCTGCACGCTGATACGGCGGGCACAAAAACCAGCCTCGCATACTTGTACTGGCGCGAAACAGGCGACTTGTCAGTCTGGCCCGGCGTGGCGCAAGACGCCATTGTGATGAACCTCGATGACATGGCTTGCGCAGGCTGCACCAACGATATTATTTTGAGTAGCACCATTGGTCGGAATAAGGGCCTCATTCCGGCAGAAGTCATTGCTTCGGTCATTCGGGGTACCACAGATTTTATTGAAAAAATGAAAGAGCACGGCGTGGATTTGCACCTCGCTGGGGGCGAAACGGCCGATGTGGGCGATATTGTACGCACCATTGACGTGGGTTTTACCGCTTTTGCGCGCATGAAACGCGCCGATGTGCTGGTGCCAAATATTCAGCCCGGCGACGTGATTGTGGGCCTTGCTTCTTTTGGCCAAGCAAGTTACGAAACGGAGTATAATGGCGGAATGGGCAGCAACGGACTAACCGCCGCGCGGCACGATGTATTATCCCATACGTATGCCGAAAAATACCCAGAAAGTTATGACCCACGGCTGCCTAAGGAGGTGGTTTACACCGGAAATCGGCTGCTGACAGAGCGATTATCAGTTGAAAATCAGGATATTACGGTGGGTAAATTGATTTTGTCGCCCACGCGTACCTACCTCCCTGTGCTGCAAGAAATGCTGCGCGAACACCGAGAGAAAATACATGGTTTGATTCACGTTACGGGCGGGGGGCAAAGTAAGGTGCTGAAATTTGTGCAAAATGTACACATTGAAAAAGACAACCTTTTCGACCTGCCGCCGTTGTTTCGCCTGATACAAGAAAGCAGCCAAACCGACTGGCGCGAGATGTATCAAGTGTTCAATATGGGCCACCGGATGGAAATTTATTTGCCGGCCCGTCATGCGGAGGTCATCATTTCTATTGCCGAAAAATATGGCATCGCTGCCCGCGTTATTGGCCAAGTCCGGCAGGCAGAAGGGGAAAAAGTGACGGTCAAAAGCCCGTTCGGAACCTTTGAATATACTGCGTAAAACATCACACTCTATGAAAAAACTAGTATTCTTCGCGTTTTTTGGCCTCTTTTTGGGTGCTTGTCAGCAAAACAGCCCAGAGGCCCTCAAACAAAAACTGTCTGAGTTGGATAAAGCCTTGGGGGGCGCATCCGTTACAGACAATGCCAAAGCCCTGGAATTTATCAGCACCTCCGAAGCCTTGGCGGCCACCGTAGAAAAAACCGACCCGAATCAATACGTTTCTTTGATTTTGCGAGCGGCTGGTTTGGCTAAAACCATCAAACAACCGCAAAAAGCGATTGAGTTGTACCGCAAAATTGCGGATGGGATGCCACAGCACAAAAAAGCACCGGCTGCCTTGTTTATGATTGGTTTTGTCCAAGAAAACGATCTTTCTGACCTTGAAAAAGCAGAAAAAACCTACCAATTGTTTTTGCAGAGATATCCCAACGACCCAGATTTTGCCGACGATGCGCAAAATGCGATTAAAATGCTGGGCATGAGCCCGGAAGAAATTGTCAAAAAATTTGAGCAGCAGGCGGCCGAAAAAACGGAGCAATAAATGCACCGTAAACCCGCCCGCCTAAACTTTTAAACATTTTCTTTTAAAAATAGGGCGTAAAAACAAACAAAACGTCTGAGCGTACTACATTTGTCCAACCAAACTTTGAATCATGGACAGTACGTTTTTATTTCTGCTGGTCGGTATTTTGTTGATTTTACTCGTTTTTTTGGTATTACGGCAGCAAAATACCGCCTCCGCGGCCGCACACGACCCTGCGCAATTTGTCCCCAAAGCCCTGCAAGAAGCCCTGGCTACTGAATTGGAACGGATGCGCGGGGAATTATTAGGAAAAGAACGCGATGTACGTGAGGCGCACGCGCAGTTGGCAGCACGCGATCAACAAATTTTTCACCTGGAAAGTCAGATGAAAAATCAAAAAACGGAAGTGGCACAATTGCAACAACAGTTCAAGACAGAATTTGAAAACGTAGCCAATCGGCTTTTAGAAGAGAAATCGCAGCGATTTACGGCCCAAAATGCCCAGCAATTGCAATCAATCTTGATGCCGCTGCGCGAGAAAATTAAAGAGTTTGAGGAAAATGTGGACCGCAAGTTCCTAGAAGAAACGCGGGAAAAAACCAGTCTAAAAAAAGAACTGGAGCAACTCACCCAACTCAATCAGCAACTCAGTCAAGATGCCCATAACCTGACCTCCGCCCTCAAAGGACAAAACAAAATGCAGGGCGATTGGGGCGAACTTCAATTAGAAACCTTATTGGAAAGATCGGGCTTGCAAAAAGGCATTCACTTCCTCGCTCAAGCCACTTTTAAAGATGAGGACGGTGCCGCCAAACGACCCGATTTTATCATACAATTGCCTGAAAACAAGCAACTTGTAGTGGATTCTAAAGTGTCGTTGACGGCTTTTGAACGATATTTTAATGCAGCCGACTCGAACGAACGCGACCAACACCTGAAGGCCCACGTGAGCAGTTTGCGTAGTCATGTGGATAACCTCAGTCGCACCAATTATCAGGCGCTCTACCAAATTAACAGCCCAGACTATTTATTGCTTTTTGTACCGCTGGAGGGTGCTTTAGTGGCGGCGTCTCAGGCCGACCCACGCTTGTTTTCGGATGCGCTCGAACGCAATATTGTCATCGTGACGACCAGTAGTTTGTTGGCAACCCTGCGGACGGTGGCACACATTTGGAAGCAAGAAAAGCAAACCAAATCGGTGCTGGAAATAGCGCGTCAAAGCGGATATTTATACGACAAATTTGTCGCCTTTGTGGAAGATTTACGCGCCATCGGCACTCGGCTCGACAGTGCCCGCACGGCCTACGACGATGCGATGCGCAAACTCACCCACGCCACACGCCCGGGCGATACGCTGATTGGAAAAGCAGAGAAAATAAAGGAGTTGGGCGCAAGGGCTACCAAGTCGCTGCCCATTGAGTTGTTACCCGATAAAGACGCGTCGGACTAGTATTTAGGCCGTTTTTGTATTAAAAATGCGGACAATTGCATTTTGGCTTAAACAAACTGCAGCCCTCAAGCAGAAACATACCTACGGTAAGCAAGAAGAAAGCGATGCGCCACCAATTGGGCTTGAAATTTTTCATGGCAAGTTATTTTTGTGTGTAACAAGGGCGAATGTAGCCGAAAGATTTTGAAGTTTTTTAATTTTTAAACGAGGAATCGCTCCGAAAATTTGAACTTCGCATACTTATCAGGACTACAACCCAACCGACAGCCGTATTAGTGGCCCCTCTTAACTGGGGCTTGGGCCATGCTCTAGGAAGCCAAATACACCTCTTTTAGAGGAACCGGAATCAGAAAGAATCATCGCGGTGGTTTTGTCGGGGCCAGAGCCACAGCGCAGTTATTTGGAGCAATTTTTATTAGAACAAGCCCTCACATTGCCTTACAAAATTGTGCTCGCAAAGGGCAAACCCCATTCTATGGAGCATCGTTTTGTTGCTGAAAACGTGGAAGTAATCTCTTACCTCCGCTCCGAAGAACTACAGGATTTACTCCGTCGCTGCGACGCGGTGGTATGGATAAAACCAGTGGATTTGAGATACATTCCTTTGATAACCAGTCTTTTGAGCCTATACTAAAATCTTGGCTAGAGACGCCTATTTTCCGGTAGCACTCATCGCACGCGCAAAGCCCAAGGTGACGAGGGCTTGAATAACGGTGGTGCATTGCTCGAGGATGTGCGGCAGTTCGGCTTTTTCATCTTCCGTCCACTTTCCCAGCACATAATTGACTTGTTTGCCTTTGGAAAATTCACTTCCGATGCCGATTCGCAGGCGAGGGTAAGCATCGGTGGCGAGCACCTCTTGGATGCTTTTGAGTCCGTTGTGCCCCCCATCGGAGCCTTTGGCGCGCAGGCGGAGTTTGCCAAAGTCGAGGTTCAAGTCATCGAGAATGGTCAGGCTATTTTCGATGTTTATTTTTTCTTTTTGTAGCCAGTAGCGAATGGCTTTTCCGCTCAAGTTCATGTAAGTATTGGGCTTGAGCAAGATGAGGGTTCGGCCTTTGAATTTGACTTCTGCCAAATCGCCATGGTGGTTGCCCTGCCATTCGCCTTGGAGGGTTTTGCAGAGGTAATCTACGGCTTCAAATCCGATGTTGTGTCGGGTTCCGTCGTACTCGTAGCCGATGTTGCCTAGGCCTGTAATTAGGTATTTCATGATTATGTGCGCTTTACGTTGGGCGCAAAAGTAGGGTAGCGGATGATTTTGGGGGAATTAATTGTTGTGGGTAATCACGTAAGTGCAATTCTGGCGGTTGCTCCCATGGATGCTGCCCGCGTAAGGGCAGCCGACAGGGTTGTTGATACGCCCATTCCCGACATTCCATATTAATTTTTTCACATCGGGGGTGCAACTATGCCTCCCCTGTTTATCTTCGCTAAATCTTTGGCATTTCTCTACGCGAGGAATTATTTGTTTTGTGTATCTGAATGACCTATCTAGCCGCTTTTGGGCGGATAAATCACCACCAAACCACCGTGCAGAACGACCGCCCGCACCCAGTAGGCAGTCCGTCCGAACCGACACTTCTTGACCGTAATTGATTTAATCCCGAGTTTTTTTCTAGCAGACTTTTGTT
>Ga0105045_10001553_pt1 | contig 18895 bp, 17 predicted proteins | sample MAT02_FD_78089 | JGI IMG/M metagenome (GOLD analysis project Ga0105045, IMG submission 78089) | Freshwater microbial communities from Lake Fryxell liftoff mats and glacier meltwater in Antarctica - MAT-02 (megahit assembly) | ecosystem: Environmental > Aquatic > Freshwater > Ice > Liftoff... | reverse complement strand
GTCGTCGTCTTGCCCGACCCGTTGGGCCCGCACAACAAGCACACGCCCGACGGCGACCACTCGAGACGGCCGAGCCTGCGAAAATGCCGCGCGCGGATGGTATTTTCAGGCACGGCCCGGAGCATGCCGCCAGGCCCGGATCCCAGCAAGACGCGGCACTCGATCTGCACGGACCCAGCCACCGGAGCCTCGGACCCGAACACGGAGCCCGCGAGAAGACCCGGCCTACTTGCCGCCCTTGAACTCGCCCGCCGCCAGCGACTCTCGGATCTCGTCGAACGTGAACCCCTGCTCGAGCATCCGCGCGACCCACCGCGCCTGCGCCGGTGCATGCGCAGGCCAGCGAGACGACCGTCCCCGCCGGCCGCCCGCGATCGTCTTGTAGGCCGGCAGCACGCCCTTCTTACTCCAATCGAAGGCCGTCGACGTCGCCACGCCGGCGGCCTCACAGACCTCCGCCGTCGTCGCCCAGTCCCGTGCCTTCGGCTCGCTCACCGGCCGCGAGTGTAACTGGACCGGACGCGACCAAACTTGACTTGCAAACAATCAAAAGTCCACCGTACACTGCAAAAAGTTATCGAAAGTCCACGCCGCCGGAAGGCAAGCAACGATGTCAGAAGAAGACCAGGACCCCACCAACCCTCTCCCCGACGAGATGGACATCGACCTCGACATGCCCAAGGTCCTCGCGCGCTTCGAGTGCGGCGGCCGCTTCAGGTACTACGTCACGAACGGCAGCGTCTTTCGCATCGGCCGATAAGTGCATCACCAAGGGATAAATGCAATGCCACGGGATTGAAGAGGCTTATGTTGCTCTCGTTCCAGTCGCGCCAGATACGCGCCGAGGTTCCTTCGCGTTAGTTCGTGCAATCGACGCTCGCCGCCGTCGCGGGTCCGCGGGTCGGGATCGCGCGCACGATCCTCGTGTCATCTCCGGGGCCTTCGGGCGGCACACGGATCTTGCGCCGTCCGCCCTCGCTTGCGACCCTGGAGCGACCCTTGTCTACGCGCCCGAACCTGCCAGGTGCCACCGCTGCCGGTGATGCGCTGGGCGCCACGCTGGCCCCCACCGAAGCGACGCACGACGAGCGCACGGCGAGCCCCGGCGAGACCTTGCACGCCTTCCTGGTCCCGCTGACGCCGCCCGGGTCGACCCCCACCGACTTGCCGGTCGTGCACGGCACCCCCGAGCGCACCACCCTGCGCGAGCCCACGCCCGCCATCTCCGGGCTCGACAGGACCGCGATCGGCAGCTCCGCGACCGACGGCGGGCCCTCGCTCGACGAGACCCAGCCACGCACCGGCGACCCGCGACGGATCCACCGCTTCGCGGTGCTGCGTCAGATCGGCGCCGGCGGCATGGGTGTGGTGTATGCCGGCTACGACGAGGAGCTCGACCGCCGCGTCGCCATCAAAGTGGTCCGCGAGGACCTGGTCGCCAGCCAGGGCCGCTCGCGGATCTTGCGAGAGGCCCAGGCCATGGCCAAGGTCTCGCACCCCAACGTCGTCCAGGTGTTCGAGGTCGGCGAGTTCGCCGGTCAGGTGTTCGTGGCGATGGAGTTCATCAAGGGCCACACCCTCGCCGACTGGCTCACGACCCAGGAGCGCGGCTGGGAGGACACCCTCGAGATGTACTTGCAAGCCGGGCGTGGCCTCGCCGCGGCGCACCACCAGGGCCTCGTCCATCGCGACTTCAAGCCCGACAACGTGCTGGTCGGCGACGACGGTCGGGCGCGGGTCCTCGACTTCGGCCTCGCGCGCGCCGAGGGCAGCCTCGCGCCGGACAACGACTCCGCGCTGGTGCGCGCGCATCCGCCGGCCTCCGTGCTGACCACCAACCTCACCATGGCTGGCACGATCATGGGCACGCCGGCCTTCATGTCGCCCGAGCAGCACCTCGGCGAGTCCGCCGACGCCCGCAGCGATCAGTTTAGCTTCTGCGTCGCCCTCTACGGCGCCCTCTACGGCTACCCGCCCTTCGCGGGCGACAGCCTCGTCGAGCTCAGCGAGAGCGTCATCGACGGCAAGCTGCGCCCGCCGCCCGCCGACACATCCGTGCCTGCGTGGGTGTTCGCCGGCCTGCGCACCGGCCTGGCCACCGCGCCCGCCGACCGCCACCCGTCGATGGATACCCTGCTCGCCGCGCTCACGCCGGACCAGGTCACGCTGACGCGCCGACGCTGGCAGTGGCCGGCCGCCCTCGTCGGCGTCTCGATCCTCGCCGTGCTCGTCACCCTCATGGTCGTCCGCCAGGGCGACCCGACTGGCGCCGACCTCGAGGCGATCGACCGCCTCACGCTCGCCGCCCGCGACGCCGCCGCCCGCATGCAGTGGGTCTATCCCACGCCGCAGGACCCGCGCGACACCGCCTACAACCGCGTCGTCTTGCTCGAGAACCTCGAGGGCCCCGCCACGGCCCCCGCGTTCGCGGCCGCGTCGGGTCTGCGCGCCGAGTTCGCCGCCGCGCTGGTCGTGCTCGGCGACCGCTACTTCGACGACCCGCAGTCGCGCCCCTACGCCCGCGACTACTACGTGCAGGCCCTCGTGTTCGAGCCGACCGACGCCCGCGCCAGCGATCGCGCCGGCGTCACGCTCGGTCAGGTCGCCGACCTCGAGCAGCGCGCGTCCCGTGGCGAGTTCGACGAGGCAGAGCTGGTCGCCGCCGAGCCGCTGCGGATCCTCGCCGACCCGGACCGCGTGCGCGCCCACGGCAGCGCCCTCGACTTCGCCCGCGACACCGCCCGCGGCAGCGCCCTCGGCCGCGAGCGCGCCACCGCGGTGTTTCGCAAGTCAGGCCTGCTCCGGTCCGACGAGCTCGAGCCCGCCAAGGATCCACCCCCGCTGATCGCGGCGGTCGTGCCTGCGCCCGTCGAGCCCGATCCGGTGATTATGGACGACCCCGTCGCCGAGGATCCGCTGCCGACTCGCCTCGAGCGTGAGCGCCGGCTCAAGAAGCCGGCCGAGGAGACCAAGGCGCCGCCAGCACCCGTCCCCGAGCCCGACCCCGAGCCGCCCGCCAGCAACGACCCCGACGGCTCGCGCACCCTCAGTGACGAGGGCGTGGCTGCCCGCCGCCGCGGCGACACGGCCGAGGCCGAGAAGCTCTACAACCAGGCCCTCGATCTCTGGAACACCAACGCCGCCGCGCTCGCCGGCCTCAGCGACATCCACTTCGAGCGCGGCAGCTTCGACCGCGCCGTGAAGTACGCCGAGAAGGCCGTCCGCGCCGACGCCAACGCCGACAACCTGATGCGCCTCGGCGACGCTTACTTCAAGGTGTTCCGCTACAGCGACGCCCAGCAGCGCTACGAGCGGGCCGCCGCGCTCGGCCACCCCAGGGCCGAGGAGCGACTCACTCGCGTGCGCGACAAACTCGGAGGTTAGTCCGTGCCAAGACCTCCGCTCATAGCGATCCTCACGCTCGCCCTCACCCTCGGTCCGATCCAGGCCCAGGCCCGGCCACCGACCACCACCGCCAAGCCCGGCACCCCCGCTGCGAGCACCGACTCGAAGCTCGCCGTGCTGCCGCTCGCGCTGACCGGCAGCCAGGACGAGACCGCAGGGCCGCGCCTGTCGGGGCACCTGCAGCAGGGCCTCGCGCGCGGCGCCTTCGCGCTCGTCGACGCCGCCGAGGTCGAGCGCCTCGCGGCCGGCGGGTGCAGTGAACAGCGCTGCCTGACCGCGCTGCGCAAGCAGGCCGGCGCGACCTTCGTGCTGCGCAGCGCCGTCACCGTCGACGACCGCGACTATGTCGTGCGCCTTGAGCTGCTCGCCACCGAGGACGGCTCCGTGCTCGCCTCGAGCGAGGAGCGCTGCGATCTATGCGGTCTCGCCGAGGTCGGCGCGCTCGTCGAGGCGCAGGGCGCCCTGCTGCGCCGCAAGCTCGAGGACCTCATCCAGGGCCCGCCGCGCCTCGCCGTCGTCACCCGCCCCGCCGGCGCGCTGGTGCTGGTCGACAACCAACTGATCGGCAAGACCCCGCTTGAGCAGAACTTGCTCGACGGAGAGCACGTCGTCCGCGTCATGCTCGACGGTTACGTCGACGACGAACGCAAGGTCGACCTGGTCGCCGGCGTACGCGAGCGCCTCGAGGTCGACCTGCGCCGCGAGCCGAAGATCGCGCGCTACCGCGCCGCTGGCTGGGCCACCCTGTTCACCGGCATCCCGGTCGCCGCCGCCGGCATCGCCCTGCTGGCGCTCGACGGCCGGCAGGTCCGCCGCCGCTGCAGCGGTATCGACCGCGACCCATTCGGCAACTGTCGCTTCCTGTTCGACACCGACTGGGGCGGCGCCGTCGCCCTCGCCGCCGGCAGCGCGCTGGTCACGGCCGGCGTGCTGCTCTTGCTGCGCACGCGCGACCGCCCGCAGTCTCGCCGCCCACGCGCCCTGCTCGGCCCGACCGGCGTGACGATCGTCGGCCGCTTCTGACACCTGCCGCCGCCACGTGTTAGCGAGCGCGTGGGTGGTTGAAAATATGGTGAAACATAATTGGCCGCGCAGTGGCACAATCGCGGCTCCCCGAGGCCCACCGATGCTCGCACGCCTGTCCGTCGCACTCCTGCTCTCGCTCGCCGCCTGCGCCGCGCACGAGGGGCCCACTCCGACCCCCACCCCGACCCCGACCCCGACCCCGACCCCCGAGCCGCGCGCCGAGGTCCAGGTCGCGATCGCCTCCGTGCAGCTCGCCCAGGACTGCCCCGACCCCGCCACCGACGCCGCCGCGACGCCCACCACGCCCGCGAAGAACGACGAGGCCTACGCGCCGCCGCCCCCCGCAGCCGCGCAAGAGATCGCACCCGAACACCTGCGGCGCGCCGCCCCGATGCCCGGCTCCGCGTTGCCCGGCGGCTGGAGTCCGCCCTGCGTGCAATCCACGATGCAGCTCTCGCTCGCCAACACCGGCGACCGCAGCGGCAAGCTCGAGATCAAGGCGGTCCGCCTGCTCGACGCCCAGAGCAAGCGCGTGCTCGGCCCGATGACCAGCCGCAAACCCAGCGAGTGGAACGCCGAGGGCACCTACCGCCCGTGGAACGAGGAGGTCGCCCCGCGCACCACCGCCAAGGCCGCGTACCGCCTCGCCCAGCCCGACTGGGGCCGCGTCCAGACCGACCTCGGCGGGACCGTCGACCTGTACTCGCGACCCTTCATCCTCGAGGTCGAGGTCGCCGTCGACGGCCGCACCCAGACCCTCCGCTCACCCGAGGTCCTGCGCGAGCAGATCCACATGATCGCGACCTGAGCATGCGCCGCCCAGCGATCGCCATCGTCGCGCTCGCCCTCGCCTGCGAGGCTCCCGCCCCACAGACGACCCCCACGCCCATCGCCGTCGCCATCACCACGCCGACCACCACGACCCCGTGGAGCGACGCCTGGCTGCTCGCGCAGGCGACCCGCTACCTGGACGACCCCACCGCCCGTCGCCGCGCCCTCGAGCGCTCGCTGCAAAACCCCGAGAACCTCTACTCGCGCACCCGCCTCGGATCCTACGGCCGCCCCGATCTCGGCTGGGACCTGCTCCCCGAGTGGAACCCGCGCGTGCGCCCGGTGACGCCCGACACCATCACGCACATGACCGCGCACGGCGAGCCCGAGACCGCCGACACGCGGCTGTGGGACGGCGTGCGCCCGACCACCATGCCGGCGTGGGTCGAGCTCGGCCGCCGCGTGTTCTTCAGCTATCCGCTGCGCCCCGAGATCTTCGCCGAGCACGCCCTCGCCCACCCCGAGGTCGCCCGCGCCGTCGGCATGCACAGCGCGAGCGACGGCACTGTCCCCGGCACCGTCGCCTTCGTCGACATCGACGGCAGCCCGCGCGTCGGCATCACCTGCGCCCTGTGTCACAGCACCGTCGAGTCCGGGGCCGTCGTCGTCGGTCGCGCGCGTCGCGACTTCGACTACGGCGCCATGCGCCTCGCCTATCACCGCGACACCGGCGTCCCGGTCGACCCCGAGATGGCCCGCCGCATGGCGAGCTGGGGCCCCGGCCGCGCCGACATCACCGAGGACGACGACCAGGACCCGGTCGCGATCCCCGACCTGTGGGGCCTACGCGCGCTCGGGACGCTGACGCAGGCCGCGACCTTGCGCCACGGTGAGCTCGGCGACGACGCCCCGCTCGCCCTCGCGATCCGCCAGGAGACCCAGATCTTGCACGCCAACCGCGAGCGCGCCCGACCGCCGCGCGAGCTGGCCTACGCGCTCGCGCTGTTCCTCTACGCGCTCGAACCACCGACCGCCGCCGCCACCCCGACCGCCGCCGCAACACGCGGCGCCGCGATCTTTCGCCGCGACTGCGAGACCTGCCACGCCGACGCCGCTGGCAGCGGCCCGCCGATCGCCTTCGCCGACATCGGCACCGACCCCGCGCTGGCCGCCGGCACCTCGCGCGGCACCGGCCTGTATCGCCCCGCCCCGCTGCTGCGCGTCGCCGCGGCCGCCCCCTACCTGCACCACGGCGTCGTCGCCTCGCTCGCCGAACTGTTCGACCCGGCCCGCATGCGTGACGACTACACCCGCGGCGCCCACGGCCCCGGCGCGATCACGGGCCACCTCCCAGGCACCGACCTCGCCCCGGCCCAGCGCGAAGACCTGATCGCCTACCTCGAGACCCGGTAAAACCCCACCCGAATGCGCATGTGTCGTCCACCACATCGAGGCATCCGCCGTCAAGCGAAACCACTGCGTCTCCCCTCGCCTTTTCTTGCACGCAGAGAGTAGAACCGACGAGGAGGTCCGATGACCGAGACCATCGTCGTCTACACCGGCGCGCCCAACAGCGAGGATGCCGCCCGCGAGCTGTGTGAGCGCATCACCGCCGAGATGCCAGGCGCCCCACCGGACGCCCTCGTGCTGTTCGCCTCGCCGCAGTACGACCAGCCGGCGCTGCTGCGGGCGCTCGCCGAGCGCTGCCAGCCGAAGGTGCTGGTCGGCGCCTCCTCGGCCGGCGAGTTCACCTCCGACGCGCGCGGCACCGGCCTGGCCTGCGCCCTCGCCCTGAGATCCGGCGAGATCCTGTTCGCCGCCGGGGTCGGTCGAGGCATCGGCACCGACCGCCAGAAGGCCGCCCAGCAGTTGGCCAGCGCGTTCCGTGACCCCACCCCCCGGACCCACCCTTATCGCTGCGCGCTGATCCTGACCGACGCCCTCGCCGGCTACGCCGACGACCTCGTCGAGCAACTGACGATCGCCACCGGCGGGCAATATCAGTTCTTCGGCGGCGGCGCCGGCGATGACGCCCAGTTTCGCCGCACCAACGTCTTCTTCGGCGCCGAGGCGCTCACCGACGCCGTCGTCGCGCTCGAGATGCTCTCGACCAAACCCCTCGGCATCGGCGTCGGCCACGGCTGGAAGCCCGCCAGCCCCGGGATGCGCGTCACCGAGGCGCGCGGCATGACCCTGCTCAGCCTCAACGGCCTGCCCGTCGTCGACGCCTTCGAGGCCCACGCCCTGGCCACCGGACAGAGCTTCGACCGCGACGCCCCGCTGCCGTTCTTCCTGCACAACATCCTCGGCATCGACACCGGCAGCGGTTATCGCCTGCGCGTCCCGCTCGCGGTCGGCGACGACGGCTCCGTCACCTGCGCCTCGGAGATCCCCGTCGGCGCCAAGGTACACATCATGGCCACCGATACCGGCTCGGCCGTCGAGGCCGCCAGGCGCGCGACCGAGTCGGCGATCGCGGCGCTGCAGGGCAAGCAGCCGCGGGTCGCCCTGTTCTTCGACTGCGTCGCCACCCGCCTGCGCATGGGCGAGGCCTTCGGCCAGGAGCTCGACGCGCTCGGCGATCTGCTCGGGCCCGCCGTCTCGTTCCTCGGCTGCAACACCCACGGCCAGATCGCCCGCGCCGACGGGCAGTTCGGCGGGTTTCACAACTGCACCGCCGTCGTCTGCGTCCTGCCCGAGTAAACCCGTGACCGACGCCCCACCCCTCTCGCTGCTCGCCGAGCTCGCCGAGGTCGCCGGCCGCCCGCAAGCCGCGCGTGCGCTCGCCCGCAAGCTCGGCGCCGACGAGCTGCTGCTCCTGGTCCGCGACCCCGAGCTCGGCGTCCTGCTGCCCGCCCCCGGCTTCCCGCAGACCTGGCGCGGCGGGGCGACCTGGCGGGCCTTCCTCGCCACCTGCGCCGCGCCCGGCCGCCACCGCAGCAGCGTGCAATTGCGTGACGGCGAGCCGCCGGTCGCGGTGCTCGGCCACGTCGGCGCCGACGGTGCCACTTTGGTGTTGATCGGTGGTGCGCCGCTGGAGACCGGGGTCGACGCCTTGTTGCCGGCGCTGCCGCTGTTGTGTGCGCTGCTGCGGGCCGAGGCGGCCGCTCACATCGCGGAGGGCAACGCCGCGGCCGCGCGTGACGCTGGCCGTCACGCGCGCGACCTGGCCCGCGCCCTCGACACCACCCGCGGCGACCTCGAGGGCTCGCTGCGCGAGTCGGCCCGCCTCAACCGCGAGCTGCAGCACGCCGGCCGCCGCAAGGATGAGTTCCTGGCGATGCTGGGCCACGAGCTGCGCAACCCGATGGCCGCGATCACCAGCGCCCTGGAGTTGATGCGCGTGCGCCCCGATACCCTCGAGATCCTCGGCAAGGCGCGCGCCGTGATCGAACGGCAGTCGCAGCAGCTCAGCCACCTCATCGACGACCTCCTCGACGTCGCCCGCGTCACCCGCGGAAAGATCGCCCTGCGCCGCCAGCCCATCGAGCTCGACGAGGTCCTGCGCCGCGCCGTCGAGACCACACACACCCTCATGAACGCCAAGATGCACCGCCTGCACGTCCGCTACGCCCCCTCGCTGCGGGCCCTCGCCGACCCGACCCGGCTCGAGCAGATCGCCACCAACCTGCTCAGCAACGCCGCCAAGTACACCGACGACGGCGGACGGATCGACGTCTCGCTCGCGCGTGAGGGCGCCGAGGCCGTGCTGCGCGTGCGAGACAGCGGCATCGGCATCGCCCCGGAGCTGCTCGCCAGCGTCTTCGAACCGTTCGTCCAGGTCGCCCCCGCGATCGACCGCTCGCAGGGCGGCATCGGCATCGGCCTCACCCTCGTCAAGGAGCTCGCGGCCCTCCACGGCGGCAGCGTCGACGCGGCCAGCGTGGTCGGCGAGGGCAGCGTGTTCACCCTGCGCATCCCCGCGATCCCAGCGGATGAGGCCGCGCTCGCCAGCACCGAGGTCGTCGCCACCCGCCCGTCCGAGCGCCGCGTCCTGGTCGTCGACGACAACATCGACTCCGCCGAAATGCTGGTCGAGCTGCTCGCCATGTGGGGGCATACCGCCGTACACGCGCCCGATGGCCCGCACGCCCTCGCCCTCGCCCCCGAGTTCGCCCCCGACATCGTGCTGCTCGACATCGGTCTGCCCGGGCTCGACGGCTACGAGGTCGCCCGCCTGATCCGCCAGGACCGGGCCCTCGACCGCGCCCGCATCATCGCCATGACCGGCTACGGCCAGGCCGAGGACCGCCAGAAGACGAAGTCAGCCGGGTTTACCGCCCACCTCGTCAAGCCGATCGACTTCGAGGAGCTGCGCGTCGTGCTCGGCGAGTGACCTCTATTTGGCCACGAGCTTCACGGCGCGCCCGTGCGGCAGCGACCGGCTCCGGTCCGCGGATGACCTGCACCCGCAGCGCGTGCCCACCGGCCGGCACCGACGGCGGCATCACGGCAGGCATCGGCGTCGGCGCGACCGGCACGACCACCGCCGTCGCGGGCGTCTCCGAGATCGCCGGCGCAGCCGCGGGCACGGGCGACCGACATCCGGACACGAGGAGCCCGCGCCACGACGAACGCATGGCCGGGGCTACCGCAGGTGTCCGGGGTCTCGAAGCCACTACGCATACCTTCGTCGACCCGCCCGATCCCGCGCCGATGCAGGCGTCGGCGGTCACTGTCTCGAGGTCATCGTCTCGAACTTCGTCGACGCGGCTTCCCGCTTGCTGATACCGTGGATTCGCATGGAGCTCGTCTGGCTATCGGCGCACCTTCTCGCGGCCACACTCGTGGTCGATCCGGTCGTCACGAGCCCGGATGCCCCCAAACCGCCCGTGGAGGCCCCTGTGGCCCCCGTGGCCGAAGTCGCCGAAGTCGCCGAACCGGTCGTGGCCCCGGTCCCGGCCGACGTGGCCCCGGCCGAGGTCGTCCGCGTCAAGCGTGACTTCGGCAAGCCGAACTTCGACCTCGTGATCGACGCCTGGGCCGACGTCGAGGCCGCCCACCTGCGAGAGATCCGGCTGTGGTGGACCAACAGCGATGAGGTCGGTCACCGCAAGCCGCTCGGGCGGATGATCGAGCGCATGGTCAAGTTGCAGTATCGACGCATCTCGGACACCGCGCTCACCGTCGCGGTCGCTGGCGACGGCAAGCGCTTCACCTTCACCGTCGAGCTCAACAAAGACGGCAAGGTCGTCACCTACGTCCCGATCGACACCGAAGGCGGCCGCTACATCGGCCGCTGCCGCACCGACAGCGCCCGCCTGCTGGCCCGCCGCGTGCTCGGCATGCCGGTCGGTATCGCGTACATCGCGGTCAATTGCCGCGACGGCCGCGGCGTCCTCCAGCAGGGCAAGCTGCGCTACCGCGAGATCTGAGCCCTCGCCGGTCGAACCCTCGATCCCGGCGAGCAGCCACCCCGACGCGCTCAGGGCTGGATCGGATCGCCCCAGCCGCCGAGCGGACCGAAGCCGGCGAAGCCCTCGTCGCCGCCGATGTTGACCTCGTGCATGACGTTGCCGCCGGCCTCGGCGCCCTGCCACGTGCCGAACACCCACATCCCGGTGACCGTCGTCGCCGGCTCCTCCGGGGTGTACAGCGTCGACACGTCGAGGCTGCCCATCAGACCCGGCGGCAGCAGTTGGGCCTGCACCTCGGCGCGCTCGACCGTGGTGGCGATCAACACGGCGTCGCGCTGCTCGTCGAACTCCTTGGCCTCGGTGACGAAGTCCAGCTTCACGTCGATCTCCATGCGGTCCGTGCACTCGGTGAAGCCGCTGTCGTTGCCGGAGTCATCCCAGTCGGGGTTCGCCTCCGAGTCGATCCAGCGCACCTCGCCGCCCTCGTGGCGCAGCTCGACCAGCAACGGCAACTGCTTGCCCTTCCAGTCCGGGCTGAGCGAGGTCGGCTCGTTGGCGATCGCCAGCGTCGTCATCCGCACGCCGAGCTTGTCGGCCAGCAACTGCGCGCCCGAGAAGCCGCCCATCGACACCTCGTCCAGCACCAGCACCGTCGGCGTGTCGATGCACGGCGCGTTGCCCTCGCCGGTGCCCGTCTCGCCGCCGGTCGTGTCGTTCGCGCCGGTCGTCTCCGTGGTCGTCGAGGTCGCCGTGCCGGGTCCAGTGCTCGGCCCGGTGGTGACCTCGGTCGGCCCGCCGGTGGTGCCGCTGGTGGTCTGGTCGCCGCCGGTCGCGCTGCTGGTGCCACTGGTGCTCGCGGTGGTGTCGTCGCCGCCCTTGTCGATCGTGCACCCCAGGAGGGCCGCGAGGGAGAGCGCGAACGGGCTGAATTTACTGAAGTTAGTCGAGATCATGACAAATCAATCCTTGGTGAAGTTAAGCGAGAAGTCGCGAGCCTAGCGCGGATCGACCGGCAGAAGTAGTCGACGCGGTATGAGCGCGGGAACTTTGGCCAACGGCCGGTGTTAAACGCCCCGTGACCCGCTCGCCCATGCCCGCCGCCGCGCTCGCCGAGGTCGTCGTCAGCCTCGGTGGCACGATCCTCGATGTCCGCCACATCGGCCGCACCGGCGCCAGCGAGCGCGGCTCGACCTGGTGCCCGTGGCTCCCGCGCTACACCCTCGGCGAGGGCCCGAACGTCCACATGCCGGTGGCGATCGCCGGCTGCGACGCGGCCGGCAGCTTCACGCTGGTCGAGGCGAGCGCCGCCGGCATCGTCGTCCATCTCGTCGCCGCGCTCTCGGGCCAGCTCGTGCGCGGCGAGCAGAGCATCACCGTCGAGGCGCTGCTGGCGACCGGCGAGTCCACGATCGTCTTGCAGCCCGGTGATCACGCGACGCTCCAGCTCGGCGCGCTCGAGCTCGCTATCCGGGTCGAGGCCGCCACGCCGATCCAAAAGTTCCGCGCCCAGATCGACCGCCCGCTGTGGCTCGCGCAGGCCGGCGCGATGGCGCTGTTCGCCGTGCTCATGGTGGTCGTGCGACACAGCGAGCCCGGGGCCGCCGCGCGCTTCGACGACCCCGAGGTGCAGGCCAACCTGATCCGCTACTTCAGCGCCGCCGAGCCGACCACGTCGACCGCATCGACCGCATCGACCGCATCGACCGCGCCGACCACCCGCCCGGCCGCGCCCGCGACCACCACACCGACGCTGCGCGAGCCGCCGAGCATCGCACGCGCCCCCGAGTCGATGCCGGTCGTCGCCGACGCCTCCGGGCCCGTCGCGCAGGGCACCACCGACCTCGCCAAACACGCCGGCATCTTCGGACTCCCCGACTTCCTGCGCGCGATCGAGGAGGCCAGGGTCGCCGCAAAGGAGTCGATGACCCACTACGTGCCCAGCGCCCGCGACACCGCCGTGTGGGTCGCCGCCGCCGCCAGCGACCCGATGCGCGAGCTGACCGCCGGCCTCGGCCTCGCCGACACCACCCGCGGCGGCGGAGGCAAGGCCAGCGGCGTCGTCGACATCGACTTCGCGTGGCTGTTCGGCATGAACAGCAAGACCGGCAAACCCGGCAAGCTCGCCTACGGCGGCGGCAAGCGGGCCGCGCAGGAGAAGTTCGCCGAGCGCGACCCCTCGAGCCAGCCCGAGCACCGCCAGAGCGTGGTGTGGACCGCCAGCGTCGGCCGCGACCTGATCCGCGGCGTCGTCAACCGCAACAAGCCCGCCGTGCGCCAGTGCTTCCGTGACGGCCTGCTCAAGAACCCCGGCCTGCAGGGTGAGGTCGAGGTCGCCTTCACGATCGAGAGCGACGGCACCGTCGCCTACCCCAGCATCGTGCGCAGCACCGTCGCCGACCGCGAGGTCGAGGCCTGCGTCACCGGCACGATCAAGGCCTGGAAGTTCCCGGTGTTCGTCGCCAGCGGCGGCGCCGTCGACGTCCGCTTCCCGTTCACCGTCGGCGCGGCCTGAGCCCAAGGCGCTCGACCACCGAGGCATCGACCGCGCGCCAGACCTCGCCCGCGAGCTCGAGGTCGACGTGCCCCGCGCTGTGGCGACTGAGCATCCTGGGCCCGCTGGTCAGTCAGCCAAGAAAACGCACCGAAGGCGCGCGTTTACTCCACACACCCCTCCGCAGTACCGGCATCCTTAAGCGAACTCTCGGGCGGACGTTTCGGGCCAGCCGGGGGCGTCAGCGGGCCGAGCGGGACGCTCGCCGTCGGGTCGCCTGGCCCGGGTGAAGTCGGCCTGTACTTCGAGGGATTGACCGCGCAGAGAACGGCGCGCCCAGGTGGCTCCACCGTCGCGTAGGTCCCTGGACGAGGCGTGAGTCCCGACGCGGCAGCGATCTCCTCAGCGCGGACGCGCGGTGCGTCGATCTCCGCCTCGATCGCTCTCGCATGTTCCTCAATCTCCTCTCGATCCTGTCGGTCAGTCGTTTTTCTTGCGGTGGCCCGCAATCCCGCAACGACAGCCTTGTGCGCCGTCTTGTCCTCATTCAATCGATCTTGATCCGTGATCTCCTTCCATGTGTTTTCGAGGAGAAACGGGATAGAGAGCGCCTGGAAGATCTTCAGCACGAACGTCGCGCAAGTTACGCCACGCGACGCCCCCATGTCGAAGCTGCCATCGAGGCGGAGTTTCACGTCATGAGAATCTATCGCATAGCCGATTCCGCGAGTCTTTCTGAGCCGTTGGGCGACGACAATGCACATGAGCCGCAGATGCTCCCCTTCATCTTCGTCCAGGGTTGGGACGACCATGACGACTGGGCCACATCCATGACCTCTAGCGAGAAACTCCGCGGGGGTATCGTCGCATGTCAGGTAATGCCACGCCTGGTGAAGCAGGCGGCGCGAACCAGGTGGCTCGCAACTGTACCAGAGCGCCACGTGGGCTCCCACTTGGCTGCTGTGGGAAACAACGCAGACTGGAAACTCGCAAGCCTGTGAGATATCAATCTGGCGAATTTCGACCGGCATCCCTGAGCCTCGTCTCAATGCGTGTGCGACGGTCCTCGGAGTAGTTCCAGCGCTCATGCAGCGCCGTCAAGAGGCGCTCGAAGAAATTCGTCCAGGCGACGCCAAGTCGGCCCTGCTCGCGCGCGGTCACAGCAGCTAACCCGGTAGTGACGCTCGGGTCGATGCGATCCACCTGGATCTGCTCGAGGACAGCTCGAGCCTGCGCGAGTTCATCGCCAAGCAACAAGCCGTCCACGTAGCAAACGAGCTGCTCCGCAGCGGCTTGCTTGCGATCCTCCGTGATCGCTTGCTCGACTTGGTTCAACACCTGCTGAATCTCAGCGAGCCCTGCTTTCCGCGCGACGTCATACGCCCCATTAACGAATGCTGGGACATGCTTTGCTTGAAGCTTCACGCTAGCCCAGATTGGACCTGCAGCCGGCACCGCTTTAAAACAGAGTGGGAGCTCTCCCGGGTCGGGAAGAACTGTCGGATCAGCCCACGTCCCGTTGTCTGACTGCGCGAGCAGCCCGTCCGCCTGAGCGTGGGAGATGTACTCGAGGTTCTGCAGGTGCCGAATCGCTATCTCCCTCGGTGTCTGGAAGCGGTCGAGAGCTCGGCGGACCCGGAGAGCGGCCTCGTCGATAGTGGCTGGCGCGGACCTTTGGTTGGTGTCAAAGAGCTGAGCCAGCCCCGCATTCGGAAGGAGAAGTTCGGCGGCAAAGCCCTTGGCCCTGGCTTCGAGCTGCTTATTTCGGCCGGCAGAACCATGTCCCTTGATCTGGTCGTCGAGTGCGATTTGGACCCGGCCTGGGCGACTCGGATCGAACAGTACATGGCAGAGCTCGTGGGCAAGGTACACGCTGGCCAAGCGCGGGTTCTTTATGCGCGAGCCATCATCCTCCGCGAGCACCACAGCAGCACAAGCGCGGTCAGCATCGAGGGCTGCGGCAGCACGGAGGTCGGGGGAGCGAAGCCCGCGCACCAGGACGGGGATGCCGAAGTGGCTCTCCAAGAGCTCTCGCATGTCGCCGAGCGGCCTGTCGCGATTCCCAAGGACTTCGCGCACCTCCCGTGCGAGACGGTGTCCCTGCTTCGCAGCGTCCCGCGGATTCGGTAGGGATGGCGGCAAAGCTTTAAAGCAGCGGCGATTGAGCGTCGTGCGCTCCGTGTTCGGGGATTCGGCCGTGAAGACCCTGGCCGCGCGCATGGCCTCCTCGAACACCGTAAGGTCGGCGCTGTCGAACATGGGCGTCGCGCTGTGCAGGAGGAACACGGTGAACTTGGAGGAGTCGTCGGGCTCGACCCACTCCTCGCCTGCCGAGCGGAGACCGAACACTCTGGCGAGCTGCTCGATGTCCTCCGCGCGTCCCTCACCGCGTTCGACCTGCTCTAGCGTCCCAGGAGACAGCCCGGCCTCGGCAGCGCACAGGTCGAACGAGAGTCCGCGTAGCTGACGGAGTGCAGCCAGGCGGTTTCCTTCGGGTGTCGCCATGGTCCCTGTTCTCTAGAACGACTGGTAAGTGCGTGTCAAGCGCTGGGCGACGTGGCTTGCGGGCGCTCGACCCCATGCTGAGAGCGAAGCAGGCGGCCCCCGGGGTCTGCCCCACGCCCAGCCCGCCAGGCGAGGCTCGACCGCGTTGCGGTAGCTCCGAGGCCGAAGTCATCCCGATCAGCCAGAAGCGGCGGAGAGGGGCATAGGAGGGGCTACAGACAAGAAATGGAAGGTGGACAGGGACCGAAACGGGCTTTACCTAACTTTACGTGGCGGACATACGCGAGCAAGCCGGCCCCTGCATGTTCTGCTCATGACCAGTCACGACAATGCCACCAAGCCCTCCTGCAACCACAAGTCACGCGGCCCTCGCCGCTGGGGTCGCCCGGCCCTGCTCTCGCTCGCGCTGCTGCTCGGGCTCGGCGGGGTCGCGATCGCGGCCGGGCCGTCGATGCATCACCAGCACCCGCGCACGCCGGAGGAGGCGCGCGCGCACGTCGACGGCATGATCGATCATCTGATCGAGAAGGTCGACGGCAGCGAGGCGCAGCGGGCCGCGCTCAAGGCGATCGCCGGCCGGGCCGCCCCCCAGATGGAGGCGCTGCACAGCGAGGGGCGCGACATCAAGGGTGAGCTGCGCGACCTGTTGACCGCGGAGAAGATCGACCGTGCGGCGCTCGAGGAGGCTCGCAAGGACGCGGTCGACCTGGTCGAGCGCGGCAGCAAGCTGGTCCTCGCCGGGGTGGCCGACGCCGCCGAGACCCTGACGCCCGCCCAGCGTCGGCAGATCGCCGAGACGATCGCCCGCTTCGGGCGCTAACATCGGGCGATGAGCGGGCGGGTCCTCATCATCGACGACGACGAGCGCCTGGCGGCGATGTTGTCGAGCTACCTCGCGGGCCGCGGCTACACGGTCGAGCACCGCGCTGACGCGGCCGGCGGCCTCGCGCAACTGCGGTCCGGCAAGCCCGACGCCGTGGTGCTCGACGTGATGCTGCCCGACCTCGACGGCTTCGAGGTGCTGCGACGGATCCGCGCCACCTCGGAGGTGCCGGTCGTCATGTTGACCGCGCGCGGGGAGGACACCGACCGCATCGTCGGCCTCGAGCTCGGGGCCGACGACTATTTGCCCAAGCCCTTCAACCCCCGCGAGCTGGTCGCCCGGCTCGCGGCCGTGCTGCGTCGCGGAGGCGCCGGTCATGGCGGCAGCAAGCCCGAGGCGCGCCAGGTGCTGCGCTTCGGCGCCCTCGAGATCGACCGCGATGAACGCACTGTGCGGCGAGGCGGCGAGGCGCGGCCGTTGACGGGGCATCAATTCGAGCTGCTGTGGGCCCTGGCGGACAGCGCCGGGCGGGTGCTCTCGCGGACGCAGTTGATGGAGCGCGTGCGCGGCGAGGACTTCGACCCGCTGGACCGCAGCATCGACGTCCACATCTCGAGGATCCGCGCCGCGATCGAGGACGACCCGCAGCACCCGCAGCGGATCGTCACCGTGCGCGGCGCGGGCTACGTATTCGCCACGGCCGATCGAAAGGGCTGATCCGATGCGTCGGCTGTACTTGCAATTGTATCTCGCGTTCCTCGGCATCGCCGCGGCGATCGTCGCGGTCGCGCTGCTGTCGAGTCGCATCGTGATGAACTGGCAGCCGCCCGACAGCCCGCGCCTGCGCGCCATCGCGGAGCTGCTGGTCGAGCGGTTGCCCGACGAGACCGCTGCGCGAGATTCGGAGCTGCGGCGCCTCGGCGAGCGCCTCGACGTCGACGTGACGCTGTGGGACCCCGCGGGCCAGGTGCTCGCGGCCACGCCCGATCGCCGGCTCGCGGCGCCGCAGCTCGGCGGCCCGCCGACCCAGTGGACCCACCCCTCCGACGGCCTCGTCGTGATCAACCGACTCGAGGATGGTCGCTGGCTCGGCGTCGGCGTCGACGCCGGCACCGACTTCTGGCACTTCACCCACTTCGCGCTGCTGCTCGGGCTGGTCGCGCTGATGATCGCCGGGCTGTGTTATCCGCTCGCGCGGCGGATCACGCGGCGGATCGAGGATCTGCGGCGCGGGGTCGAGGGCTTCGGCGCGGGCGAGCTCGGCAGCCGCGTCGAGGTCGTCGGGCGCGACGAGGTCGCCGCGCTCGCCACCCAGTTCAACCGCGCGGCCGACCGCATCGAGGCGCTGGTGTCCGGGCAGCGACGCATGCTCGCCAGCGCCTCGCACGAGCTGCGCTCGCCGCTGGCCCGCCTGCGCATGGCCGTCGAGCTGCTCGCCGACGCCGCGCCGCAACAAACGACGCTCGCCAGCGAGGCCGCGCGTGACATCGAGGAGCTCGACGCGCTGGTCGGCGACCTGCTGCTGAGCAGCCGGCTCGAGGCGCGCCCCGAGGTCACGCGCGCGCCGGTCGACCTCGCACCGATCGTCGCCGAGGAGGCCCGGCGCGTCGGCGCCACCGACCTGTCTTCGGGGACAGCCGAGATCCGCGGCGACGCGGCCGCGCTGCGCCGGCTGGTCCGCAACCTGCTGGAGAACGCCCGCACCCATGGACAGCCGCCGATCGAGATCTCGATCGAGACCACCACGGCCGGCGTCCGCCTGACCGTCGAGGACCGCGGCCCAGGCGTGCCAGAGGCCGAGCGCGAGCGCATCTTCGCGGCCTTCTATCGCCCGGACGGCCACCGCGAGGGCGACGGTGGGGTCGGCCTCGGGCTGGCGCTGGTGCGCCAGATCGCCGGCCTGCACGGCGGTGGGGTCCGCTGCGAGGCGCGGCCGGGCGGCGGGAGTCGCTTCATCGCCGAGCTGCCGCGCGGCTGAGGAGGCGTTGCGGCGCGCCGGGTCTCGCTGGCGTGCGCACGGTGGCGGCCCGGCCGGTCGACCCGGCCTGGCGCTTCGCCGCGTCCGGCTCGCCCGCGTGGCCGTGGTCGAGCGCGCTGTGCTGCCAGCCGAGCGCCGCGGGGTCGTAGTCCTTGGAGTCGAAGCTGCGGGTCCAATACTGCGGACGCGCCCCGCTCTCCAGCACACCCGCGACCGTCGGCACCGAACCGTTGTGAAAGTACGGCGCGCTCGCCCACACCCCGTCGAGCGGCGGCGCCATGTACCCATATTGCGGCTCGAGGACGCCCCTCGCCTGGGTCGCGCTCGCTGGCCGCCGAAGACGCAGCGAGCCATACCGCTCGCGCCGACTCGCGCACTCGCACGACCGCCTTTGGTACCGTCGGCGCTCCCATGAGATCCTCCGCTGCTCTGCTGTTGCTCGTCGCGCCCCCGCTCGCTTGCTTCGCCGACGCCGGCACCGACACCGTCGCCAGCTCGATCAGCGGCGTCAGCCAGGACGCCACCGGCACCACCGGAGC
>Ga0105045_10001552_pt1 | contig 18899 bp, 15 predicted proteins | sample MAT02_FD_78089 | JGI IMG/M metagenome (GOLD analysis project Ga0105045, IMG submission 78089) | Freshwater microbial communities from Lake Fryxell liftoff mats and glacier meltwater in Antarctica - MAT-02 (megahit assembly) | ecosystem: Environmental > Aquatic > Freshwater > Ice > Liftoff... | reverse complement strand
CATTTCCATCTTCAAATGGATGGATAGAAACAAAGTACAGATGTGCAATTCCTGCGCGTGTCAAAGCTGGAAGAGGATCTCGGCCGTCGGGAGCTGTTTTGATAAACCAATCAATAAAAGCATCCATTTCCTTTTTCATTATTTTTGAAGGAGGTGCTTCAAAATGAATAGTGGGTTTACCGATTGGCCCAGATATAACTTGCATGGATTCAGCATGCGTGCGATAGCTACCTATATCTCTCAGATCACTGCGCCCATTTGTTATCATTTTGTGCCAGGTATAAAGCGTCTTGTGTGAAAGTGGCTTGTCAAAGTTTTCATATAAATCCGTTACCATATTGGCAATTCCGCTTTCAGCCGGATTAACCCGACGGTTGTCCGTTTCAAGCCCGAAATTGCGGCGAATAGAAACTTGAACACTATCTCGATTAAGATATTCACCCTCAATTTCTGATGTTTTCACAGCCTCGTTCGTCATCATATCGACAACTAGAAAGTTTTTGTCATCCTTTTTAAAATGCTTTGCTACACCTACAAGCACGCCAGATTGGTGCAAAAATTTTGCCTCTGCTTCTTGAAGTGCCTTTTTCTCCCACTGGAAAGATGGCCAGTCACTTTGTTCCCAATTCCATTGCATGAGTTAAAACCTCTACATTTATAACTCACAGAATAGCATTTCTTGAGTTATAAAGTTGTCATTTTTAACTCAGTGGTAATACACGTAATATAATGATTCGAACATAGTGTCGCTTGAAGGGAAGATTACTAAGGATAGTTAGGTACGTTGAATACTTGGCCTGTTTTTAGCCGTTTCTAGTATCTCAACTCGAAAAGTTCGAAAATCGTCCCACTCGGGGAGCCACTTAAAATTAAGCAAAATTAAAAATAAAGATTGCTTTTCTCGTAACAGCATAATCAAACTTTTTATTACTACTATTACTATTTATTGTTAAAAATACCTGAATTGCCGTATTGTGAAATATGCGCACAATTTCCAGAAACATCACAAGCTTCACTCCCTACACAATGATGACAGTAAAAAAGATTATTAGGATCATATTTGCGTTTTATTGAGTAAAGTCTTTTATAGTTACCTCCCCAAAATGCATTCTGCCAATCTTTTTCAAAATAGTCTGCCTCATTTAAATAAGTTCCAGCATTAGGTGTTATGTCTTTGAAGAGCTGAAATGCATCTTGATAGTTCTTAACTATTTTGGAAACAGTTGCTTCATTGATCTCTTTTCCTTTAATACTTGGAAAAACTTCATTGCTGCCCGTTGCAATAATAACCAGCGCAGCTGCTTCAAAAACAGCAGGATTTGTAGCAGTCAGTTTAGTGCGCTGTATGGCGTCTTTGGCTGCTCCTGCTAAACCTTTGTTCACATGTAAAGAAATGGGTGCTAATCGTGAGGCCATAAATAGCGTTTGTGATAATTTATCTATATTATCATCTGTAAACATGCTCAATGGTAACCATCGTGACAAGTAAGTATACCAATACTTAGATGCTTCGCCAGTATTTGGTTTCCACCAAAACTGTGAAAAAGTATCATCACTCGTATTGAGTACGACTAAATCAGAATGGTTTTCCTTCCAAAAATTATAATCCCAAACCTTATCCGAAGGTATGATGAATATTTCATTTTCAAAAGTATAAGCGTTACCCGATTTTTTTATCCATTAAATAAGCGGTTCCCAACTATTCTGGGCTTGATTTTTTGTTAAGCCCTGAAACACCATAAAAATATCAACAGTATTATTTTCATTGAAAGAAATTTGCTCTCCCCAATGCTCATTGTTTATATTTTCTCGATAAAATGAAATGAACTGTTTAATTAATTTTTTATAATCATCGTCAGTCTTCGTCGTAATTTTAGCTTTGTATAGACCAAAGTTTGAAGGCAGATCAAAAGTTTGCAAGGTCATTTTTGTCACTACGCCAAATGTGCCTCCACCCCCGCCGCGCACAGCCCAAAATATATCTTTATTCTGACATTCATTTGCAATCAAAACTTTACCTTGCGCACTGACAATCTCTACTTCAATGATATTGGCTGCAGCGCTACCATATTTTTTAGAAAATGACCCAAAACCACCGCCTTGCGTAAATCCACCAGCGGCACCAACTGTTGTGCAGCCACCGCCTTGAACATAACGATGGTGTTTTGTTGTTACTTGATTATAAGCATCAATCCACCGCGTTCCCGCTTGAACGGTAACAGCAAATATCCCTTTTTGAGAAGGAAGACAACCTGTAGGGACAAATGCATCATGCATGACTACTTCGCGCATAGGATGTGTCCAAATTAAAAGAGAATTCGCTGCATTATTACGCCCCAAATAATCATGCCCTCCACCTTTGATAACTAATCTAAGATTATGATTGCGCGCAAAATTCACAGCCGCCACTACATCTTCGGTGGTTTTTGCTTCTACAGCATATTCGCTAACTTGTGCAGTCCAAGCTTTATACCACCCTTGGCTTTGCGTTTCACCAGACTTGGACTGTAGATAAAATGGATTTTGCATATTTTTCAATGTCGTTTGACAAGATTTACCGTTGGGATCTTCATGACAAGCAGCCAAAGCTGCTTGGGGCTTTACTAAACGTCCTGTGAGTTTTTCTGCTAACAAGTTCCAGTGCTTTTTATCCGGCCAACATTCTAGACTAGGCAAGCAGCGATACTCTACAATCGAGCTGGATTCTTGAAAATGATTTAATTTAGGATTTTCGGCAAAAGACGAACTTGTTAAAAGAAATGAAGCAAACAGTATGGACAATATTTGAGAAAGGTAGGGTGTATGCTTACTTGAAAAATCCATCTTAAAGCTCACCAGCTAAATCACTATTGGTTTCAACCCTTGGAGTTCCGGGAGTTTATAATCATTTCTAGCCTCTCAACCGGAAAAGTTCGAAAATCGTCCCACTCGGGAGCCAACTTAAATAAAGACATCTTATTGAAGGACAATCTTCTTACTTGGGAAAAAGAATAAAAAAAGTAAAGTAATAATATTTATAAATGAAACAAAAAACAGCAGGACGTACCAGCCAGAATATCCTATATCCCTAAATCTTTTAATATACAAACATAACATTGAGCAAATCGCAACAACAATGCCAAGGATATAAGAAAGCGCGGTTAATAGCTTAAAGATATTGGTTAACTCAATATTGCTAAAATCAGTAAGGAATGACGGGACAAATACAAAAACAGAGGCTAATACCCAAGTAACAATTACACCTAATAAAAAAGGTAATCGAGTGATTTTACCCTTGGGAGAAAATAATAAACTGAATATATTCATAGTATTATTCGCACTCCTAATTGATGATATATTCAGAACGTAGATACAAAACCTTCTAAATGCAATTAAGCAAAAGCCATAGATTCTAAGAGATTACACCCCTTTTATATTATTTAATAGCGTTTCAAGAGATCCTTTAATAAACCAATTTTGCATATTTCTACTTTTGTTTTGAGTAGCAGTCTGAAATCGATAGATCGCCAATGAAGAAAAAATCACAAATGGATTTTATTGTGGGCATCCGCTAATTGATAAGCATTAATAATATTTGCGCATATCCTTAAGCTAAAGAATTTGGTCGCTATTGGGTTAACCACGCATTAAATCTGTTTTAAAGGCTATATCAAAGACACCATTAGGTTGAAACATTTCTATCAAATGCTTATACATTACTGGTCTGTTATCACTCCCTGCTGTGCTTAGCAATAAATCGTGGCCATGAACAGCAATATCTTCTACGATTCTTTCATAACGGTAATAAGTAATGCGTTATTTATTAACATCTATCTTTTTTATAGCCTTGATAGAAAAGCGCTTCTTCATGAGGGTTTTTCCACACATTAGCAGCACCTGCGCCAATAAACATGAGACCACGCTCAATGTGAGCCATAATAGGTTCATCCCAATCTACTATATAGAGAGTGTCTTTATTATCAATTAGCACGCAGTTTCATCACCGATGAGTTCACTTTTAATATGGACGTAAAGTGATCTAAACGCTTCTCGCCATTTAGGTGAATAAGCTTCTTGGCGAATCTGATTCTGAATGATTAATGGTATATACCGCTCGCACTTGAAGTGTAATGGGTATATACCTATTGCACTTCAAGATGCGAAGCATAGAAGAAGTGCTGCCTTACGCGATGGGGGTTATCAGGGGGAAAAACGCGATTTTCCCCCTGATTGCAAGCGCAAAATTAATCACTGGATATGAGCCGCATTTAAGCCAGTGGTAATTCAGGTTTTGCTAATTGCGTATCTGTTAATTTATGGAAGCACCCTTTGCCAAAAATCACCAGGCTTCGTGATCTTTGTTCCGAAAAATCGTGATTTTTTAGCCTTTATCTCGTTTGCAACGGTGAAAACTCTGATTTCGCAGAATGCCAAGGTAGGGAGGAATTACAACGAAAATATTTATTAACTCTCATCTGACAAACTATATACTGTAGATAACAATCCGTTTGTTTGACATAATTAATATAGTGATTCTGACGCCTCTTGATTACATACACATTTGCAGATTTCTTCGTTATTTTTTGGGTAGATGATAAATATGACAGAAACTTCAATCGAGAATCCTAACGACAATACTAAAGGCAACCTAACAAGCAAGGCCCACCAAGATATTCAAGCCACCGCTTTGCCCACATCAAGCGAAGTGCAACCTGTTCAACCCTCCGCTATCGCAGTAGATTCAAAAGAACTACTTACCAAAGAAATAGCCACTTTACTTTTCGAAATGAATTTTTCTAGTAGCGAAGAATTACTAACATACTTAAAAAGCAAATACCATAATAGTAATATCGTCAATTCATTAAAAATCAATTCTGATGATGATAAATATGGCATTTTGACTCTCACACTAATAGATAAAATGTCTGACTCTCATATCGAATTTCGTTTAAAAAAACCAGACGCTTATGGTGGCCCCAAAACGGAAGATTATTTGGGCAGAATAAATTTGAGAGTAGATGCCGCATTGGAACTCATACAAAAAGAACCAGCCTTACAATCTAAAAAAGAAGAATTAGAATCATTACGTCAATACTATATTGATAAAATTAAAATGGACTGTAATTTAGATCATACCATTCTTGGCAGTCTAGATCGCAATAATGACGCAGCGGTAAAAGAGTTTAATACAAAACACGCAAAAGCTAAAGATCACATGGCTACTTTTATGGCACTTATGATAGTAACATTAAGCCATAATGCAAAATCCTCTTCTGAAATCAAGAACGAGCTTTACACATTAGAACGCGACCTTATGTCTACTAGGCGACCAGAACGTATCACTATCCGTAAACTAAATACTGAACTCATGGAAATTAACACCAGTAGTCCTGTTATGAAAGATAAAACTGTCTCAAGTGCCAAGAAAGATGAGGCTGGCGTCGCTAATTGGCTAAAAACAAAAAATGAAATATATATACAAAAGCCAGGTAATCTAGAAAAAGTTAAAGAAACTGAGAGCTATCGCTCCGCTTCCATTATTCCACATGAGCTTATTAGCAAAGGGGAGCTTAACCGCCAATTAGCTATTGATGTAACAAGAAGAAATGTCTCGGAACATATTCTTCCTGTAATTGCAAAAGAGCTTATGAAAAAAAAACCAGCCGAAGATCCTTTAATCATTAACTATGAAATGCTCACATTACTTTCTCCGATGCATAAAGTGATCGATAGAAAGGATAGCAATAACCCAGACGCTACACAGTTCTCAGCTATAAGGACTGCATTTGACCATTACGATGGACGTACCTTTGAAATCAAACTAGAAAATGGCCAACTCAAAAAAGTAACCTTAGACGCTACATTTCATAATTATGGTACAAATCTGGGTCGAGGGTTTCCAATTGAAAATGCTACCAATATGAAAGCATATAATAAACTCATTGATAGAAGTTTAAACTCATTAAGCGGAAAAAAGGGAATAGAGAATTTTAAAATATTATTAGATAAAATTCCTGAGTTTAACGAGATTCAAACACAAAAAATTAATAATGCTAAAATTCGTCTTCATATAATCTATGAAGGAATTGATAACAAGCAAATCGAAAAAGAGAAACACAATGAATTGGTTACGCTAAATGCAAAGAAAATTAATTATGGGCTATCTGATGAGGAAACAGCAAAATATGAAAAATTAGCGAGTGAATTTCAGTCATTCGCCGCTTTTAAAATAAACGCAATGAAAGAGGCACGAAAACTTGAAGGCTCCATACGTCACATTAATGTTGATCTTGCAAAAAACAGAAAGAAGTATTTTTCAGATAATTATAGTGCCTTTAATACACTTCTCACGGAAATGGAAAAATCCAGAGACAATAAAGAGATTAACAATACGATTGATCACATTCGAACATTGACGGAATATTCTCAAATGGTTGATAAGGGTTATGATTCGCACCTTGAAATTGCTGTTACAACGGTTACTAAAAGAAATATCACGAAAACGAATCAGCGCAATTATGAAGTTCAAAGTTATATTAGATTGCTCAATACCTTTAATGATACTCCTTTTCAATTTACCTGTAAAAGTGGTAAAGACCGAACAAACTCCGCCGAAGAAAAATATAAGGCGAAAGAATATATGGCAGTTGTATTGAGTAGAATTCCTAAGTATAAAGAATCAAAGGCTATCAAAGCACAAGAATTAAGTAGTTACGAGAAAGGTTATTTGCAGGGTGCTGGAAATGATATTTGTGGTGACAATATGAAGCCAGGAGCACAACAAGTTGCTGCAAGTGATATTGGAACAGATACTGTAGATATTAGACCTGTTCAAGCCATGGCTGGTTTACAAAAAGGACTCGATTTATTAGAGATTAGTTCTGAAAAATTAGCAAAGGCTAGCAATGACTTTAACATCTATCGTTCAAACCAAAAATCAAGCATAAGTCCCAAACCAATTGCCACAACAACGACCATCTCATCACCTTCAGTGACTTCTGCACCTGCTCCCAAAAATATCCCAGTGCTTCGTAAGTCGTTTCTGCCATCTTTTGATACTGCCAAAACTAATGACAGTATACCGCCAACTAACACTATTGCCGAAGTGCGCAAATTATCATTAAATGAATTTACTGAAAAATTGGCGGCATTGAAAGATAATAATCAATTAAATCAATTTGGTGTTATGAAATATAGTGTTGTTGAAGCCACGAACATAACTCCTTCTCATGTTAAAATGATTATGTTTAACACAAAAAATACCGGCTCAACCGACAAAACTTCTGAGGTAAAAACAACCACTACAGGAACAGACAGCATCAACTATTCCGTAAACAGTAATCTTCTAGCTGATGAGAAGCTACAAATAATTATACAGATATGCCAATTAGCAGTTGCTACTGCGAAACCAGGCACACAATTTAATATCCCTGGTCGAAATGCTGTGCAAAAAACTGCAACTGAAGACGCACTGGATGCAGCGCTTGCTGCTATGTACCCTGAATATATTAAAGGCCAATTCAAGGTCCCTAATAGCATACAAGCAACTGCTGTGCCATCTCAAACGAATAGTGAACCAAATGAAAGTAAAAACTCAACAAAACAAAATGACATTAACAATCAAAATGAAGCAACAAATTCACTACCATTTTCACCAGCAACGTCAGATGAGCCATCGAATAAACCACATAAACCGTAGACTTTTATGGCAACACACAATCAAAAAAATGAGATGTTTTGGCATTCAATTGATAGAATGATTATAAGGCTTCCTCATGATCTGCCTCTATTTCACTTAGCAATTCGGCTATGGCCTTATCATTAGGGGCAATTTTAACGGATTCATCGATCATTTCTTGAGCTTTCTCATAATTCTCTAACGCTTGATACGCCAACGTAAGATTAAAATAGGTGTCTTTGTCTTTCCCAAAAAAGGCTAATGAATGATGATAAAATTCAATTGCCCTTTCGTTAAAACCCATATTAAAGAGAATGGAACCAATCGCAAATGGAACATCTTGTGCTTTTTCAGATTTAAAGAAATAACGCCAAGCACGCTCAACACCATTAACAATACTATATTGTACGTTAACGCTGATCTCCGTATTTTCTAGTTTTTCGATAATCAGCTCATGATAATCATAAAATATACAAGGATCCCATTCCGCCAAATTTAAAATATTAACTATGGCTTCTAACGATGTAAAGCTTGTAATCGGCTCATCCTCAATGTAACAAATATCAAAAAGATCTTGAGGGCTAAAACCTGATAAACTATTTGCAAAGGCATAAGTGGTATGTGGTATTTTGTAATCTGTTTGAAATATAAAATTGGCCACTTGAAAGCCGGCTCCTTTATCTCCCATTAACAAACTTTTGCCACCACAAAGTTCTGTGTAACGTCTTAATGCATCAAAATTTACCATCATTGATACAGAACCATGCAACGAAATATCTGGATCTTCATCATCTTCAAATAAATCTTTATCGGTTACACCTTTATCTGAAACCAAAAACATCAACGGCCCTTGAGTAAATTTCATCAAGTTTTCGATGCACGCAAAGGCACCGACCGGCATTAAAAAGGCCGCATTTTCACATTCTGCTTCATAGGCTTTTAATATGTTGTTTAACGTTGAGTTTTCGTTGTAATACTGAGTATTGATAGGATGCTTCACGAACTGATATTTTGCATCATTGAAAAAGTCCTTCAGATCGCCCTTTTCAATTTGGTCTTGATTTTTGATTACCAACTCGACCTCATGTAAGCGGTGGTTGATCACCTGAAAAGCATCTTGAGCAAGGGTATCAAAAATATAATTACATATCACAAATAGTGGTTTTTCTATGGAATATGGTGTGACTTTTTGACCAGATAGCGCTAATGTAATTTCTGTATCTTGATTTGCATTATACATAGCAACATCTAACCAACCTTCATCCATAAAAGGTTTCAGCGCGTGATGCGTTTGCCAAGTTTCGATACTCTTGGAACTGATATCGGTCATGATGAACTTTAGCCATTTTTTGGGCCATTCAAATACGTCAAATGCTTGTCGCAAATTTTCGAGTAAATAGAAAGAGAGTCGACCATGACCTGCCCCAATTTCAAGCACATAAAAAGGGGAATCATCATCCGGGTTGCCATGCTCTAAAATATAGTCCTGTATTTGTGCAACGATGAGTTTAGCGTAATTATTAGCCAAATAGGTATTGTTGGTGATTTGTTGTGGCACAACCTCATCTTCCCAAACCTCTGTTCCCAGTTGTGCATAGTATTCGTGCATGCGCTGCCATAAAATGGAGTTTGAAAGAGAGGTCATGTTAGGCCCACTGTTATTGTCATTAATCTAGGGCTATTTAGTAACACAACACATAGCATTAATCAAGCAGTCACTAGGGCCTGTTGACATTTTGTAAAGCAGATAGTGCCTCTGATTATAGTCCAGCAATTAATACCATTGCATGAGTAAACAATTATCCCGTTTCCTGTATCCATAGCTAGTACCTCCTTGCCATTTATTTCAAAAATAAGCGCACCTTCTAACATAGGCTATTCTTATATAGACGCAATCCCATTTGCAGTAGGGATTGAGAGACCCTATGGACTGATTGAACTAACAGGGAGCCTAAGTCCCCTTGAAAGCGCTGAGTGCGATAAAAAACCCGTTTGTCTTGACGATACTGTTAGTCATTATCGCGGATTTTTTTATTGCCAATTATTTTTTCGGCCTAAAAGCCGCTTGCATCATCGGAATTATTATTACGTTTCATGTGCTCTTGGTCTACTTTCTCGCCAAAAAATACTGTCCTGAATCGCCCGTTGCGAACAATGCTGCTGCTGAACAGCTGCAAGCTGCTCAGCAACAATTAATTAAGCAAGAAAAACTGGCCTCGATTGGGATGTTAACCGCCGGTATTGCGCATGAGATTAAAAATCCACTAAATTTTGTCAATAATTTCTCAGACATGACCGTAGAGCTGGTTGATGAATTAAAAGAAGAACTTAATAAAACGCAGAATCTTGATGCCACAAAAAAAGAATCGATTGAAGGGATTATTGAGGACATTGGTACGAACTGCAAAAAAATCAATGAACATGGCAAACGTGCAGAATCTATCATTAAAAACATGCTCATTCAAACTCGCTCTTCCGAGGTTGATAGGACACCCGTTGATTTAAATCAGTTATTAGAAGAGTACTTAAATTTGGCCTACCATGGTTTACGTGCACAAAATAATAAATTTAATGCCAAAATGGAAAAGCAGCTTGATCCTAATTTACCGAAAGTGACCGCCTCGCCTCAAAGTATCGGGCGTGTATTCCTGAATATTATTAATAATGGGCTGTATGCTGCTAATGAAAAAGCTGAAGAATATACCGCCAAATTACTCAATACAATCTTTATGCCGACGATATCTATCGTTACGACGCAAAACGAAGAATACGCGATCATTAAAATTAAAGACAATGGAAACGGTATTCCAGAAGCGGTTCGCGCCAAAATTTTTGAACCATTTTTTACGACTAAGCCCGCAGGACAAGGCACGGGTCTAGGTTTACCGATTTGTTTTGATATCGTCACTAAAGAGCATGGTGGGAAGTTAGAAGTAGTCTCAAAAGAAGGCGAGTTTTCAGAGTTTATCATTATGCTACCAAAAGATAAGGCTTGATGTGATGGGTTCTGCTATGGAAAATATTGAACAAAGTACAAAAATATTAATCGTTGATGATGAACCTGATGTAGAGGTTCTAATGAAACAACGGTTCCGGCGTCAGATCCGCGAAAACAAATTTGAATTGTTTTTTGCACTAAATGGTATTCTGGCACTAGAAGCATTAAGCAAAGATCCCGGAATTCGCTTGGTCATTTCAGACATCAATATGCCAGAAATGGATGGACTCACTTTGCTTAGAAATATTAATGAAAAATATCCAACCGTGATCCCCATTATCGTGTCTGCTTATGGTGATATGAATAATATTCGAGCCGCCATGAACTTAGGCGCTTTTGACTTCGTGACAAAGCCAATTAATTTTGATGATTTAAATGTAACCATTGATAAAACACTGGTCCATATCCAAAACCTTATACAGGCACAAAAAACACGTTCACGTCTGGATGGCATCTTGCATGAGTTAAATGTAGCAAATGAAATTCAACAATCTATTTTGCCACGCAATTTTATCAACGATAACAATATTGAAATGTTTGCGAAAATGGCAGCCGCTAAAGAAATTGGTGGCGACTTTTATGATTTCTTTTGGTTAGATGATGACAAAAGTAAACTCGGCATTGTGATTGCAGACGTTTCTGGCAAAGGGGTTCCTGCAGCCTTATTTATGACCGTTTCACGCACTCTGATTCGAGCGCATGCTTATAATCATATTGAATCACCTGGCGCTTGCTTATCCAAGGTGAATGAAGCTTTACACAAAGACAATACCAATGTCATGTTCGTTACGACTTTCTATGCGATACTGGATATTAAATCAGGCATCTTAACTTATTCAAATGCAGGTCATAACCCACCGCATATCATTAGAAAAGACGCCCCACTCGAGAGTATGTCAAAAATACATGGCATGGCATTGGCTGTTATGGAAGATTTGGTTTATAAAGAAGATCACATAACACTAAATCCCGGCGATACCCTCTTCTTATACACAGATGGTGTTACCGAAGCTGAAAATATTGAAGGTACTTTATTTGGGAATGAGAAGTTAGCTTCAAGCCTTGATCAGTATCGAAATTTGGCAGCCAGTGAATTAATCAATACAATTAGATCTGATATTGTTACTTACGCGAACGGATATCCACAAAGCGATGATATCACCATGCTTGCAATACGTTATTTAGCTGGTAAATGAACTTGGGGAATGGAATGCAACTCATGACGAGCACTCAACACCTTACATTGCATTTTGCGAATAATGCAGAAGAAGCTCCACGCATCGCCAGAAGAATTGAGTATTTTCTGCATGATAAGAAGGTTAATGATTCTATCATTAACAAAATTCTTCTATGCGTTGATGAACTGATCACCAATATCATTGCGCATGCCTACAATGATAAACAAGAACATGCTGTGTTATTAGATTGTAAAGTGATTGATGGGCGCGTTGATCTTGAATTAAGAGATGATGGCGTGCAATTTGATCCCACCACACAAACCAGACCCGACGTTAAGCTTTCACTTGAAAACAGAGATATTGGCGGATTAGGGATACACTTGGTGATGACACTTATGGATAAGGTCGAATACCAACGTGAAGGCGATTTTAATGTATTAAAAGCAAGCATTTCAACAAATAGCTAAGGATAACTTATGGAAATCACCGAAGACAAAATTGATGGCCAGGTAGTGATCTCCTTAAGTGGCAGAATCGACAGTACTGCTGCAGTGGAGTTCGAAGAAAAATTAATTGAGATCATTGATAAAGGCAAAAACACAATGATCGTCGATTTCCTGCGCATACAGTTTATTAGTAGTGCTGGCCTTAGGGTATTACTGCTCGCTGCCAAGAAAGTGAAACCGTATGGCGGAAAAATTGTACTATGTGATATGTCAAAAGACGTTAGAGAAGTATTTGATATCAGTGGCTTCTCTTCTATATTTGATATCCAAGACAATGTGTCTGCGGCAGTTGATGCAATCAAAAAATCAAACTAACATTTCTTCCATAAAAAAAAGCGCTAAATAGCGCTTTTTTTTATAAAATCCGTTTTTATTTTTTCGTCGGTTTATCCCGCTTGGGCATTACATCTTGCCCCTTTTTAATTAACTCCTGAAAATGCTTTAACCCCGCTATTTTCGCTCTAGCAACCGCAGAGTGCTCGTCAGAACTCATTTTATTGGGAATAAAACCTGCAGGGCGCATATCTTTTGCTTCTGCCACCGGTGGCAGTAAGGGGGGTGGCGGCATCATGGTTGGTTCTTCTGGCAAGGGGCCTCTCACTTGCGAACCCATCACCACTTTATCATTTCGCGGCACAGGGTCAGTCGTGTCCGCAGATTGCCATGTCGGTTTGGTTTTCTTTACTGGTGTGGGTGCTGATATAGAGATTGATTTTTCTTTGGCACTGGTCAATTGTTGAAACCAGCTTGGGATTTTTTCGGTAAAGAAATCTTTCACGGCTGGGAGGGCTATTTTCGTCACCCAATCGATCGCTCCTTTAAACCAAGAGGTCGCCATCGCCATTGGTGTGGTTGGGATTTTTACCACGCGTTTAGAAATATTAGCATGATCTTCTTCGAGCTTTTGCGCTGCTGGCGGATAAGCTTGATCGAAGGTTTGACCATAAACGGCAGCACCCTCTTTATAAATACCAAGCGCATCAATATTTTGCGTGGTCACCGGCTTAGCAGCCGTGGTTAATTTCAGAAATAGTCCATCATCTCCCCTGGCCATACCTACTAGCCAAGGTGCATAGCTTTGGAACATATTGGGTGGACCCATTTTATTTTTATCGGCTTTTTCAGAAACAAGATAAGCCATATGCAAAACACTATGCAGCATTTTGGCTTCTTCTAAATGATTTTTTTCAATTAGTTTTTCGATCACACTTTTCAAATCAAAATCAAATCTGTTTTCATTAAGTTTTGCATTCAGTTCATTTGACAAAATACCAGCGGCTTCTGTCGACCAGAGGTTATCAGCCATCACAAATCGCTTTAAGAGACCCGTTACATTGTGCGGAAATCGGATAAAATCTTTTTCGTTTTCAATTACTAGCCGCGCAGGATCGGCATAGACTTTAGTATACATAGTATCAATGAGAGTGCTTTCGCCTGATTGTCTGAATATCCCTTCCGAATTGAGAAAGCTCGGCTCAACCACCGCGTAACTCGTTACTCTCTCTATCATCGAATTGGCTTTTTCAAGCGGCGTTGCTTTTGCTAGAGATACATTGCTACCTGCCATAAAACCCTCACTGAACAACTCACTAGTCGTGTAGATACTTGTAAATACTAGGCCTTACTACTGACTAGAGTGTCTGGCAGGCAAGTTAGTTCCCGATGCGTTACTACGATCGTTACTATGCGGTGGGTAGATTGGTGTCTGTGAGCTCTTTTTGTTCACGCTCTTTGAGACGGTGTTTAAAATCATTAACCGCATCACTAAAATCAGTATGGGTGGTTACGTTCTTTTTCAATCCAACCAATTTATTTTGATAGTTGAGCAGTATGCGATCAGCTAAGGTATTAAGAGCAGCGTAGCGCTCAGGGATCACAGGTAGCGAGCCTTTGGTATTAATTTGTTCAATCAAGTAATCTAAAACCCGCTGATTGACATGGCTAATGTTGTCATCGTCGATGGTATTTTCTTTGATGACTTTTTCAAGGCGCTCTCGTAAATCAATCACTTCCTGCCAATATTTTGGCTCTAAGTGATGGACATTGTTTTCAACCTGTCCATCATGAACCTCATGTTTAAACAAACGACGAATAAAATTAAGAACACCATGAGTCGCCATCTCTCCCCCTCGTGAATTTACACGTTTTTTATAATCAAGTTATCATACTTATGATAACAAGGGGGGATGGATTACACAATTGGATGTATAACGAGTGGTTATGAGAGCGAGAAAGCTTCATTTTTCACAATATTATGCAGGAAGGTTTTAAAATCCAGACCCAATTCTGGGTGCTTCAAACCCAATGCGATCATTGCTTGCATATAACCCAATTTACTGCCGCAATCATAGCGCACACCATTAAACGCTAATGCCATCACTTTTTGTTCAGTTAATAAGCGCGCAATAGCATCGGTTAATTGTATTTCACCACCGCGGCCTGGCGGTTGTTTGGCAAGGAGGGTAAATATTTCTGGCGTCAGTACGTAACGTCCAACAACACCATATTGTGAGGGCGCATCAGCAGGCTTTGGCTTCTCAACGATAGCGCGAATGGCCCCCTGACCTAACCAATTCTTATCGACATCAATAACTCCATACTTTTCAGAATCGGCTGGCGCAATTTCTTGTACCGCAATGACACTTGATTGAGTTTCATGGTAGCACTCCATCATTTGCTCTAAGCAAGATTTAGGTGCATCTATCAGATCATCCGCTAATAAAACGGCAAAGGGTTCATTCCCAATCACTTGCCTTGCGCACAACACAGCATGACCTAATCCCAAAGCTTGTGGTTGACGTACGTAAATACAATCAACGCCTTTTGGCACAATATTTTGAACCATTTCTAATAGCTCAGTTTTGCCTTGCTGTTGCAAGCGTTGCTCTAGCTCATAGTTGGTATCAAAATGATCTTCAATAGCTCTTTTTGAGCTGCTCGTCACAAAGATGAGTTCAGTGATACCCGCTCTAACTGCTTCTTCGACCACATACTGAATTAATGGTTTATCAACGATAGGAAGCATTTCTTTAGGGCTCGCCTTAGTCGCCGGTAAAAAACGTGTACCCAATCCCGCTACGGGAAAAATCGCTTTGGTAACTATTCGGCCGCCTGACATGTTCATTCCTTTTAAGCCAAAGTTTTAGTTTGCTCAGTAACGGGCAAGGTTGTCTTAGCAGGCTTCACTTGGCGTGTTTGACGCAATTCGGGTACTAACTCTTTAATAATACGAAAAATTTCCAGCTCTTGGCATTCATTCACTGCCACTTGTAGTGCGAGTAAACTCTTTTCAAATTTAAGATCTAAGACACGTGGATGGGCTTTTAATATCTTATTATGTGAGGTTTGTGCTAATTGCTCACGCTTGTGAAAAAGCTCTTCAAATAATTTCTCACCCGGTCTTAGACCCACATATTCGATCCGAATATCTTCATCTTTACGTTTGCCCGCAAGACGAATCATCTGCTCTGCCATGTAACGTATTTTAATTGGCTCGCCCATATCTAACACAAAAAGTTCACCGCCAGCACCAATCGTTAGAGCTTGCAAAATTAGCTGGCTAGCTTCCTGCACTGTCATGAAGTAACGCATCACTTCAGGATGTGTCACCGTGAGAGGGCCGCCATTTTCTAATTGCTGTTTGAATGTTTCCACAACCGAGCCTCTTGAGCCTAGCACGTTGCCAAAACGAACCGTGATAAAAGAGGTGCTGAACCGTTCGTTAAAATATTGGCATACTAATTCTGCTATGCGCTTGGTGGCACCCATGACGTTTGTTGGATTGACTGCTTTGTCCGTTGAGACTAAAACAAATTTTTCAATTTTTTCTAACACAGCAGCTTGCGCTAAGTTATAACTTCCTAAAATATTATTTTTAACTGCAGCACGAATTTGTGGTTCTAAAAGCGGTACATGTTTATAAGCAGCCGCATGAAAAATGATTTGCACTTTATAGTCTTTAAGCATTTTTTCGATAGCAAACATATCGCACAAATCAATTAGCAGAAAATGTAACTCGGTCTTAGTGTGCTGAAATTTATTCAATAATTCTTGCTGCACACAAAATAAGTTATATTCGCTGTTATCGACAATAATCAGATGACTTGGTTCAAGCTGAACGACCTGACGACACAGCTCTGACCCAATGGAGCCACCGCCCCCACTCACTAAAACCACTTTGCCTGTTAGGCTATTACTGATGGCTTTCCAATCGAGTGTCACGGGATCTCTGCCTAACAAATCTTCGAGTGAGATCTCTCGCAAGTTCTTTATAGAAACAAGCCCGGATACTAAGTCATTCATTCCAGGCAATGTGCGTGCTGGCTTTTGTGTTGATTCACAAATCGAGACAATACGTCGCATCTCAGAAGCATTGGCAGAAGGAACGGCGATTAAAATCATGTCTATGGCATAGCGTTTTACAACCTGCGGAATTTCATCGCAGGATCCAACTACCCGAATGCCATGTAATTCTCTGCCGAGCTTCTTATCACGATCGTCCACAAAGGCGATGGGTAAGTAACTTCTCTTCTCATCTCGCAGTAAATCACGGACCAAGCTTTCACCAGCCACGCCGGCACCTACGATTAAAACGCGCTCACCGTGACCTCTAATGTAGCGCTTATCTTTAGACCAACGATAAACAAAACGTGAGCCACCTAAAATCAGCAAGAGCAACATGCTATATAACGGGATGACTGAACGAGGAATGTTTTGCAAACGCGTCGATAAAAATATCGCCAGCAAAGTCATTAAACTACCCATGACAATTGCTTTTACGATACGCGTCAGATCAGGCAGTGAAGCAAATCGCCAAACGCCTCGGTATAAACCGAAGACCCAAAAGCCGATTGCTTGAAAAAACATCACCCAGGGAAGCATGTGTAAAGCTTGAGTTAACAATTCACTTGGAACTTCATCCATATTGAAACGCAACCAGTACGCGCCAAACCAAGCGGTAGGGATAGCGAGAAAATCATGCACAAACGCAGCCCAGCGACTACGCCATTGCAACCATACTGCCTTCATTTATTTATAACCTCGTTATGAGCAAGATGGCGCCAGTTGTATGCGACAAATTATACCGAGTTTGCTGGATTGAATCTAATGTGTGTACTTAGTTATTAACGCGGCATTCAAATATCCCGCTCGCTAGTGCTCGCCGCCCCCTTTACAAAAGTGGGCTCATGATTCGCTACGCGCATCAAAAGTTTTACCCAAGTGAGCGAAGAAGCCAACGATACCCCTCTTTCGTAAAGAGGGGCCGCGCGAAGCGCAGGGAGATTTAACTAAGTTTGATAGAAATGTTTGAACATCGGCTTCGCCGCTTCCACCATCAAGTAAAGACAGATCAAGAAAATGACAGCACCCGCTAAAGCAAAGACTTGCAAGCGCGGCTCATTCACACTGATCCATGCCAAACTGGATAACACGACATTCACAAGCGTAGCGCTTAACAGGACTTTGCGATGACTCCAACCATGTTGCAGCATACGTTGATACGCATGGGTGCGATGCGCTTCATACCATTTTTGACCTGCCAACATCCGACGAATGAGTGTGATAGTCGCATCAAACCAAAAAAGACTCGTCAGAATGATCCAAGCAACCAGTGGGATCTGAAAATACTTGTAACTGATGAGGGCGAAAAGGGTGACTAAAAAACCTAAGAAGTAACTTCCGCAATCGCCCATAAATACTTGCGCGACTGGCCAGTTCCAAACGAGAAAACCTGCTAACAAAGCCACTAAACCCCAAGCAATCATCGCAAGTTCCGGCGCTTGCGCTTGGAATAAAAACAAACCACCCATCGCAAAGATGACCATGCCTTGCATGGCGGCCATACCATCTGAGCCATCCATGAAATTATAGAGGTTCACCATCCATACCATGACAAATACCAATAAACCAAAGGCAACAGGCAAAGGAACAAAGAAAGGAAGAGTTTCTTGAATGAGGTATCCACCTTCATTAAGCAAAAATAAACTACCCGCAGAGCATAAGCATTGGATAAAGAATCTCGCACTGGCCGGCAGCCCTTTATGGTCTTCCCAAAATCCAGCTAACCCAACAAAGAGCGCGGGAGAAAATAACCATAACCAATGCTGATGAAGCATGTTGTAGTAATGGAGTACGCCAAGCAGAATCACCCAACCCACAAAAAAGATCACGCCCGCGCCTCTGGGGGTTGGGGCAATATGTGAAGAACGAGGACCCGGTTCATCCAGCATGCCTTTATCAATCGCATAGGCACGAAACATCCCCACGGCTGCGCAGCTAAGGCCAAATAATAATGTGGTATAGGCGAGCCAACTCATATTGCAGTAATACTCTCATGAATTTGATTTAAAACTTGGGTGGGTGTTTTTGCATGGGTAATTGACCGGCCAATCACCAAATAGTCACTGCCCGCTTTAATGGCATTCTCGGGTGTCATGACACGTTGTTGATCTTGTTTGTCGTCTTCGAGTAAACGAATACCGGGGGTCACACATAAAAAGTGCGGACCCAATATTTTTTTCAATTCAGCTGCTTCATTGGCAGAACACACCACACCATCT
>Ga0105045_10001551_pt1 | contig 18899 bp, 12 predicted proteins | sample MAT02_FD_78089 | JGI IMG/M metagenome (GOLD analysis project Ga0105045, IMG submission 78089) | Freshwater microbial communities from Lake Fryxell liftoff mats and glacier meltwater in Antarctica - MAT-02 (megahit assembly) | ecosystem: Environmental > Aquatic > Freshwater > Ice > Liftoff... | reverse complement strand
TCCGCCTCGCCGCTGGCCTGGCTGGTGGAGGTGGCGGATTGGCGTGCGGGCTTCTGGGCCTGCGGCGCATTGGCGCTCATCGCTTTCACCGCGATCCTGGTCACCGTCCCGCGCGATCCGCCCGGCACCGCCCAGCGCAGTACCATCTGGCAGAATGCGCGGGAGGTGATGGCATTTGCCACTTCGCCCCGGCTGCGAGGGTTGATGGCGCTGGCCTTCGTCTCCTTCGCGGCGGTGTTGGGCGTGCGCGGGCTATGGGGCGGGCCTTGGTTGATGGACGTGAAGGAGATGGCGCGCGTGCCGGCCGGCAATGTGCTGCTGGGTTGCACCTTTGCCCTGGTGGCGGGCCCCGCGCTGGCCGGCTGGGTGGTCAGCCGCTTTGGCCATCTGCGCCAGCTTTTGGTTGGCGGGCATCTGGCCGCGGCGGCGCTCATTCTGGTGTTCGTCCTGGGCGGGCCGCTCGGCTTCCCTCCCTGGGCTGATGCGGTGATCCTGACGCTGTTCGGCTTGGCGATCTCCTTCCAGATTCTCTGCTTTGCCCTGCTGCGCAGCCTGGTGCGGCCGGAGGAGGCGGGGCGCGCGCTCTCCGCGCAGAACATCTTCTTCTTCGGGGGTGCCGCGGTGCTGCAAGGGTTGAGTGGGCTGGCCGCGCTGGCGGGTGGCGTAGTGGCTGCCCTGCTGACCTTCGCTTTGGCCCTGGTGGTGGGTGTGGCGCTGTTTCTGCGTTGGCAGCGGGCGTAAAAAACCCGGCCTCCTTACGGAACCCGGGTTCTCTACGCCGGCCTCAACGCGTCAACGTGGGCAGGTCACGGTCGTGTATTGCGCCATCTGCGAAGCGTTGAGCAGGCCGGTGCCGCCGGGGTTGTTGAAGCGCTGCTTGCCGAGCACGATCGTCACCTGCTGGTAGCTGGCCAGGTGGCCGACGGGCGAGCCGTTCTGCGCCTCGGTCACGTTGGGTCTCGCCTGGCGGCGGGCATCGAAGGTCACCGAGTAGCGGATTGCATCACCCGTGCTTTGCAGCATCAGGAAATAACTCACCACTGACGTCCGCCCATCACTTTGTACGGTGCTGTAGAAGGAATTGGCGTTGATCTTGCCATCGCAGTAACGGGCGATCTGCGCCTGTGCCTGGGTGGGCACCAGGGCGGAGATGGAGGCGGCAGCCAGGGCGGCCAGGGTGAAGCGCTTGAACATGATGAAATTTCCTTCTGGTCTTTCAGGATTGGGCCATCCCGTCCTGATGTTGGAAAGCTATCGGCGCGCGCTGATTGGCGCCAATCCAAGAAAACAGAGTTGGCGATAGGTGGCACCGATGGTGGTGGTTGCGGCCGGCGCTGTGCGTATTCAGCGTGGCGATGCTGGCATGATGTGGCGCGCATCGGCAAACCCAGGTTCACGCGCGAGCTCCAGCAACCGCCGCATGAGCGATTGAGGTGCAGGCGGCGAGAAGCGACGCGCGGCCTCCAGCGCTGCCAACCGACGTGGGCTGTCGGCCTGTGCGAAGTCCTGCAAGGCGAGGGCCCAGTGCGTGGCATCGCGCGGGTCCAGCAATTCAGCGAAGCCTTCCACATATTCACGATGGGCGGGAATGTCGGAAGCGAGCACCGGCACGCTGCCGGCCAGCGCCTCATGCACGGGATAGTCGAATCCCTCATCCACAGAGGGGGCGAGCACCGCACGTGCCCCGCGCGAGAGCAGGGCCATGGCATGGTCACTCAGCCCATCCGCACGCAGGAAACGCACCCCTGCAGGCGCCTGGTCCAGTTCGGTGAGGATGGAGGGCGCATCCAGGCCTGGCGCGCCGGCAAGGACCACGTCAAAGCCCAGGCCAACCCTGTCCATCTGGCAGCAGGCCTGGAGGATCAGGCGGATATTTTTCCGGGCGGTGATCAAACCGGGCATCAGGAAGAAGTTTCTGTTGCAGGCCGGTGGGGCTGAAGGATCGGAGAAGAGCGGCGCCACGGGGGGTGCGACCACTTCTATCGGCGACATCCGCTGGCCAAATCCTGCAGCGCTCTCCATGAGCCTGTCGCGTGACGTTTCCGAGTTCGTGACAATCCGCAGGGCGTGCAGCGGAAGCCGCTGCATGAATTGCCGAAAGCTTGCACTGGACTGGGAAGCGGCGAAGCCTGGTTCGCGAAGCGGGATGTCGTCATGCAAATAGCAGAGCGCCTGCGAGAAACGCGACAGGCTGGCGAGAAGCCCAGGGCTGCCCAGATTGCGATGCGAAAGGTTCATGTAGGCGGCGCCGTTCAATGCCTGCGCGCCGTCCCGCTCAAAGGCTCCACGGTGATACAGCACCCCCGCCGCGCTGGAGCGCGCCAGATCCACCAAGGGGACGTGGCGGTCGGTCAGGCGAACACGAGCAAGGGGAAAAGCCTGGTCGTCGCCTCCCAGATACGCGGCGACCCGGCGGCATCCGGCATCATCCGTCCCGCCTTCCCAACGCGTTGCGGCGGATTGGATCAGGCGACGCACAGCGGCGGGCCTCACCATCCGCAAGCGGCCGCCATCGGTGAAGACGAAGCGCGCCGTTGGTTCTTCCTGGAGAAGGTGCTGGGCCATGGCCAGTTCCAGACGGTCAATACCACCCGGCGCCTTGCGGATGGCGCGCCAGAGAAGCCGGGAGACATCAAGCACGAGCGGGCGCAGACTCATCCCCCGCCTGGCTCGCGCATGGCTGCGACATAAGCCTCATCGAACCAGGCCACCCTGGCTTCCTGCCTGGAATATGCTGGCCCGGCCCTGATCTGGCGCGCGCCCAGCTGCAGGCCTTCGCAGATCAGGCGGTCTTCTTCGAGGACGCGGATTGTGCGGCTTTTCACGAAGGGCCTGACGAAGGGTTCAACCTGATCCATGATCTTGTCTCCCAGGTTGGGTTCGCTGGATGCCCAGCGATGGCGTTGGATGCGCAGGCGGGTTTCGCTCCGGTCGAAGGCCAGCGGGACGTGATGCATCACAAGGACGATACGGAAGGGTTGGCCAAAAAGCCGAAACGCCGTGCCGAACATGATGGCCGCATTGGGGAAAAGGTGGAAAATCCGGTAGCCAGGTGCGTCGAGCGTGCTTTCGCACAGCGCCTTGGCCATGGTTTCCAAGGTTCCCGAATTCGCTCCGCCAAAAAAGGCGCTGTGCGGACCGAAGCGTTGGTAGTTCAGGGCATCGAGCCGAAGATATCCCAACTTGCCGAGATTGGCCGAATGCACCGCCGGAGGGTGATAATCATCCAGGCTGATCTGCTGGCTGAAGCGCCAATTCGCCGCAACCGCCATGCTGGCATTTGCGGCGCCGCGCATGTCGGCGCAAAGCATGGAAATGATCTCAGAGGCCGGCCCCAGGAAATCAACCAGCGTCGCGGCCTGCGGGCTGCCAGGAAAGCGGCCGAAGATGAGGTCGCCACATTGTTCGACGTCCAGGCGCGTCAGGCGCTTGTTCAGGGCGCGCGGTTCCACACCATAGGCGTCACGGCAGATCGGAATGCCGGCGGCAACGCCATCCCTGTCATAGCGCCAATGGTGAAAGCCGCAGACGATGGGACCTTGCCCACACGCCTGTGTGCGCAACGGATAGGAGCGATGCGCGCAGCGATTTTCGAACCCGCGCAGCCCGTCCTCGAAGCGCTGGATAAAGATGGAGCGCCCGCCAAGTGTGGCGCGGAACCAGTCATCCTTGGCCGGGATGTCGGAGGCGCAGCCGAGCAGGGTCCAGACCTGGCCCAGGCACGCCTGCTCGGCCTGGAACGCTTCATCATCGTAAAGCGGCCGCAGGTTTGGCTCCGAATCCATCCTAAGCGTCCTTCTTTTGCGGGAGCGGGATCGTCAGCCTTTCATATTCGCCGGCACTCGCCATCAAAAAACGGTCAAGGGAGAGCGGCCATGGCATCACTGGCACCGCCCCCATCCGGCGCGCCAGCGCCCTGGCGGTGTTGCGGCGCACCTCCATGTCGAGATGACACAGGCCCAGCGCCGAGGCATGGGCCATGGCCGCGCGCATCAGCGCCCCGCCCACATCATGCCCGCGCGAAGCCTTGTGGCCGCGATAGGGCTTGAGCACATCCATCCCGTAGATGTAGCCCCCCCCAAGGCGCGCGCGCGAACGCGCCTCTATCATGGTGAAGATCATGAAGGCATGGGCGCCGCGCACCCAGCCATAGGTGCGCCGGAAATCGCCGAGGCTGGGTCCGAAAGGGCCACGTCCAGCGAATTTGAGGCTGGTATAGCCCGCCAGCGCGCCATCCACCGTGGCCACCAGGAAGCGGTCGGCCCGCATTCCCCGACGGAACAGCGAGTGACGCCGCGCTGCATCGCCCAGCAGCGCGGAAAGACCGGCGCGGCCGGTGGCGGCGAGGTCCAGCACCTGTTCGCAGAGCGGCCCGGGGATTAGCAGCCCGACAATCAGCCCATGCCTGCCATTGCCGTCAGAATTCGTCATCGAGCCAGAACCATTGCTCCAGGTGATCCAGCACCACCGGCTCGATGAGGGCATTGAGGAAAGCCACATCATCCAGCAGGCCTTTCGGCTCCACGGGCAGGTTGATGACTGGGCCGAAGAAGACGCGAAATCGGTTATCTGGCAGGCGTGTCGTGTAGCACAGCGCGACCGGTGTGTGCGTGCGCCGCGCGAGCTTGGCGGCAACCGCGAGATTACCCTCTCCATGCGGTGGCCTCCCGAACAGTGGCGCCATCAGGCGGCCCTTCCGGGCCTCATCCACGAAGACGGCGAGGATTCCGCCTGAATGCAATTCCTGCCAAGCCGCACGCATCCCGCCACGGTTCGTGGCGAGGTAGCGCAGACCGTTTCGGCGGCGAAGGTCGTTGATGATCCAGGTCTGGCCGGGGCTTTCCCATGTGACGGGCGCGCAGGCTGCGCTGATTCCCAATGCCCGCAGCCCTTCCAGCATGATCTCCCAATTGCCCGTGTGCAGGCAGAGTGCCACCACGCCGGTCCGCTTCGCGCGTTCCGCCGCGAAATCGGGGTCAACCACGTCAATGCGGCCGGCGCGCATGTAGCGGCCGATCGTGGGTGTCTCGCCCACATAGGCGGCGATATTGTCGAGGAAGGCGGCGACCCCGGCTTCGATTTCCGCCTCGCTCGCCGCTGGTCGGAGGCGCTTCAGATTCGCCCGCGCCCGTTCAGCCACCCAGGGCCGGTCCCGGCGGATGGCCTGGGGAATACTGCGCCGCGCAAGGCGTGGCGCGAGGTCGAGCGGGAGGCGGCGAAAGACCTGATATTGCAGGATCTCGAAAGCATCCAGCAGCCGGTTGCGCCATCCCGGCGCCCATCGGTCGGGGTTCTCCGTCACGCGCGCGCTTCCAGCCGCACCATGATCGGCGCACGCGGGCGCAGCGAGAGCCGGCAGACCGGGTCGGCGCGGAAGCCTGGTTCCAGCCGCAGGCGGAATTGACGGGCAATCATGGCGAGGCAAAGAATGGCCTCGGTCAGCCCGAAATTCAGCCCTGCGCAGATGCGCGGCCCGGCCGAGAAGGGGATGTAGCTATAGGGGATGGGCGCCGCATCGCCGAGGAATCGCTCGGGGCGGAAATGCATCGGCTGCTCCCATAAATCGGGCGAGCGGTGCAAAATCCAGGGCACCACCAGCACCAGCGCGTCCTTCTCGACCTGGATCTCGCCCACTTGTGTGGCTTCCCGTGCCTGCCGGGGCAGGAGGGGGACGGGGGGGTAGAGGCGCAAGGTCTCCTCGATGATGGCGCGGGTATAGGGCAGGTGGGGCACATCCTCGGCGGTTGGTTCGCGCCCGGCCAGCACGCGGTCCAGTTCTTCATGCAGCGCGGCCTCGGCCCAGCTAGCCTTGCCCAGCAGGTAGAAGGCCCAGGTGAGCGTGGCGGCCGTGGTCTCGTGGCCGGCCATGAAGATGGTCGCCGCTTCGTTGCGCAGCGCCTGGACATCCAGGCCCAGGGCAGGGCTGCGCTCCATCCGGCGCACCAGCAGGTCCACCATGGAGCCATGCTCGCCCCGCCCTGCCAGGTGCTCGGTGATGACGTGGTCCACCACGCCATGCACGCCGGCGATGGCAGCGCGGACCCTGGCCCCGCGCCCGACCTTCCAGCCCTCGGCCGCGCCAAGGAAAAAGGGGAGGTTGAAGCTGTCGATGCGGGCCTGGTAGCCGGCGAAGCCGCGCACGATGCCTCCCAGCGCATCATCGCCCAGCCGCGTGCCAAAGACCGAGCGGGCGATGATCTGCGCGGTGAGTTGCGCCATGGCCGGCAGCAGGCTGACGCGCGCCTGTGGCTGCCAGCCCTCGATCAGCTCGCGCGTCGCTCCGGTCATCATCGGCGCGTAGAAGGGGATCATGGATTTGTGCACGATATCCGCCACCAGCGGGCGGCGGCGGCGCCAGGTCTCGCCATCGCTGATGAACAGCCCATCCCCGAGCAAAGGCGAGAGCGCCTGGCGCATCATCGCCCCCTTGCGCTCGAAGCGTTCCGCCTGGGTCACGAAGACGGTCTTGATGGAGGCCGGATCGTTGAAGACGCAAACCTGGCGGCGCAGCAACGGATAGGCGAAGTCTCGGGCGGCATAGCTCTCCGCGGTCCAGGGCGAGATCAGGCTGCGCCGGGCCATGAGAGCCAGGCGCAGCGCGCCGGGGGCGTGTTGCAGCGGGCGCGGATGGGCGGGGATCAGCCAGCCATCGCCGGCTTCCTCGATGATCTCGGGGGCAAGGGCGAAGCGCATCACGCGGGGCCTGTTGTGGGCGGAGGGGGCGCGGCCTCCTCCGTGTGGCGGCGCAGGAGGCGGCGCTGCAACCAGGCCAGATAACGCGCGAAGGGCGGCCCCCAGCGAAGCAGCAGGCCGGCACCGCGCCCCGGCGCCACTTCGCTCTGGCCGCGATCGGCAGCGGCCAGGATGGCATCGGCCACGAAAGCGGCGCTGAGCACCGGGTTGGCGGCGGCGAAACGCGCGGTGAAGGGTGGCCGCAACTGGCGCTCCTGCGCCAGTTGCGGCGTGTCGGTGTCAGGGGGGAAGGCGGTGGTGACCTGCACGCCATGCACGCCAAGTTCGAGTTCGAGCACCTGCCCCAGGCCGCGCACGGCCCATTTGGAGGGCGCATAGGCCGAATAGCCATAAAACCCCCCCAGCGCCGCGGCTGAGGAGACCAGGATGACCTTCCCCCGTCCGGCCCCGGCCATGGCGGGTGCGAGCCCGTGCAGAATGTTCAACGTCCCCACGTAATTGACCGCCCATTGGGCCGCATGCTCCGCGAGCGGCTGGTCCAGGAAGCGCCCCGGCCGCGCCATGCCAGCGGCGGTGACGACCCAGGCGGGCGGGCCCAGCCGCGCAAGCAGCGCCTTCATGGCGGCGGTGACGGCGGCTTCGTCGGTCACGTCGAGTGCGAGAGTTTCCACGCCCTGGCGGCCCGCGGCTCCCAGTGCCGCTTCAAGCCGTTTGGCATCGCGGGCGATCATCACCACGCGGCAGCCACGGCCCAGCAGCCCCTGCACCAAGGCGAAGCCGATTCCGCTGGAACCACCCGTCACGAGCGCCCATTCGGAGGAGGAAAAGGAATCAACTGGCCCGGCCATGATGCCTTACCTGTGGGAAGAATCACGCCCAGGCGTCAAGGTCACCCCCGGAATCGTGAAGTGGGTATGGATGCCAACACATTCATGTTGTAACCTCATTCCTGACCGGGCTCCTGATACGCTTTCCCGTAAGGTCTTTCTTGCTTGGCCCTTGTGTGACTGATGAACGCACCGCTACGGGACCTCAATGATTCAATCCTTTCATGCGCCACTGGAAATCCTGGGCCTCAGCCTCCGCCTGCCTGGCGCTGCCGATCTTTCGGGGCTGTGGTCCATTCTCGACAGCCGGACTTGCACCGTCCAGGACACCGTCCCGGCAGGGCGCTGGCGCGCCGAGCGCTTCCTGAGCCCCGATCACCGCGCCAGAGGCCACAGCTACACCTTTGCCGGCGGGTATTTGGCGGGGGGCCTCGACTTCGACGCCGCCGCCTTCGGGATGTCCCGCCGCGAGGCGGAGCAGATGGACCCTCAGCAGCGCTTGGCCCTCGAACTGGCCTGGGAGGCGCTGGAGGATGCCGGGATCGCCCCCTCGCGGCTCGCGGGGCGCAATGTGGGCGTCTATATGGGCGGCTCCTCCACCGATTATGCCGATGTGCCCGGCCTCGATCTCCCGGCGATTGATGCGCATTTCATGACCGGCAACAGCCTCGCGATGCTGTCCAACCGGGTTTCCTACTGTTTCGACCTGAAGGGGCCGAGCCTGACCGTGGATACGGCCTGCTCCTCCTCGGTCGTGGCCATGGCCCAGGCTGCGGCGGCACTGGCTGAGGGGCGCATAGAGTTCGCCATTGTCGGCGCGGTGAATATCCTGTCCTCGCCCGCGCCCTTCATCGGGTTCTCGCGCGCCAGCATGCTCTCGCCCACCGGGCGCTGCCGGCCCTTCTCCGCGCAGGGCGATGGCTATGTTCGTGCCGAAGGCGGGGCGATGGTTGTCATGGCCCGCGCAGGAGAGGGCATCGGCGCCTGCAGGCCGCGCGCCCTGCTGCGCGCCATCGGCGTCAATTCCGATGGCCGAACCAACGGCATTTCCCTCCCCTCCCTCACTGGCCAGAAGGATCTGCTGGAGCGGCTCTACCGCGAAGCCGCGATTGATCCTGATGCACTGGCTTTCGTGGAGGCGCATGGCACCGGCACCCGCGTGGGCGACCCCATCGAGGCACGCGCGATCGGCGAATCCCTGGGGCGGCACCGGCGCGAGAAGCTGCCCATCGGCTCGGTCAAGGGCAATATCGGGCATCTGGAACCGGCCTCGGGCATGGCCGGCCTGGCCAAGCTTCTGCTCGCCCTGGAAAAGCGGCGTTTTCCGGCCTCGCTCCATCTGGAGGAGCCCAACCCTGACATTGACACGCGCGCCCTTGGCCTCGCGCCCGCGGTGGAGGCGGTGGAACTGCCGGCCCATGGCCAGATCCTGGCCGGGCTGTGCAGCTACGGCTTTGGCGGCACCAATGCCCATGCCGTCTTTGAATCGCCTGGCGAGGTGTCGGCCCCGCAAACCCCGCCGCCCACCCGCTACCTGGTGATCTCGGCCCACAGCAAGGCCGCGCTGCGCGACTTGGCCGCCGCCTACCAGGCGCCTGTGGCGCGGCTGGGGGCCGCTGCCGTGGCGGCCGAGGCGCGTATCGGACGGGAGAGGCTGGCGCATCGGCTGGTGATGAACCTCCATCAGGATGGCGATGTGGCCCAGGCCCTCGCCGACCCCGATATTCTCTCTCGCCCGGACGTCGTGTTTGGTGAGGCCATCGCGCCCCGTGCGCGCGTCGCCTTCGTTTTTTCCGGCAATGGCAGCCAATGGCCTGGGATGGGGTCCCACGCCTATCAGGCCAATGCCGTCTTTCGCGCCAGCTTCGACGAGATCGCCGCCCGCATCCGCGCGCAGGGCGGCATCTGCCCGCTGGAGACGATGCTGGCCGAGGATGTGGCCGCCCGTATCCAGCGCACAGCCGCCATGCAGCCCCTGTTGTTCACCATCCAGCTTGCCCTGTGCGAGGCGCTGGCCGCGCAGGGGCTCTCGCCAGCGATGGTGTTGGGGCATTCCGTTGGCGAGGTCGCCGCCGCCGCCGTCTCTGGCGCCCTCTCGCGGGAGGATGCGGTGCTGCTCATCGTCGAGCGCAGCGCCCATCAGGAGCCGGTCTATGGCCTGGGCGGCATGGCGGTGCTGGCCTGCGACGCCGCTCGCGCCGCGCGGCTGATCGAGGAAGCCGCGCCAGGCGATGTGGAGGTGGCGGGGCGCAACGCGCCCAATTCGACCAGCATCTCCGGCACCGTGAACGGGCTGGCGGCCGTGTTGCGCGCGGCGCGACGCGAACGGGTGCCCGCCGTGACGCTCGACATCGCCTACCCCTTCCACAGCCGCGCGCTGGACCCTGAGCGGGAGGCGATGCTGGCTTCGCTCACTGCCCTTGCCCCACGCGCCTGCGCCATTCCCATGATCTCCTCTGTCACCGGGGCGCGCGTTGTGGGCGGGGAACTGGGACATGATTACTGGTGGTCCAACATCCGTGAACCGATTCTGTTCCAGGCCGCGATGGAGGCGGCCTTCCAGGAGGCGGAGCTGTTCATCGAGATCGGCCCGCGCCCCATCCTGGGCGGCAGCATCACCGAGATGGCGCGCCAGGGGGGCATCCGGGCTGCAGCACAACCCAGCCTCACGCAGGGCAGCCGTGCGGAGTTGGACGACCCGATCTCGCGCATCATCCTTGATGCCCTGGCAAGGGGTGCGCCCATCGAAGAAGCCCCGCCGGTCGCTCCAGGCAGGGAGGCCGCCATGGCTGGCCCACGGATGTTGCCGAACATCGCCTGGAACCGCCAATCCTACGTGATCGAGAGCACCTCCGAGGCCTATGGGCTCTACGGCTCCTCCTTTGGCGGGCCGCCGCTGCATCCGCTGATCGGCGCGCGGCTTGCGCCTGGCGGGCCGGAATGGCGCCATCTGATCAGCCTGGAAACCGTGCCTTATCTCAACGGCCATCAGGTGGAGGGCGAAGCCGTGATGCCGGCCACCGCCCTGATCGAAATGGCGCTGGCCGTCGGCCGCGAGGTGTATGGCACAACCCGCCTGCGCCTCGATGATTTCGACATCCTGCGCGCCATCACCCTGGAGCCCGGCGGGGCGCGTGAGCTGAGCATCCTGTGGAACGAGGCGTATCGGGGCGTGGAAATCCGCTCCCGGCCCCGGCTGGAGCGCGGGGCCGGCTTTGTCCTGCATGCCCGGGTGACGGTCCTCCCCGAGGCCGCGCCCCTGCCTGAGGCCCCGCCACGCCCGCAAGGCGGCAGCGTGGTTGGGCGCGAGGGCATCTACGCCGCCACCGGGCGCTGCCGCATGGGCTATGCCGGCCCCTTCCGGACCGCGCTCGCCGCACGCCGCGAGGGGAATGTTACCCTGACGGAATTGCGCCCCGAGCCTGCCGATCTGGGCTTCTACGAAGATGTCCAGGTCATTGACCCCCCGGCCTATGACGCCGCCCTGCATGGCATCTTTCTGGGTGTGGAGCAGATGCCTGGCAGGGTTCTGGGCGAATTGCCCATCCGGGTTCAGCGCCTTTCGCTGTTTGAGCCCGGTATTGCCATCGCGCGCTCCATCGCGCGGATGGTGCGGCAAACCTCCGATGCGCGCGTCTTCGATGTGGATTTTCTCTCGGCCGGGAATACGGTCGTGGCCAGGCTTCGCGGCCTGGTCATGCGACGGCTGGTTCTGGCCTCATGGCGTGAGGCGGATCGAATCGTCCACACCCGTCTTGTCCCGTGGGAAACCGGCGCGGCCGAATTGGGGCTGGAACTGGCGGAAGCGTTGGTCGCCCCAAATTTGGTCGCCCCAAATTTGGTCGCCTCAGATTCGGCAACCCCGGGTTTGGCTGCCGATACGCCGGCCCGCCAGGACCTCATTGCCCTGGCCGAGGACATCGCGGCGCATCTTGTAGCCTCCATCGCAGGGCCGCGGCTTGATCGGCGCGACCTGGCGCTGGCGGAAAAGATCGCGCCGGAGGCCTCCACGGTTTGGCGGGCGCTGATCGACGCGCTGTGCGACGGCGGGCGCATGATCGAATGTGAGGACCAGCTCGTCCTGCGGGACCCGCCGGCCGACCCTGCCGGGGCGCTCATCACCTTCGCGCAGCGGCACCCGGGCGCCAGCGCCGATCTGCGCCTCGCCTTGCGGGCGCTGGAGAGCCTGCCGGAATTCCTGACCACGGGCAGGCGCAGCGCTGCCCTGGACGATGGCGTCGCGGAGGGTTCGCTGTTCGCGGCCAGCAGCCATGAGGCGCTGGTCGAGGTCGTGGACCAATTGCTGAGCGTGCAGCATGCGCGCCCACGGCTGCGGGTTTTGTTGCTGGAGCCGGGGCTTGGGGGTTTGCTCGCGCGGTTGCTGCCACGGGCGCGCAGGGCGGGGCTTTCCCTCGCTGTGCTCACCGCCGACCTGGTGGCGACGGAGGCACTGCTGGCGCGGCTGGGTGCGCGGCAGAATGTGGATTTGTATGGGCCGGAAAACCTGGCTGAGGTGCCACGCGCGGATCTGGCGCTCTGCGCAGGCGTGACGCCACTGGATGGAGGTGCGCCCAGCCCTCTCGATCTGCTGGCGAGCCTGGGCGAGCATGCGCCCCCACTGCTCGCCGCGATCCCCGAGCATCACCCGGCGATTGATATCCTCAACGCCGCGACGGAGGGGTGGTTCCGCTTTTCACTGACGCCGGATATGCCGGTGGGCGCCTGGCCCTATCCCTCCGAGGCCGATGCTGCCCTCGCCGCGCGCGGCTTCACTGTCCAGTGTTCCCGCGATGCAGGCGGTGCTGCGCCGCGCCTCATCCTGGCGACGTCGCGTCAGCCCGCGCGCGCTGCCCTGCCCGCAAGGCGGGCCATCGGCGTCGTGACGCAGGATGACGCGACTCTGGCGATGCTGGCGGAGGGGCTTGCCGGCTTCGATCTTCATCCCGCCGCCACCGTGGCGGAACTGGTCGGACAGGCTACTGTACTCTCCACGGAGGACTTCGCCGTCATGCTGGATGTGGGCCCAACACCCATCGCCGGCGAGACGGAGATCGACACCCTGTCACGGCGCATGCTGTGGCTGCGCGAGCAGGCCATCGCGCTGGCTGATGGCGGCATGTCTTGCCGCCTCTACGTGCTGCTGGAGACGGGCGCCGTGGCGCACGCGCTCAAGGGCTTCGTGCGCTGCCTGATGAACGAATTCCCGGGTGTGGAGACCTGCCTGGTGCAAGCCACCTCCGAGACCGCGATGGCGGAGCTGGGGGCAACATTGCACCGCCACCTGAGCGAGAAGCTGCAGGAGCGCGAGCTGATCCTGACCGAGGAGGAAACAATGGTGCCGCGTGCGGCCCGGCTGAGCTTCGGCGGGCCGGTGACGGCCGGGCCTGGGGAACGAAGCGAGTTGCGCATCGGCCCGCGCGGCCTGGAGGATCTGACCTGGCATCTGGCGCCCCGCCCTTCGCCTGGCGCCGCCGAGGTGGAGGTGGAAATCCTCGCCACCGGCCTGAATTTCCGTGACGTGATGCTGGGGCTGGGGGTCCTGGATACGGAGATCCTGGGCGAGGGGCTGACCAGCGGCGCCCTCGGCTTCGAGTTCTCCGGGCGCGTGTTGCGCGTGGGCGCCGGCGTTGAGGGCTTTGCGCCGGGCGATGGGGTGATGGGCTTTGGCGCTGGCGCCTTCGCCTCACACGTCACACTCCCCGCGACGCAGATTTTTCACACCGGACGCGACCTTTCCCCCGAGACGGCAGCTGCGATCCCCGTGGCTTTCGTCACCGCCTGGTATGCGCTGATCGAGAGGGCGGGCCTGCGCCGGGGCGAATCCGTGCTGATCCATGGGGCGGCGGGCGGTGTGGGCCTGGCCGCGCTGCAAATCGCCAAGGCGCATGGGGCGGTGGTGATCGCCGCGGCTGGCACGCCGGAGAAACGCGCCTTGCTACGCCGGTTGGGTGCTGATGTGGTCGTGGATTCCCGCGCGGTGGATTTCGAGGGTGCGGTCCGCGCCGGTTTTGGCCCCGTGGATGTCGTGCTGAACTCGGTGGCGGGGGATGCGATGCGCGCCAGCCTGCGGCTGGTGAAGCCCTTTGGTCGCTTCATCGAGCTCGGCAAGCGGGACTTCATGGACAACACGCCGATCGGGTTGCGGCCCTTCCTGCGCAATGTCAGCTATATGGGCGTGGATCTCGACCAGTTGCTGCGGCACGACCCGGTGCTGGTGCGGCGGATGATCGGCGCGATCATGGCGTTGTTCGAGGCCGGGCGCCTCACGCCAATCCCTTGCGTCACCTTCGAGGGCACGCGGGTTGGCGAGGCGTTCCGACTGATGCAGGCATCAGGCCATATCGGCAAGATCCTGGTGCGGCCGGCCCGGCATGGCCTTCGGAACGAGCCTGAGGTGGGGCGCTTCACGCCTGAGGCAGGCGTGCATGTCGTCCTGGGTGGGACGGGCGGCTTTGGCCTGGAAACCGCCTTCTGGCTGGCTGAGCAAGGCGCGCGTTGCGTGGTCGTCGCCTCCCGCCGCGGCGAGGTGGACGCCACGATGGCAGGGCGCATCGCCCGCGCGCAGGCGCTCGGGACGGCCTTCCACATCGAAGCGCTGGACATCACCTCAGCGGAGGATGTCGCCGCTGCCTTCGCCCGCTGGCGGGCCGTGCTGGGGCCGATCAAGGGCGTGGTGCACTGCGCCATGGTGCTGGAGGACGGGCTGATCCTGGGCCTGACGCTGGAGAAGATTGCGCGCGTGCTGGCCCCCAAGGTGCTGGGCATCGGCGCGGTGGAAGCGGCGTTGGGTCAGGACCGCCTGCAATATCTGGTGGCTTATTCCTCCTCGACGAGCTTCGTGGGCAGCCCGGGGCAATCCGCCTATGTGGTCGGCAATGCATTCCTGGAGGGCGCGGTCGAGCGGATGCGCGCGCGCGGCATTCCCGCCCTGGCCATCTGCTGGGGCGCGATTTCCGATGTGGGTGTGATCGCGCGGACCAAGGGCCTGGGCGAAAGGCTGCGGGCAGCCACGGGGGTGTCGGGCGTGACCTCGGGCGAGGCGCTGCGCCATCTGGGAGGATTGCTGGCCGACCCCTTCGCAGCGGAGGTGGTGAGTGGCTATTCCGTCATCCGCTGGGTTCCTTCGGCGATGAAGCTTGCGGTCCTGCGCTCGCCTTATTTCATGGATGTCTTTGCGGAACGTGGCCATGTTGGCTCAGCTGGGGCTGAGACTGCGCTTGATTTCACAACGATGACGCCCGATGTGGCGGCCGAGACACTTGCAAGGCTGATCCGCGAGGAGGTGGCGCGCATCTTGCGCCTTCCGCCCGAGGCGGTGGAAACAGATCGTCCGCTGATTGATCTGGGCCTGGATTCTCTCATGGCGCTGGAATTGCGTCTTGCGATCGAAAAACGGACAGGGCTTGATATGCCCCTGACAGCCATGGCAGGCGGCCGTTCCCTGCGCGATTTGGTTGAAAGGGTGTTGGCAGCACTGACCACCGGCGGGCGATAGGATTAAGCAAGGTCCATTTATGTTTGTTTATATGTCTCGAAACAGCAGGAGCATGAACTAGAATCATCATACCTTTCTTGACCCATCTGGTAACAGCCTGTGTCAACGTCAATTAAGCTGGACAGCGGACAGCAATCTCGTCGGCCTCTCTCTTTCGCGGCCAATGAAAATAAACTATCAGTCACAATCTTGTGACGCGCCCAGCGGTCGAATTTTTTTCGTGACATCCGTTTAGCTTGCGTTCAGGTCTGCGGAGTTAACTTGTCCTGCCGGGCAGCTTAGGTTCAATCGATGAATTTTACCTCTCCCGTTCAGGGCTTGGCTCACGGAAAGCTCAGCCATGAAGCCGACGTTTCGCCTGCCGCGTCCGCACTGGACGGAGGTGGCCGGCCGCCTCGCGCGCGGGCACTTCACCCTGAAAGACGTAGGTACGACGCCTCCTTCGACACTCTGCCAGCCTATCGAGAGATCCTGCACGATCGGGCCATGGGCCCTGCTCTTGGACTGAATGACCCCTACTATCGGTCCCATGATGGCCGCGCTGGTGTGACAACGCAGATTGGTGGGCGAGAGTTGCTGAACTTCGCCAGCTATGATTACCTCGCCCTTAACGGCCATCCCGAAATCCTTGCCGCGCACCAGGATGCGGCACAGCGTTATGGCACATCCGTCTCCGCCAGCCGCATAACGGCCGGGGAACGGCAGGTCCATCGCGACCTGGAAGCGGCCCTCGCCCAGATCTATGAGGCTGAGGCAGGCGCCCTCTTTGTCAGCGGCCATGCCACTGCGGCATCAGTCATCGAGACCATCCTCGGCCCTAAGGATTTACTGATCCATGACAGCCTGATCCACAATTGCGTCGTGGTGGGCGCCCAGGCTGCACGCTGCCAGCGCAAACCCTTCCGCCACAATGACCTGGACGATCTGGAATCCTACCTGGCGTTGACGCGCCACTTGTTCGAGCGTGTGCTCATCGTCTCCGAAGGCATCTTTTCCATGGATGGGGACGGGCCGGATTTGAAGCGCCTCGTTGCCATCAAGGAGCGTTTCCAGGCTTGGCTGATGTTGGATGAGGCCCATTCCCTCGGCGTCATCGGCGCCACGGGACGCGGCATCGCCGAGCATGCCGGCGTTGATCCCGCTGGCGTGGATGTCTGGTTCGGCACACTTTCGAAGGCGCTGGTGGGGTGCGGCGGCTATGTTTGCGGCAGCCAGGTGCTGATTGACATCCTCAAGGCGCGCGCACCGGGCCTGGTGTTCAGCGTCGGCATGCCTGCCCCGGTGGCGGCGGCATCTCTGGCAGCGCTGATGATCATGCGTCGAGAGCCGGAGCGCGTCGAAGCGCTACGGGAAAACGGCGCCCATTTCCTGGCTGGCGCGCGTGCCAGGGGGCTCGAAGTCGGTTCGAGCTGGGGCTATGGCGTAACACCCATCATCCTCGGTTCCGATATAAGGACCTTCAAAGCTGCGCGCGCCCTGGAAGATGCCGGCTTTTACGCGTTTCCGGTCATCCCGCCCGGCGTGACGCAAGGTTCCTCGCGTTTGCGCTTCTTCCTGTCCGCAGCCCACACGGCCGCGCAGATCAACTCGGCGCTCGATGCGATGGTCACCATCACCGATCGGACGTGATCCCGACACGGGCCAATTCAGGATTCCTGGCCGGGTCCGAAGCTCGCACGCTGGATCGTCTGGTCGCCCGCTTGCCTTTGTGGGTGAGCCCTGACCAACTGACCGCGTTGGGCCTGCTGGGTGCGTTCCTGGGCTCCATCGGCTTTGGCATGGGGCTGGCCGATGCTTCGTCGCTGGCCCTGGTCATTCTGGGGTTTTCAATGAACTGGCTCGGTGATTCCCTTGACGGGAGGCTGGCGCGCCATCGGCACATCGAGCGTAAGCTTCAGGGCTTCATCCTGGACAATGGGACGGACCTTGTCTCCTATCTGATGCTGACTGTCGGCTTTGCGGTCTCTGGGCTGGTCTGGCCCGCGATTCCCTTCATCCTGCTTTCGCTCTACGTCATGTTGAGCAATCTTTCCCTGGCGCGCATGCTGATCACCGGCGTGCATGAACTGGCCGTGGGAGCGGTTGGCACGACGGAGCTGCGCGCCGGTTTCATATTCCTTGCGTTGATGATCTATCTGATGCCCGGGTTTTTCTCCTATTTGATACCAATGCTTGAACTTTCCGTGCTCGATTTTCTGTCCCTGCTTTGGGCCTGCCTGATGCTCTACGGCTTTCTCCAGGTATTGCGCACCGATCTGCGCGATGGAGCGCGCGTGGACGCGAAGGCGCGGGGAAAGACCCAGCCCCCTCATGGGGAAGATTGACACCGCTGCCATTTGCGGCAGCCTCCAGACCCAGGAAACCTGCATGACCATCTGGCGCCAGCACACCACGCCTGACGAAATCCACGCACGCAGCGCCGGCACGGTGAACGGCCTGCTGGGCATTCGCATCACCGAGATCGGGCCGGATTTCCTGCGCGGCGAAATGGAGGTGGATGAGCGCCATATCCAGCCCTTCGGCGTGATCCATGGCGGTGTCTCCGCCGTGCTGGCCGAGACGCTCGGCAGCGTCGCGTCCATGATGGCCTGCGATCCCGGCTTCATGGCGGTGGGCACCGAGCTCAATGCCAGCCATCTGCGCCCCCTGCCCAAAGGCGGCCGCGCCATGGGGCTTTGCACGCCGCTGCGAATCGGGCGCAGCATGCACGTCTGGAACATCGAGCTGCGGCGCGAGGATGGGGAGATGTTCTGCATCTCACGCCTCACCACGGCCATCATCGAAAGGAAATCCGCATGACCCGTCCCAAGATCGCGCTGATCGGAACCGGGGGCACGATAGGCTCGTTGGGGCGCGGCCCGATGGACATTGCCGACTACGCGACGCTGGGCCAGGTCATGGATGCCGAGCAACTGCTGGCCTATTGGCCGCAGGTGAATGAGGTGGCCGAGATCATTCCCGTCAAATACGCCGCCGTCCCTTCCACCGCGCTTGGACCCCAGCAATGGCTGGAGCTGGTGCGGCTGTGTGACCAGGTGGTGGCGGAAATTCCCGGGTTGGACGGCATTGTCATCACCCATGGCACCGCGACGCTCGAGGAGACGGCTTACTTCCTATCGCTGACCGTCAAGGTGGAGGTGCCGGTTGTGCTGGTGGGCGCGCAGCGGCCCTCCTCGGGCCTATCCTCCGATGCGGGCATGAACCTCGCCAATGCGTGCCGTGTGGCGGGCGATCCGCGCGCGCGGGGCCTCGGCGCGCTGGTGCTGCTGAATGACGAGGTGCATGCGGCGCGCGAGGTGACGAAGACCAGCACCTCCCGCATGCAGACTTTCCGCAGCCCCGATTTCGGCTGTCTCGCGCATGCCGATGCGGATGCCATCGCCTGGTATCGCCGCCCGCTGCGCAAGCTGGGGCGCGAGACTGAATTCGATGTGCGTGGCCTCACGGCGCTCCCCCGCGTGGATGTCGTCTATTGCTATGCGGGCGCCGATGGCGCGGCGGTGGAGGCGTTTGTGGCCGCCGGCGCGCAGGGGCTGGTCTCGGCCGGCTTCGCGCCGAGTTTCGTCACACCCGCTTTGGCCGAAACCATGACGGCCGCCATGGCCGCGGGCACGCCCATCGCTGCCAGCACGCGGGCGGGTTCGGGCCGCATGTTCTACACCACGCGCATGCGCGAGGCGGGCTTCCTGAACGCGGACAACCTCAACCCGCAAAAGGCGCGCATCCTGCTGATGCTGGGCCTGACCGTGACGAAGGACCGCGCCGAGCTGAACCGGGTTTTTGCCGAGTACTGAGCGCTATTTTGCCGCGAGGCGCGCGAAGCCCGCTCGCCATGCTTCAGGCAGCGGAGCGGGCCGGCGCGTATCCCGGTCAATGAAGACAAT
>Ga0105045_10001550_pt1 | contig 18903 bp, 25 predicted proteins | sample MAT02_FD_78089 | JGI IMG/M metagenome (GOLD analysis project Ga0105045, IMG submission 78089) | Freshwater microbial communities from Lake Fryxell liftoff mats and glacier meltwater in Antarctica - MAT-02 (megahit assembly) | ecosystem: Environmental > Aquatic > Freshwater > Ice > Liftoff... | reverse complement strand
GTATTAATAAATAATAAGTACCAAATAATTGTATATAATGCAATACTTGATCTATACCAATAATAGTAAATGCACCAGTGTTAGGTATAGAACTACCATACTCTTGATTAGCAAACTTTTTAGCTACAATTCTACTAGTAAAATAATCTGTTATTGTATGTGCTATAAATGTTATTAATGTAAACAAAATAAGTTTACAAGCTATTGTAACAGACCAATTAAGATTATATGCTAAATACCAAGTATAAAACATTCCTATTATAAACCATATTAAACTATAAGTAAAAGTATGTTTTAATAAATCTGTCCAATTTTTACTTTTACCTAATGCCCATTTCTCATCTTGCATTAAAAAATCTGCAAACCAATGTATAATAATTATACTGAATATTGTTGTTAAACTCATGTTTAAAGTTTTTGTTTAGATATTAATTTAATTAGTAAAGTTTTTTGTACTTCTAGTTCAAGATAATTATTAATATGACTTTGAGTTCTTAGTATAGAATGTATATCATCATATTCTTCACTTTTAATGTGTTTTACAGCAATTCTTTGTTTTAAAAGTACTAATGATAATCTTTCTGTCATTTTTAAATTTTTATTATTAATTAATCCCACTTAAATGGGTTACGTGTTGCTATTTCTTTCCAAATTCCAATAAAGCCAAATGCTAAAACACCTCCAATTAAAATTATTATTAGTACTATATAACTAAGTGGATTGTAGGGATTAATTCTATATGCTTCATAATACCCACGACCTAATTTTTTTAATCCTTGGTTTTGTCTTTCTTTATTTGATATAATTTGTAAAATAAATAAGTATTTTAATATTTTGCTGAACATGTTTAAAGTTTATTTATTAATAAGTATTCTTTGGTTAAATCTAAATTAATAGCTTCTACCCAAGATTTAAATGATTCTGTTGCATTATTAAAGCCAGCTTTATCATTGTCTGACATATAGTTTTTATATAAAAACTGTTTATTTTCTTCAACTAATGTTTTACATAGATATTCATCTCCTATAATATCTGATATCAATCCAACTGTTTCAAGATTTGTGCAATCTAATTTAATACATTCAAAACTATCATAGCCAAATCCATCAGAAGGCATTTTAAAAGATAAATAATTATTATCAATCTCAAAGTCACTAGAATACTCAGGAACTTCTATTAGTAGGTATTTTTTATTATTTAAAGTTACTTCTTGCATATTAAATTTTTTGTATTAATACATATTGCTTACTAAGATCAGTTTTAATAAATTTTAAATAAGATATGAAGGAATCAGATGCTTTGTCAAGCTTATAGGGTCTTTTTTCACTATCAGGTTGTAAGCAATCTAAATATATATACCCTAGTGATTTTAATTCATTGAGAGCTAAAGTATGACATATCTTTTCATCTTTTATAATATCTGATATTAATCCAACTATTTTAAATTTATCACTTTTTTTAGTTCTACCAAGTTTAATACTTTGAAGAAATAAATGAGGTTGTACTCTAGGTTCAAACATTATAAAATGCCCACCACTATTAAATACTTTTTCTCTAAAACTATATGCATTATCAGGAACTTCTATTAGCAAATAGATTTTACTATTTATCATTACTTTCTTCATGATTATTTACTATTTTTTAAAACCTCTTTAATTGCAGTGTGTAGATCTTTTAAATGCTGTCTTGTCATTAGAGGTATCATTAATGTATTAAAGTTTAAATCTCCTCTAGTAGCTCTAAAATCATTATCTGGGTATATATTATTATCTTCTATAGATATATAACCAACATTACCTGTTAAACCCACACTAATTCTATGTCCATTACACATAGTTGTTCTTTGTGCTAATTTATTGTTTTTCATATCTCTATAAGTTTTTCCATCTTGAACTTTGGTGTAATACTGCTCTTACAATTTCTTCTTGTGTAGCAAATCTATGTTCTTGTGATAATTCTGAATTATTTAACCAATTACATAAAAGTTGTCTACCTAATCCATTTTTCCCTTGCCAAATACTTCTTTCCCAATTATTTGACTCAGGATTTTTTACAGTGAAATTCCCTATCATTGTAGACCCATCTGACATATCAATAAGAGTATGAATTTGTTCTCCATTCCCAATTTTTTCATTATTTATAATGTAACCTACTTTTTTAATAATAGTGCTTAAATAGCCTGTATCTGGGTAACCACTAAAAAGCTTATTATTTTTTTTTGCAGATATTTCTGCTGTTGATAATCTTAGCAGATATTGTCCTGATCCATAAAAATCTTCAGGTTTGAAAGTTCTCATATTTTTATTATTTAATATTATTTTACTAAATCTAAGAATTTATTTTTTGCATAGCTTTATAAGTTTTTTAAGCATGTGTTTATTGCTTCTACACTCTTTAATTTTTATAACATTCCGAATAATATGCCCACTACCATCTCCATATAAGCATATTGAATAAACATCTTCACCAGCACATTTATCATCCAAATAATTTAATAGAAATGGAAATGCTTGTTGATATAATATTGCTGATACTGCATAACCTTCTTTAGTTTGTATTTCATTAATATTATAAGTTACTAAAGTTTTATCAGGATTATGTATAGGTTTATAATGACCAAAGCAAGGAGTATTAAATCCTAGCATTTTTAAAGCATATGCTTCTTCATATGGTATAAAATTATCATCCATTTTATTTTTATTTTATTTTATTAATATTGTTTTTGCATATCCCTATAAGTTTTTTCAAGCATTTTAATTCAGCTTCTTCATAACTACTTTCATTGTCTAATATTACAATTTTTCCTATAGTTTGAATTGTTACTATATATTCAAAATTACCCCCAAAACTAGCTTTAAATGTTATATCTTTGTGATAATTATATTTATCTCTAAAAAATTTAAATGCTTGTTGATATAATGGTGTTGCACAATCAGAATCATAGCGATCTTCTATAGTATTATTAGTGGTTCTTTTTCCTTTAACAAGTAAATATTCTACTTTATTGTGGTAGTAGGCATAGCATTCAGCATTAAATCCCAACTTTTTTAAAACGTGTGCTTCTTCATATAATATAAAATTATTTTCCATTTTACTTTTATTATTTAATTAAAAATCCCCTACAAATATTTCTAAATGTAGGGGACTAACACAAAAAAATCAATCACAATTACAATTCTTCTAATGTATCAGGATCTGTTATTATTAAATCTACTGTTACATTTTGTACAAGCTTATATAGGTTAGTTACTTCCTCATCTGTCATTTCTGGCAAATACAAAGTAACTTTAGTACCTTTATCAGCAGTCATACCATTGTGTTTGATAACTGCTGATCTTAACTTTAATAAATTCATTTAAATATATATTTAGTGAACTGCAAAGATACAACTATTTTATATAACTTCACTAGTATTAGTGCTAAAATCTACATTTTCTTTTAACTTATTAAAATTTTCATAGTACTCTCCTTCTATTTTTAAATCCTTCTTTTTGTCACTTGTGTCTAAAAATATTTCTAGCAATGCATCTTCTAACTTCTTACTCTTATAAAATATTCTTGCTGGAAGATTATTTATATGTATAAAATTAGCCATTGCATCTGCTGCATCTCTTACCTGACCTTTAAACACTACTTCTTTCTTATACTCATCTGAAACAGAAGAATACATGCCATCTATTATTTTATTAATATCATTATCCCACTTAGAATCTATTTTTAAAGTTAGTAGTATGTTGTCACCCATATAACTAACTCCTTTAAATTCTTTAGAATTAACTATAACATCTAATAGTGTTGGAAACTTCTGCTTAATATTTAAAGCATTGTTTGCAAGATTTCTATCAAATAATAAACTCAAAGTGTGATAGCTTGTATCTCTGTAATATTTATTAAGCAGATAAGTATTAATCAAACCATTTTCTATAAAAAAGCCTAGTATATTTACCTTTTCATTTTTATCTGTTCTAATATTAGAAATGATATTATGAAATATTGGTAGAATTAATACTGTTGACACGTTATACTTGTTCCATATCTCTCTTATCATGCTATATAAGTTTATTATTTATACTGTTACTACTACTTATATCATCACTACCAAATGCATTAAGAAGGTCTTCATCAAGAACTTTGAGAATATTAGCTTTCATTTTATCATTTAAACCACTAACACCACTTATACCATCATGACCAGATCCACTAGGAATACCTATACCATTAGATGCTCTATGACTGTCTTCATCAAGAAAATTAGAACCATCAATGCTTTCTTCATCATTTAAAAACATATCAAGAAAAATATTACTACCTTTACCAGCTTTATTAGCAATACTAGCTTCTATTTGAGCATTTACAATAGTTTTTTTGTTAGCTTTTTTTAAAACATCAGCATCAAAACCAGAGTTAGCTTTATAAGCTTCTATTTGAGCATCCATACTTTCTCTTGTAGCAAGTACAGAAGTTGCACGTAAATTATCACTACCTATAGGCATATATGGATGACTCCCTACACTAAGACGAGTGTCAAGTGACTGATTAGCTGTTGGTTCACGCTTAGCATCTCTTGCATCAGGTGAAGGACTTATATATGGATCAACACCAGCTTCACCAGTGCCAGTGTGTAAATAACTCCCTGGTCCCCAACGAGGTACAAATAATTGACTATTCACTGGTTCACGCATGGACTGTAATGCACGTGAAGATGCACCTACAAAGCCAGTAGTTGGCATATCACCTAGCATACCAGTGGGATTATAAACAGGATGATAAGGTTCATTATTAAAAAGATGTGTCTTTTCACTACCACTTTTTACACTTGTGGTATTATCTGTTCCTGCAACATTATCAAGGTTTACTTGGTATTTTGTTGCATTAGCATTATTCCAACCTCTTCTTGCTTCCTCATATTGTCTAGGTGTATATCCTAATGGCATAAATTGCTCCTGACCACCTCCTGATCCCATTGATTTTATTCCACGCTCACCAGGAGTAGGTACTACAGGCTTTCTAAGTGTTGGAGGTCTCATAGTATCTACATTTGTTTTTACTATATGTATAGTTTGAAATTCAGAATCACCTATAATACCTGTAGGAAATGGTTGAATACTACCATCTATTGCTACATACTGAAAATCATTAACTTGAAGTGGTATATCTGGTAATATTTTAAAACCATAAGGATCTATACCAATACTATTTAGATAGTCTATACTGGCTTTTTCTACATTTGGCTTTCTACGTGGACTATCACCAGCCATTGATAATCCTGTTATAAAATCCTGAGAAAAGTTTGTACTAGGGTATTTTTTTACACTAGCCAACACATTTACAGGTAACAATATACTACTAACATCTTTATCAAGTTGCATACTATTTAGTAATATATTTTTTCTAATATATTGATGATTATAATAGTAGTTTTTCAACTCTTTTATATTATGTAATACTGTTTCTAGCAGTTTTTCATCTGTGATTAAATCAGACAAAGTATCTTGCAATTCTATTTTCTCCTTACTGTTAATAATTTTGTCATAATTATTTTCAGCAAATTTAATAATTGCTGTGTTAATTAGTAGCCAAGTCATTATATAATCAAAGTTATATGTTGACTGTAAACTACGTATTTCTATAGTACCATTATTACATATATAATTGAGAAAATTAACATTATAGTATCTACCATCAATAGTCCACTTATTCCTATTAGCTAAATATCTACTAAGTTCTTCTCTATCATTAAAGTACTCATCAAGACCTAATAGGTTAAATACTTCTACTGCTTTTTTATCTATAAGCTTAGGCAAGTTTCTACAGTGATCCTTATCTTTGCTAGCTAAAAACTTATAGTCCTTCTTATATGGTGCTATAATACCATTCAATTCATCTTGGAGACGCTGAAATAGCACATAGCTAGCTAATAATGTTTCATCACTATATTTGATGCCACCAATATGAACATGAAGAGAACATTTGTTGTCCATTATTGTAGTCATCTTAGCTATATCTAAGAAATCTCTCAAATGATGAAAATCATCACTAGTATATATACAACTAGTATACTCAGCACCTGTTATAGAACCATCATACAAGTTGGCAAAGCCAAAAGATGCTGATTTATCTTGGTGAACTAAACCACCACTAGTTTCTAATTCAAAGCCATAAGTAACACCTTTTAAAAAGCCTAATTTGTTAGTCTCTTTAGCTAACTTAGCTACTGCAAAATTTATATCTTTGAAGTTATAAATTTTCTCTTTAGGTGCATGTTTAAAATCATTTACAACAGATGTATCATGCATAGAAGCATAATATTTCTGATTTGTTCCTGGATGTGGAATTAAATCAGGATATTGTTGTAAAATACTCTCACAATAAGTATAATTACTATTTCTAAATAATATATTGATTATATTACTAGAAAAACTTACTTCTCCCTTTAAATTTTTATAAGTTTTTAGCTTAGTTTTAAGCTGCAACTTATTAGTAGAAGTATCTAATTCTAATAGCTTTTTAGGTACATAGCTACCTTGAAATAAAACTGCTGTTTTATCTTTAATGTAGATGACACCATCAATTTCTACTTGATTTTTACTTGTTTTACGTTTCACAACGCTTTTATTATTTTCTATCATTTTATATTGTTTTATAAAGCTTAAAAATGTTGGTTAACCAAGATATTATTTTTCTTTTCTCTAGTAGCTATTGCTACATCTACATAATGCATGGGGTTATTATTATCATCTTTTTTTGTTTGATGAACTGCAGGAGAAAATTTTAATGATTGCCCAATTCCTGGATGAATTGTTATTGCTGATGCAATTCTGTCAAATCCTGTCAATGATTCTAACTCACCATTTAAATTTCTATACACTAAGAGATATATTTGTCCCAAATGCATAAAAGGCATATAATCTACAACTATATTATGTAAATACTTTTTATTTTCTTTGAAAAAGGTATTAGCATTTGTTGCTTTATGCCACTTATTATTTATTGATTCTAACAAGTTTTTTACACTAGCATCTTTTATATGCACTCCGTGGTGAATATCACAAATGTAAGGAATTTTATAGTTACTAGGTAAATACAAAGCAAGTATATTTTGATCTCTAAGTGGATCAATATGGCTTCTATATTTCCCATGTAATGCTTTGCTATCACTGTTAGTAAGTTTACTACTAATCAGGCTATTATAAACTATTGTATTCACTGCAGCATCTTCTTTTACATTAGGATTTAAACTAACCCTATTGTCCAATCTTTTTACTATACTCATTGGTCCTATAGGAGTAGTAGCGCTGTGTAAGTCTTCTAAAGCTTTTTCTCTAGCTAACGTTTTTTCAAACTTTTCTTGAGACCAGCTTTGAGTTGCATAATCCCACTCTCTATTCCAACGATCTTCTTCAGTCCAATTTTTACTTGCTAAATAACCAGAAACAATAGCAGGGGTATGAACAACAGGTGCTGTTTTTCTCTCAATAATTTCTTTTACTATTTTTATTCTACCATTAGCTTTAATAAAACTAACAAGTTGATTATTTTCTACTTCATGTACTTCATAACTGTCTTGCCAAAGCACCATGAGAGTGGTGTCAATGCTACAGAAATACCATCCTTCAGGGGTTTCTATGTAATACATAGGTCTCTCTTCTATATTATTATGCCCACCTTTCCACGCATGGAATGTGTTGTTGGTATAATATAATAAAGCAGCATCTCCCTTGTATGCTTTAATAAATGCATCTCTATCTACATCTGAATAATGTGCTCTAGCTAAACCATGTAATAAATAGTGACTATCTATACTTAATTCTATATGAGGCACATCAGGGAAAAAATCTCTTTTTAACTCATGTTCTGTTCTTAGAACACCATTATGTGCTAATACAAAGTATTTGTTATCAGTTTCTAATATAAATGGATGCACATTAGTTTCTTGTGATGAACCAAAGCTACTCTTTCTGGTGTGAAATATCATAGCCTTATTTTTTAGATTCACTTTTCTCAAAGCTGCACCTTTAATATTAATGAAATCTCTAGCAGTAGCTAAACCTTTTAACCCTGTAAATCTCTCATTACCTATAGTCATACCACAGTTGTCTGTACCTCTTTGCTCATTCATAATTCCCATCATGAATATTTTCTCTATGTCTCCTTGTTTGCCTGGCTTGGGATAAAACCCAGCCAAGCCACAAGATAGTATGTTAGTATTAGGTTTAAATCCTAACAATAAATAATTTATCAATATCAAACTGATTCCTATTAATATCATATTCTTTTTTTATTTTTTAAATTAAAGTTTCACTTCTCTTTTCTATAAGTTTGATGAATTCAGTGATATATGCTTCACTGGTTTGTTCAGCCATGCTAGGAGCACTATTTATTTCTATGATACTAAAATCTACATCTTTTCTAGCATTACCATCCTTGTTTGTGCTAGACATTACTCTAACATCACAAGCACCAAAGTCTAGAGATACTGATTTTAATGCTTTCATGCATTCTTCTTGTATGCTTTTTATACTTAGTGGCATATCAAACAACTCATTATTTATTCCTACCCAGTTGCAGTTCTCATTATTAAAAAACCACCTTTGATTATCAGGGGTATCTATCTTACGTAGTTTTCTCCACATAAGAAATACACCTTCTGTACTAACATGGATTCTATATTCCTTAGCATAGTTCATGAAGTTTTCAAATATAAATAGGTTTAAATCTGCTTGTCTTCTATTTAAAAAAGCATTAAGTTCTTCAACATTATTTAGTTTGTAATTGCCTGTACCTCTGCTACCATGTATATGCTTAGCTACAATAGGAAATGGTAAAGCTTCTAAATATATACTTTCTTTTTTTCCATTTACATGTGCTACATTATTAGCTATTGTATACCATATTGGTGTTTTAACCCATGCATCAGTAAAACTACTCTTCATTAATAGCTTATTGCTACTATTGCTAATAGCTTTAATACTATTTAATTCTATATCATAACTAACCTTAGATACTGTTGTACTACCTAATCTAATTAGAGTTTTAAACTTAGAAGTTAAAGTATTTCTAAACACTTTATGTGATGGATGTCTACTACGTATTGCTACTGTGACATCTTTTCTTTTATTTAATACCATTTCTTGTATATATTTTTTATATTTTTCAGAATTTACCGCAATTAAAGTGTGACTATGACTATTGTTGCTTTTTTTCACATTTTGAGTATGATTATTAGCATATAAAATAACAGATACATTATTATTTGTTCCAACTACATATGGTAAATTTAAATCTTTAATATTATAAGCATAGCATGCTGCGTTATTATTAAAAAATAATTTTACTTTCATATCTGATATAGCATTAGTTACTTCATACTTTTCTAACTCTTTAATCTTAGTGCTTGAATACAAACAATTTTCTAAAATATCATTTAGTTTTTCATGAGCTTCTAAACTACTTTTAAAACCTACTAAATCATTAGTTTTAAACAACATCAAACAATTATTTATGTTTGTTAAGTTTAAAGTTGTATTAGAATTATTTTTTTGATCATTATATAACTCTAATACTTGATTAAAAGTAGCTTCTTTAAATATACCAGAATATATAAAAGCATTACCTCCACCAGTTGTAGAACTTAAATAACTTAATAGTTTAAGTTTATAAGCTTCTGACATATCACTAGTTATTATATTTAAATAACTTACTAAGTAATCTTGATAGTAATAAAAATGACGTATCATGCAGAAAGCATAATATCTAGTTCTCTTAGTATAAGACCTTGATATAGGTAAATTAATTAAAGTGCAATCTCTCAAGTTTACATTATTAGCTAAAAATTTTACTTCTGTATAGCTAGTAGGTTTAAATACTTCATATTTAAAGCCCATAGATGAACATTCAGCTAGAATTTCTTCCAAAGATTTATTAGTTTTTTTAACTACATCATCTATATATATGTTTGGAATAATTACTAATAAATTATTGTCTTCTATATTCTTAATATGCTCATTGCAACCACTACAACTAGTAAAATCTTTTGCTTTGACATTTGCTATATAACTATCATCTATAGTATTATCTGTAGCTAATACATTAGAAAAGTTACTAGTATTTTGCTGCATAGTCTCCAGTTTTTATGATAGTGCCATTACCATCATTAAAATATAAATATGCTTCTACAATTTTATTATTTAATTCTACTTTTATTTTCTCTCTTTTATACCAAGAGCCTTCATGATCACTAGGATCATATCCCTCTAATCTATCTACTTTTGGTAGATCTAATTCTTGGTCTATTTCCCACAAATCTACTACTATATTAGTATCAGGGGTTTTATTAACATAAGGTATACCATTGGCTTTCATTTGGTACTTTTCTACAGTCTTACCAGTACCTAGCCAATTATTCTCTTTATCTACTAATCTGCTATTACCATACCCTTTTCTAAGAGTACCATATGCAGCTATTAAAACTTTATTCATTTCTATGTATTAAAATAATTTGTTAATTAATTGTTTTAAATATTCTATACAATCATTATATGATTCATCTCTCATGTTTTCAGGATGAAATTGTACCCCTAATGCATTGGCTTTAGGATACCATATAATTTCTGGTTCTATAAACACTTGTATTGGTCTATCATCATAAACATATTGCTTAGATAATTTAGTGTATCCAAATACTTCGTAGTTGTCATTCAATAGTTTATTATTAGTCCACACACATTGGTGATGGGTACTATTAACAAATATTTCCTTATCAAACTCATTGCTGTTGTTTTTAACTTTAATATTGTGTTGACCTGGATGATCCATGTCTTGTATTAAAGTTAACCCATTTAGAGCTGCAAGCATCTGAGATCCTTTGCATATTCCAAGAATAGGCTTTCCACTTTTAATTGCATTTTTATACATTGCAATTTCTCTAGCATCACTCTCTTTATTAATATAAGACATTAGGTTTTTTTTACCATATATAGCAGGATTTACATCACTACCACCAGGTAAAACAACAAAGTCTTTTGGCAACCAATCAATCATTGTTAAATATTTTATGTTCTATTAATTTTTCTTTTAATTCATCACAAAGTGCTAAACTAAAATTATCAGCATCTATTGCAGCAAGATCATCATAAAACAATTCTTTTAATTGCTCTATTTTATGCTTATTTTCTTTAATAAGCCTTATACCATTTTCTATAAATTCTGGGTATTTATGCATTCCTGCACCCAAGGTTCTATATTCTACTCTGCTAGAAGATTTAATTCTATAGTCAGATAAATTACCATATAGTCTTCTTCTATCCCAATCAGTATCTTTATATACTGCTGGCATTCCTAGAAATAAATCATTCAAGAATATAAAATCAAACATATCTTGCTTATTTATTCTCTTAGTAAAACCATAGTGAATGTGATATCCAAAGGATCTCAAGTCCCCTACTTCTTCAGCTCTAGGTCTACTAGACACATCATTTCTATATACACTATAAGATGGTTCACAACCAAATAACATGGCTATATCACTTTCTAGCTCTTCTGGTTCATATCTAGCAGAAGAAACTATATCTAATTTATAATTAGGATTAATATCTTTTAACCAATTGTTAGTATGCTCTATGCATTGATCAACAATATCCTTATAAATCCAATAGTCAGGTACAGGAGGGGTTGTTATTTCAATTGCCACATTATCAATCTGTTGTGCACACTTAGGTATAGGAATTGGATGTGGTTTATATTTTGTACCTTCTACATAAGGTACTAATGATATATATCTACCAGTAGCAGTATCTATACATGGAAACTCTGGATCTCCACCTATAATAAAATCTACATCTGCTAAGTTACTTTTATTTTTATCTTTCATTTATCTATATATTATTGGTGTTTTATTCTCTTTTTCTAATATTTTATTAATTTCTACAAAACATTTACTTCCTACAAAATTATTTTTACCACTATATACATCCACCATAGGGTGAACCGTTTCTATTATATTACCAGATATTATAAACTTATTTAATTGTTGAGCTTCTTTACCCATTAATAAATAAACTAAATCTGGTTTTGCTTTACTCAGTTGTGTTATAAGGCATTCTATAAATGCTCTCCACACTTTTAAATGACTACCTGCTTTACCAGCTTCAACAGTTAATGCTGCATTTAGCATCAATACTCCCTGTTGAGGTAGCTTTGTTAATCTACGATGCATATGCACGCTGTCTATAGCATCTATATACCCACAATTAACTAATTCCTTTGTAATAATTCTCAATGATGGGTTCATATACCCATTTTCTGTAGCAAAGCACAAACCACATGCAGAAGGTGATCCTTTATATACTCCAGGATATACATCCTGACCTATAATAACTGTAGATACATTTTTAAAATCACATTCTTTAAATGCTCTAAAAATTTTATCTTTAGTAGGATATACTGTTGTATTTTCATATAACACTTCTACATTGTGATATGCTTCTTCTAAGTAACCCATTGCTGCTGTACTCATTAAAAACTCATACCAGCTACCTAGTTCTCTAATCATTCTAGTAATCTTTTAATCATTTTCATGCTAAATGGATCATACAACTCTTCTGGATGCCACTGTACTGCTACAATAGGCAAAGTAACATGCGTAAATGCTTCTACAATGTGAGAATCTCCAGTCATGAATGAATCTCTATTGTGGGCTAATAATAATGGTTCTAATTCAGGACCTAAATTATTCAAAGTAACCCCTTGATGGTGATGTGAATTTACTTTAAATCCGTTGTGATTTACTATTTTATCAGGTAGTAATTTACCCTCTATTTCTGAAAAATACACTTCATGCGCTGTTTCCCATCTACCCTTAGATTGCTCATGAAATAAAAAATTCTGGGTTAGCTTAGAATTAAATAAAGTTGCTAATTGTTGCATACCCAAACATATTCCAAATATGCTTACACCAGAGTTTATATATCCTGGTACTTTTTCCTGCATAAAATGATTTTTAAATACATCTGTGCTACTAGTATAAAAACCAGGAGCTTGATTGTATAAATTAGGATTAGCATCTAATCCACCTGGTAATAAAATCATATCTAATGATTCATCTACATCTTCATCTGGTGTAAGTATTCTAGGTGTACCAAAGCTGCTTATAAACTCTAAATAAGTTTTAGTGCAACCAAAGCTACCATCTCCTGTACTCCATCCTGGAATGCCTATTATTTTTTTACTCATGTGTACTGTATTTATTATTTTTAATAATAGTTGAAACTATATTTTGTCTAATTAACTCTTTATTTGTATCTATAATTCTATAATTAATGTCTTCACAATATTCATCAAACATTCTATAATCATCATTATCTTCATCATATTCATCATATTCATGATCACCACTATCAAGCTGCTGAGAATCTACATGTAAATGTCTATGAAGATATACTCTTTTGGCTATATCTTCACAAAAATGTCCTACAAGATTATAACCAAAATTTAATAATATTTCTTTTACTTCTTCCATAGTAGAATCTGGATAATAAGTATTAGATATTGCAAATATATCACCTAAAGATCTAAGTTTACATATATCTGTAGTAATTTTATTTTCTTCATTTATAGTTTCATGTTCTTCATTAAACTTCACTAAAAATAGATATATAAATTCTACTAGTGATAACTCTTCATTATGAGTATAATCTTTTAAACTTAACTTTTCCATCATTTTCTTTTAATTGGTATTTATTATTTTTACAATAAAGTAATTAGCTTTTTATAATCAATAGTATTAGGTAAACTTCTATATTCTATTCTATCTCCAAAGATTCCTTCTTTAATAGCATAAACTCCTTTTGTTCTCTTAGTAGTACTAATATCAGTAGAAAAACTATTGTCTAATTTTTGTAATATTGATAAGTAATTAAATACACATGAATAGTGTTTTACTACGTTAGATGATTCATATTTATGTTTATCATCTACACTAATTTTATTATATTCTAAATAATTAAAAGTCTTATGTTCTGATATATTAACTTGCAGTGATGCTTTGGTTTCCCCTTTCTTTAATATTTTACCTGTTTTATTATTAGAATATATAGAGAATTCTTCTAATACTTCTAATTCTTTTTTATTTACTGCATATCTATTTTTTCTAAAATCAACTAGTTGATCAATAGTAAACTGATGACAAGGAATTATTTCCATTTTATACCCCTTAGCAATTAATTTTTGTTGCTCTAAATAAATTAGTTTTTCTAGCTCAAAAATTGTATCAACTATATTATCTAAAGGTTGTGTTTTAATTTCTCCTAAAAATGGATTCCCATCTAAGTTAGTAGTTGCTAAATAAGCTGGTACTATTACACCATTGTTTGATACAAAGAATTCAAATTCTAATCCAAACTTCATAAAATATTTTTTAAGTATTAATTAATATTTGCAATCACTGCTGAATTGTGCTATGATTGTCTCTTTTAAATTTTTTTTTAAATAAATCATCTAATAATTCATAATTAGATGTGGGATCTAGCATTATTAGTTCAAATGGATCTGTGCAACCATATGTACTAGGTATATTAAAATATTTTAAATCATATTCATTTGTATATTGAATTGATTTGGTTATACCTGTTAAATCTGTATTGTAATTTACATATATATGTTTAAATCTTTTTTGTAAATCATATAGATCAAATGGTGATATAAACATATTTTCACTATGAGGTGCAATTGCTGGATAACCTAATTTTTTCCATACCCCTACATCTTTATAACTACCTGTTATTATTAGTATATCCCCTGTTTCAGGTAGTAAATCATATCCCTGAATATGACCTACAACATTATAAGCATAAAACTTATTCTTGGGATCTGCACTATATGGTCTATATCCCTTATATATAGGAGAATGTTTATCAAATAAATATACAAAAGATGGATCAATAGCAGTGCTATTATTCCATACAATGCCATTATTCCTAATTTCTCCTGAGTGTATATTTAGTTCATTTAAATCTTTCATTGTAAATAAAGCATCTTCCCAATATTTAAACTCAAAGTCTTTAAATTCTGTAAATATTTTACAAGATGAATATATAGTTTTAGGTAGTATGGATTTTATAGTCTTTGATGATGTACAGTTTAAATATACATCACTATAAATCTTATTTATTGCATCTATAAAATTTAAATTATATAACTCTTGTACTAAATTAATAGGATCTTTGGGTCTAGGATCTCTACCAAAGTCAGTCCACACCCACTTGCTTTTATAGTAACTAATTTTAAAACTAGGAGCTTTTTCATTAGGTCTAAACGGTGATTTAATCCAAGTATTATTATCAAAATCACCTAAGTAGTGAATATAAATGTCTTCTTCACTAATATACTTGAATAGTTCTGCTGAAGATTCTATACTAATGTTTTGAATACTATACATTTGATTGATTTATTTAAATAAAAAAAGGGTGCCACAATTAAATGACACCCCTAACAAAACAATTCTCAAACTTGGTATATATTATATATCATCAAAGCTTATTGGTGCTTTGGTCTCCACAGTTACCCCTGTAGCACCACTAGCTTCTATCATTTGCTGCTCATATGCAGAATATTCCCACTTCTCTGGGAATCCATCTGCCATCTTCTGTACAACCCCAGTACCTCTATATCTTGGTAGCTTAGTATAGCCAGCCTTATCCTTGGTTGTTTTTAAATACACCTTTGTGGTTTTTTCTGCTGCGTTAACAACTTCACAAAATTTGTCAGCAAACTCATCATATGACTCACAATTACCTATAGCATTTATTGCATCATCAGATACACCACAAGTAGTTGCAATGTTTCTAACATAACCCATAAATTGCTTTAACTGTCCTTCATATTCTTCTTCAGCAGTCTGTATACTACCATCTTTTAATGTTCTTCCACCTTTACAATACTCTATGTTAGGGTGTAAAATACTATCTGTTAAAAAACTAATAGTATTTACTGGAGGTTGACCATCTTCTAATATTACATTCTCTGAAACTCTTTTAAAGCTGAATGCTAAACCTTTAATATTAGGGTTTGGTTCTACTTTAAATAGTTCTACATTAGTTATAGCAAGTCCCAATGGGAAGTCTACTTTTGTTCTATTCTCTAGGGCTTTTCCCCCTATGTTACTGATGTTATACATATTATATATTTAATTATTATTTACTTAATTCTTGTAATTCTTCTTTCTTCTTTTTTAGTCCTGCTAAAAAGTCTGCATGTTCATGTAATTCTGTAAATGCCAACTTTACTGCATACAGATCTTCTAATTTGCTACATAACCTTATTTGATCTAATGCATCTTCTATAGGTAATCTACCTTTAGCTGCCCACTCTCTTAGTATAACACCTGTTTTTTCAGATATTAAAAACTCGGGCTCATTTACAAATAGATTAGTCCTATCCTTAGTAGCTACTGTTAAATGATTGGTATTAGTTATTTCAAATACTAAATCCATCTCATAATTAAATCCGTCCCTAGTCACTTCTCCCATTCCCATCTTCTGCACTTGCATTTTACCAGCAGAATTTGCTACAAGAGCATAATCTTCTTTTCTTCTCACTGTACAGAAAACATGACACTTAGATGTTAATATAGCATTTATAAATTTATTGTGTCTAGGGGTTACTGATCCCCAATTTTGAAATGTTCCACCTAATTTAGCATGTATTTCTAATGCACCACCTTCTCCATTCCATTCATGAGATATGCTATCAATAATAGCTACTTCCATTCCAGCATCTTCTGCTGCTTTTAAAGCTTCAATATACCTCTCAGGAGTATAAGGAGCTGATAAATTAATAGTATTAAATTCTCCCATATCTGCATATAAGGATGCGCTATCTCTCTCTGTGTCTATTACACAAATTTTACCCCAGTCATTGCATAACCCATAGGCTGCTTTTAAAGCTCCATAGGTTTTACCACTCCCAGAACTAGCTGAAAATAATATTCTTAACTTTTTTGCCTGCTTGGAGGCTTTCTTTAATATAAAACTCATTCTACTATTTTTACTATTTAATTTCTATTTAATCCTATTAGATTACTCTTTCTAATTAAAGCATCTATCCATTCTGTACCACTCTCAGGTACTTTGAGCATGATACATACATTCTCTTTCAAAGATAATTCTCTATTAATAATAATAGTATCATCTTCTTCTTTTCTGTTGATTTCTTCTGTATTATATATACAGATGTCTTCAGATAGCAACAACCTAGTTCTATCTGTTGGTAAAAAATTAAAATCTATACTCTGTTTTACTAAATACTCCCTAGTAATTTTATAAATTTTATAGTTACTCATATTGTGTAACCACTTACCATTAGTTTGTTTTTCAGTCTTATAAGGGACTAGAGCATATATTGGCTCTTCATCAGTCTTTAATATTGCTGAGTTAAAAACACTTATTGTGTCTTTACCCATTCTTGCACTAGCTAATACGTTTTTAGAATCTATATTTATTGATTCTTTGATTATTCTATTAGCATCTTGGTACGTTAATTCTACTAAATTCATACATTGATATTTATTGTTCTATTAATTCAGAATATTGCAAAGCAGATACAAATGACAATATTTCTGTTCCTGTATCCCTACCTTTAATTATGTGACCATATATTAGAGGTATTTTTTTACCTGTCTTCTTGTGAAACAAGGGTAAACCACCATATTCTTTCTCATACTCCTTATTCTCTACTGGCTTCTCATTTATGTATCTACTAGGGCTGTTTAATACAATTACTGTATCACATACCATAAATACTTGTCTACCAAAATACAAGTCTGTATATTGTGGAAATAATAATAAACCTTTCTTATTTAATCTCTCTTCTTTTAGCATTGAGTCATTTAATTGACTTATAATAATAGAAGTTAAATTTTTATATTTTAGTTTAAGCTTATTTAAAACAATGCATAGTTGTGATATTTTTTCATTATCTTCTCTACCATCTACTAATAGAGTATGATCTACCCCTACTAATATTTCTTTACCTGGTCTATCTGCACAGAATCTATTTATTTTTTTAAATATTTCTTCTGGTGTGCCTCCCTCCTCATCAAACCAGATAGGTAGATCTGCTATATCTGCAAATAACTCATCTTCTAGCTCTATATCAGAACTATAAATTTCTTTAACACTCATTCTTAGCTTAGTGCTTACGTTCCTAGCTATTAAGCTTTTAGTTGGCATCTCTAATGAAAATACTAATACTTCTAGATTTTCATTTAACTTAGGTGCATTTAGCAATATATTCATTGCTAAAGTTGTTTTACCTACACCACTATGAGCTGCTATACTATTAACAGTATTTTTAGGAATACCATTAAACAAAGCTTTATTAATATTATTGTATGGTGTTAATATACCAGGATTATAACCACTCTTTATTTTCTCATGATGAGTTTTAAATAGTTCTATACCTTCATTTATACTTATCATATTTCTATATTTTCTATTATTTTATAATCTCCACCCACTAAGATCTACGTCATTTACTACAATCTCATCATGCATAGTAGCTGAAGCATATGCTTCTCTATGTTGTAATATTATGTTTTCTAGTCTGGATATATAATTCTTCTTATCTTCCTTATAAAAGAAGTAAAGTAATTCACCACAATATATTGGTCCCTTATCATCTACCCAAGATCTAGCTGCTTGTACTATCTCATCATCAGTAATATCTGCAACTGTTGATTTCTTGTCTACAAATGTATTATATCTAATTAGTAAAGCATTTTCACTAGAAACCTTGTCTCTAGGGAATATTTCCATTAATTCATTTATGAGCTTCTTATTCTTGTCATCATTGTTTTTTAAATTTAAACTACCTTTAATTATAATACTGTTGAAGGTTAATTCTGTCCCT
>Ga0105045_10001548_pt1 | contig 18907 bp, 12 predicted proteins | sample MAT02_FD_78089 | JGI IMG/M metagenome (GOLD analysis project Ga0105045, IMG submission 78089) | Freshwater microbial communities from Lake Fryxell liftoff mats and glacier meltwater in Antarctica - MAT-02 (megahit assembly) | ecosystem: Environmental > Aquatic > Freshwater > Ice > Liftoff... | reverse complement strand
GCGCGTTGCAGCGAAGGTTCATCATCAAGCACTCGCGCGATACGAATCGTCGAAGAAAGGTGAGTGGTGTCGAGATGGTAGCCTCCGTTGGTAACCAACCAAGCTCGCTTTTGCAGCATCTCGCCAAGCGTTTCACCAGGGGCCGCAGGAGCTTCGTTTCTCGCAATGTCGCCTCGGACGGCTTCGCATAGCTCATCGTAGAAGTGGTCGAGTAACGTTCTCGCCGCAGCTTGACGATCACGCTTGCCACGATTGGTGATTCCCTGTTCATAAGCAGTAATGCTATTGCATGTGCCGTTACGATCAAGAAGAAGCTGGAAGCCCCGCCCAACATCAACGCCTTCGTGCAATAGAACTTGAATCAGCTCGTCACTGTTTTCTTCATTCGCTTCGATTTCATTGATCAACTTGGCCGCATGAGCAAAATCTCCCGTCGGCCGAAGGTACATCCAACCATCACGAACTCGCCCCATCGAGATCATCAGTTCGCCAACTTCACGACAAGCATCTAGCAAGCCAGATTCGATCTGGCGCTCGACGTCCTCGGCTAGGCGTGGTTCGTCTTCAGGCGTTATCAATGGCAAGCCTAACCGGTAACGAACTTGCATCTTCAACGCTTCGAATAGCTCAAGCGGGCGACGCTGGTCCCGAAAAAACTCCACCGCCTGCTCTACCGGAACGCTGGTACCGTGCTGTGTCTGTTGGAGTTTGTCAAAAATTTCAAGTTGGGTATCGGTCGACATATGCAGAAAACTTCGTGGGGGAGCAACTTTGATTTGCGATGGCCGAGCATCGCTGCTTGACCATTAGCTCTCGGGCGAGGCGATTTCAATGTGTCAGTGTATCTGCAAATTGGCCAATGGGGAGATCATCGCGAATCACTGTGATACAAGCGACTTAACCAGCGGCGCGATATCTTTTTCATAGGAGAAGCCGATATCATCACCTGCATCGGTAAACGTTCGAACGAGTTTACCTTCCGCATCATAAATGAGTACGGCTGGAATCGAGACAATCTTTAGCTCGCCATATGCTTCTTCGTTAGGCGTCAAGCAAAGATAGTTCGGGAACGTTGCGCCGGTCGATTGAAGAAAACCTTCCACGCGGGTTCGATAAACTTCCGCCGGTTTACTCTTACGTCCGTCGTAATCAACGTTCACGGAAAGGCAGGTAACTTTTCCCATTAATTCTTCATTCAAGCGAACCAATCCGGGAAACTCTTTTAGGCACGGTTCGCACGCCAACGACCAGAAATCAACGACGCACACTTCCCTGGAATTGGCGACGGCGGTTCGAATTTCTTCAAGCGTTGCGGCGGTTAGCTTGACGACTGCAGCGTTTTTGTCAGAAAGGGTCACGACATCGTCAAGTACCGGACGCTTCACAGTCACCGGTTCATTTGAGGGCGTGACAGGCGGCAGCGCAAAAACGCCCTTGTTTTCCGGCAGGTCACTGGATACCGGAGGCGCCGCGTTCTCAGTCGAGACGCCTTTGGGTACCTCGATCGTGCCCGATGGTGGCGGCGCAGATGCATCCGACGGAGCACTGTCAAAGGCGTTAGCCGTCGGCGAACCTACGTCAACTACCGAGGCTTCCTCTTTGACTGTCGACTTCTCGCATCCGCTCAATGCCGTAACGAAGAGCGTGAGATAAATATATTTTTTCACCATCGAAACGTAACTCCAATATCCAATGTCTAGGGATGGCGCAGTGCTGAGGCAAAACGCTTCACCCACTCCTCTCGGTTGGGCTATGATGGGGCAAGTTTAACAGAAATTCGCTTTTGGTGACTGTTCATCGTGAGTGTTGACCAATCCACGACCGCACTTGTTCATGCCGCCAAGGCGGGCGACAACGAGCTTCTCGGGCGACTGCTAGAGAACTACCGAGGCTACCTGTTTATGCTCTCGCATCGCTATTTGTCGGATAAATTGAAACGCCGGATCGATCCCGCAGACTTGGTTCAGGTAACGTTTTTGGAAGCGAAACGCGATTGGGAACAATTTCGCGGCGACACGCCCGGCGAATGTGCAGCGTGGCTTCGTAACATCCTGAAAAACAATGTTGCGACGGCAGTCGCCCGGCACATTACGACTCAAAAGCGCTCGCTAAGTCGCGAAGTCAGTTTTGCAGCAGCACATAGTGACGATTCAGCGGCACAATGGATCGGCCAGCTTCCTGGGAGCACGACCAGCCCAAGCCGCAAAGCAATTCGAGCGGAATCGGTCAAGCAACTATTTGATGCCCTGCATGGAATTCCGGAAACGCAAGCCGAGGCGATCCGATTGCGTTACTTGGAGGGCCTAACACTTGCTGAGATCGTTGATCGGCTCGGAAAAAGCGAAACTGCAGTGGCAGGCTTACTCAAACGCGGATTACAAAAACTTCGCGAGTCGATCCGAATTGAGCCGCCTGAAGATTGAAGATTTTTCGCGCCCGCAATGGTTTTTACTTCGGCCTCATGATTTGCCGTTTGTCGTCTTGCTGCGAACTAGGTGAATACGATTACTGAGATCGACGATCCTTTAGATGAAGCGTTTGCTGCCTACCTTCGTGCCTGTGACGAAGGTCATGGTGAGGACCGAGAAACGTTTATCCAGCGATATCCCTCGATGGCCGATCGACTTCGGGAGCTGATGGCGCTCGCCGATTCGCTCGGGTCATTTGTAAGCTTCGATAGCGAATCTTCTAAGTCCTCGGTCATCCAAGCCGGCGATCCTTTGGCGAAGATACCCGGCGATGCGGAGACACTCAACTTCGATGCCGTGTCAGGCGAGATTGGCGATCGCAACGTCACCTTGCCGCTGGCAAATCGCGAACCGGGTGACATGGGACCGACGCTGCCGTTTGAGCTTGGCGACTACACGCTGCAAAAGGCCATCGGCCGAGGCGGCATGGGCGTGGTCTACTTGGCCGTCCAAAAGAATCTTGATCGCAAAGTTGCGGTGAAAATGATTCGCTCAGGAGCACTGGCAAGTGAAGCCGAAGTAACTCGGTTCTACACCGAAGCAAAAGCGGCGGCGGCGCTGGAGCATCGAAACATCGTATCGATTTTCCAGTTTGGTCATCTTGCAGGCCATCATTACTTCTCGATGAAGCTTGTGCCGGGAACCGACCTGTCCAAGAAGATCCATGAGGCACCGTTGTCACCTCAGGAAGCAGCTCGTTACGTGCGAGATGTCGCGAGGGCGATTCAGCATGCGCACCAGCGCGGCGTTCTTCATCGCGATTTGAAGCCTGCTAATGTTTTGATCGATTTGAATGACGAAGTACGAGTTACCGATTTCGGGCTTGCAAAGCATCTCGGTGCCGACAGTAGCGTAACAGGAAGCGGTGCCGCGATCGGAACGCCAAGCTACATGGCGCCTGAGCAAGCCAGCGGTAATAGCGACCGAGCATGTGTTCGCAGCGATGTCTATTCGCTCGGAGCAATTCTATTCGCCGCAATCGCCGGTCGTCCTCCTTTTCAAAACGAAAGTACCGTTCAAACACTGCTTCAAGTGGTGCATGAAACACCCCCTTCGCTTCGAACGATGTGCGCTGTTGTACCGGACGATATCGAAACGATCGTTTGTAAATGCTTGGAGAAATTGCCTTCCAAAAGATATCCATCGGCGAAAGATCTTGCGGATGATCTGGATGCGTTTCTAGAAGGGAATCCGATTCAGGCCCGCCCACATTCGATTCCATTTCGCGTCTTGAATTGGTTCCAGCGAGTGCCCTTGGTTGCCGCACTGACGGGTCGGCGATTGATCGATTCCACCGATAGTCATCGGCGGTTTCAAACGGCCATGCTCGCCTGTGCGATGCTAACGCCACTGTTAATCGCAGGGATCTTTTCGGCCGTGGAAGCCAATCGCAAACGTATGCCGATGAATGTCGAACTCGCAGGAGGCCTCGAAGGTGGCATTTACGACGATTTATCAAAAGCACTCGGCGAACGTATCGCAGCGAATACAGGCGCTGCGGTTTCGATCGTCGCCTCCGGTGGATCGATTGACAATCATCGCAGATTGATGAATGGCGAAGTCGATCTCGCGCCAATGCAAGCCAGCGCGATGACGAGTTCAGACACATGCATTGTTGCGCCTTTGTTTTATGAAGCGGTACACGTGCTTGTGCGGTCCAATGCGGAGATCCAACGATCTGAACAGATTGAGGGTCATCGTGTCGCCGTGGGGCTCGACGGCAGCGGATCGCGATTGGTGGCTGAAATGGTTTTGGAATCACTTGGATTCGAACCAACAACTACGCAGAGAATTTCGATCGCTTGGCCGGACCTATCAGCGCAGGACGATCGCGATTTAATCGCCTTGCCAGATGTTGCCATCGTATGCATCGGCAAAGGCAGTCAGCTCGGAATGAGGATGCTCCGCGACGGCAGGTGGCGGTTGTTGCCGCTTTCCACGGCGATCGATATCTCTCTGGAACATCCGTCGCTCAAGCCAATGACCATCAACGCTTCGGACTACCCCAACTCAAATATCCCTGCAACCGGAATCTCGACCGTGGGCATGACTGCGTTTCTAGTCGCCAAACCCAAAACCTCCGACGCGCTGGTTACTGCGTCGCTGGATGCGTTGTATAGTTCGCCGCCGATCGCGAGAGGACTCATCCCCCGTCGGTTAGTGAACGAATGGCAGGGGCTTGCATTTCATCCGGCTGCACGCAGGTTCTTTGATGAGAGTAAGAAATGATCGTGAGCGGATGGACGAGCGTTGCAGGCCGAAACCAGCGGGACCTGGCATTTTCGCCATCGAATTGTTAACCAGCCACTCCCCTATCTGCTCTGTCTCAAAGAGACGAAGACAGCACCTTCACTACCATTTAGAACCTATCCGAAAACCGGAGGAAACCGCGGCTAACGCCATGCGGCTAACGCTTTTCGGATAGGTTCTTAGCAGTTCCGCAGGCTCTTTCGGAGATAGATTCGTGGTCCGGTGAGGGCGCGAGCGGAAATTTTTTCTTGGTTATGCGAAACGGAGCCAATAGCGGGTTTTCGCTTCTTCGTCGGGTTATCTGGCACGAATCGTCGCCCAAAGCCTGAACTGCCTTCGCGTTCGCCCCTGGTCACGCTAAACTGGTGGGCTTGCGATTTGGCAACCGCCATTGAAATCGCTTGATCTGACGAACAACGACGAGGATTGTGATTTTGAATAGGCCAGCGACCGCTGACATGGGGCATGTGGGAAGTCTGATCGCCGAGGCCGTTGAGGCCTTGATCAGCGAACACGATCGTGCCTTGGATAAGCGGGCATCGCAGATTCGCATCAAGGCACCAACCCTTGACCGCGATGGCGAATCCCTGTGTTTCGTCTTCAGGACAAAAGACGGCAGAGACGGCGCCTCCAAGTTCCAGATCGTCATTCGAGCTGACGTTGATCAATCGTCGCAAAGTCGCAAACGAGGTGCTGGGCTTTCGCTCGGCGCTCACCCGGTTTGTGACTGCGCTGCGTTTAAAGCTCATTCGCAATGCGAACATACGCTCGCAGCCGCCTGGTGGCTTCAGGAGCAGTTAGGCAAGCGTAGCCCGAGTGAAGTCGAAGATTTTTTTGCTGAGTTAACGGTCGATGCGACATCGCTCGGAAAGACGTTGGTAGATAATCTTCTGAAGATGACCGGCGACAATGATCGCGAACAGGCCTCCGATGTCATTTCGCGAATTCAGTGGCGAATTAGGCTCAACTCGAATCGCTACTATCAACTGCTATCGGTGGTTCCTTATGAACAACGCCCGCGTAAAGGTGGTTCCGGATGGACCAAAGGCAAAGAGCTTCGCGAATACGAATTGGAATCGCGCACCGACCTGTTTCATTCTGCAATTGACGCCAAAGTGATGTCACTTGTTTCGATGAGTGGAGCCACCTACGGGAAAACAGATTTCGCATCGTATGAAGCATTGCGTCAATTGGTCGGGCATCCGAACGTTTCCTGGGACGACGGAGAAGCTACTCCGATCGAGGTCATGCGTGGCGAGTTAACGTTGGTGCTTGAAAACGTAGATGGGTCGGGCTCTGCTACTGAGACCGACGAGGGAGTTGAAGAGACAAACCCTTGGGACAAGCTGTCGTCGGTTAGCCGATTGTTGCAGAAAAAGTATCGACCTCGACTTTACGTTCCAGGCATTGATTGCCAACTAAAAGGAGACGACATCGAGATTCAAATCGGGTACTCCAGCCCGCTTCATGCGATGTTGATCTTTGCTGCCGAGAAACAACGAAAGCTACTGGTTTGTGACCTTCGCGATCTCCGTTCTGCGTCGATGCTGGAGTATCTGCTGCGAGAGAACCTCGACGACGTGTTGCTGGACGGGAACTCAGCCGCGAAGCTTGCAGCCGCGTGTGGGAAGCTAGATCCTTTCATCAGTGTCCGCTTGCCTGATGAACTTTCGGGTCCGATTGAATTCGCCAAGCCAACCATCGTCATTGAGCTTCGCCCACGCGCTGCGGCGGGCCTTAACATTTCGATTCGTGTCGATGAGCCCCGTTTTCCCATAAGTCAGATTCCCGGTTCAGGTCCGAAGATCGTTCGATGCTTGTCTGACGATGGCCCGATCAGGCTGGAAAGGGACCTTACTTGGGAAACGTCTCAAGCTTCCGCAATTGTCTCGCGATACGACCTAATTGGTTTACAAACCGATGGACCTGTTTCTTGGGTAGCGTCTTCCGACGAGGCTGCTCTCGATTTGCTCGGCCGACTTTACGAACCGGTCGAAGGCGCTCCACCAATCCTTTGGCCCGAAGGTCAAACGATGAAGGTTCGAGGCGAAATCACGCCGTCTTCGCTGAGAGTCAAGCTTGACGATCGCAGGGACTGGTTTGGTCTTACCGGCTTTGTCGAATTGGATGGAAAGCAGGTGATGCTTTCGGACCTGTTGGTCGCCGTTCGAGAGAATCGTAATCTTATTCGCGTCGGCGATCGTGAATTCGCTCAGATTAGCGAAGCTTTCCGGCGTCGTCTTCAGCAACTCGATGACGCAGTGGTTTCCGAGCGTGGCACCCTCCGTGTTGCGGATGCCGCAGCCTCGTTAGTCAGCGATCTACTCGGCGATGACGTATGCTTGGAAGCGAGCGCGCGTTGGAATCAAGCACTCACAAGGCTTGACGCGATTCGCGATTGGAAACCCGAAACTCCGAAAGAACTGCAAGCCACGCTTCGCCAATATCAAGAAGAAGGCTACCAGTGGCTCGCACGACTGAGTCGATGGGGCGTCGGCGGCATTCTTGCTGATGACATGGGTCTCGGCAAAACCGTGCAGGCTCTTGGCGTGTTGATCGATCGCGGCCCCGATGGACCTGCGCTTGTCGTGGCCCCAACCAGCGTCGGGGACAATTGGATGCGCGAGACCGTGCGATTCGCGCCACCGCTGCGGGCAAGACTTTACCGCGAGCACGATCGCCAGCATTTGCTTGATTCGGCCGAACCCAATGATTTGATCATCGTTAGCTACCAACTGCTTCAACGAGATGCCGCTCGTTTTGCCGCTCGTGAGTGGAACACATTGGTTCTCGACGAAGCACAGTTCATTAAGAATGCGCAAACGAAAACGGCCCAAGCGATCCGTAGCATTGACGCAAATTGGCGATTGGGGCTCTCCGGTACACCGCTGGAAAATCACTTGGGTGAGTTGTGGAGTTTGTTTCGAACGCTCAGCCCTGGCTTGCTCGGATCGTGGGAACGATTTCGCTCGCGCTTTGCGGAGCCGATCGAGCGACACAAAGACGACGATCGACGTGAGTCGCTTGCCAAGTTGGTGCGTCCATTTATTCTGCGACGAACAAAGTCAAACGTGTTGACGGAGTTGCCTCCTCGTACCGAAGTGACGCTGTTTGCTGAAATGGGAACTGCCGAACGTAAGCGATATGAAGACTGCCGCGTTGCCGCAATCGCAGAACTCAGCGGCGAACCAATGGGTGAACGTGGGGGCGGTGATCAACGTATGAGAACACTTGCCTGGCTAACCAAACTGAGACAACTAGCCTGTCATCCTCGCATGATTGATAAGAGTTGGAAGCAAAGCTCTGCGAAGTTGAATCTGTTCATGGAGACGGTTGACGAACTCCGAGATGGCGAACACCGGGCGTTGGTGTTTAGCCAATTCGTAAAGCACCTCGATGTCGTTCGAGAAGCGTTGGATGCACGAGGCATCACCTATCAATATCTCGATGGCTCAACTCCTGCGCCGGAAAGACAACGCCGCGTCGATGCGTTCCAAAACGGCGAGGGTGACCTGTTCCTTATATCGCTTAAAGCCGGCGGTACTGGCTTGAATTTGACCGCAGCGAACTATGTGATCCACCTGGATCCATGGTGGAATCCTGCAGTAGAAGACCAAGCGACGGACCGGGCCCACCGAATCGGGCAAGAGCGTGCGGTGACGGTCTATCGTCTCGTCGCTAAGGACACGATTGAAGAACAGATTCTTGAACTGCACGCCAACAAACGAGAGCTGGTCGCGAGTGTGCTTAGCGGCACCGATCAAGCCGGGCGTCTGAGCACGAACGAAATGATCGAGCTGATTCGGGCCGGTACCTAGCTCCGTCGCGTCTCTTCCCGGGGTTTTTTCCAGGCTTGGACCAGACGTGTCACTGCCATCGCCAATAGTACTGGTACCCAGACTCAACGCGGCCTACCGACAAACCAAACCCGCTTCCAAAAAAGCGGCGGATTAAATGTGGAAAGTCGATTGTGATGGGAAAGTCAGATCGGTACTATATTATTGTCCACTGGTTCGAGGTTTCGATGGGCGAAGCCTAGAACAGCTCGGAAATCCACGCCACAAGTTATGCAGGGAGACTAGGGAATGGCCAAGAAAAAGATGGTTGCGACCGAAGCAGCGGCTAAGGGAGTAAAGCTTGATCCAGGAATGAAGAGGATTCTCGAACTGGAGCCAGGCCTAAAAACCACACTCCAGCAAATTGAAAAAACGTTTGGCGACGGGGCGATCATGCCGCTGGGAGCATCCCAAAAGCTCACGATCGACGGAATTTCGACCGGAAGCCTCAGCCTCGACATGGCACTGGGCGGATTCGGAATTCCTCGCGGTCGAATCATTGAGATCTTCGGACCAGAATCGAGCGGCAAGACGACCCTGGCTTTGCATTGCTGCGCGGAAGCTCAGAAGACCGGTGGAATCGCAGCGATCATCGATGCCGAGCATGCGTTCGATCCAAGCTGGGCAAAGAAGTTAGGTGTCGAGTTGGACACGCTTCTGGTAAGCCAGCCGAGCCACGGCGAAGAGGCGATGCAGATTTGCGAAATGTTGGTTAAGAGCAATGCCATTGACGTCATCGTTATTGACTCGGTTGCCGCTCTGGTTCCGCGTGCGGAATTGGAAGGTGAGATGGGCGACAGCCACGTCGGCTTGCAAGCTCGTTTGATGAGCCAAGCGATGCGAAAACTGACCGGCGCGATCGCCAAGAGTAAGTGCTCGGTAATCTTCATCAATCAGATTCGTGAAAAGATCGGTGTCATGTTCGGAAGTCCCGAAACGACACCCGGCGGCCGCGCTTTGAAGTTCTATTGCTCGTGTCGAATCGATGTACGCCGTATTGGTGCACTCAAGGATGGCGAAGAGCAAGTCGGACAGCGAGTTCGTACCAAGATCGTCAAGAACAAAGTGGCGCCTCCGTTCCGTATCGCCGAGTTCGATATGATGCATACCAACGGCATCAGCTACGAGGGCGATTTGCTGGACCTCGGAACGATTCACAAGATCGTCACGCGAAGCGGCGCTTGGTTCAAATATGGCGAAACTTACCTTGGTCAAGGCAAGGAGAAGGCGCGTAACTTCTTGATCGAGAATCCGGATGTAGCGGAAGTGATCAAGCAAGGTGTCCTCGCCACCGGCGGATACGCAGCACCGATCTCCGAAGCCGATGAATCCGCGACCGTAGACGAGACCGATGACGAAGAATCGCTGTCCAACAGCTAACTCGCGTTAGATTCACTGAACCTATTGACCCACTTGTCGCGATCGTCAAACAGGAAGTAGCTGATTGGATGGCGGGTCAGCAAGCGGATCACGGGTTTGATCACGTGTCGAGAGTTTTAACTTCTGCCAGAGCGATTCAGGCAGAGGTGGGTGGAAATCATTTGGTCGTTGGACTCGCTACGATGCTTCACGACGTCGGCGATGCCAAGTTTCATGCCGATGTCAAGTTTCATGCCGATGTCGAGCGTTCATCGAATAATCTCTAGAAGAAAGCGGAGACAAAGAGCGCTAAACGAGAACGAAGTAGACTACGCGAACTCACCTTCTTTTGCTCCTCATCATTTTACCTTGACAAAGGGCCCTCTTATGAAGATCCAAGTAACGCTAAGCGTCGTTTTGGTTTCGCTTGTCGCTTGTACAACCGGTTTTGCGCAGGATCAGGCGACCGCGAAATCAAAAAAGACGAATCCTGCGAAGAAGACCGCAGTAAGTTCGTGGTTTCGATCAATTACCGCTACGTGTCACAAGCATACGACGCTGGCATCAAACCTCCCGTTCAAGCACCTCTGCACGACGCTGCTCGCGCCTTGCAGTTTGTCAGAAGCAAAGCCTCAGAATGGAACCTTGATAAAACTCGCATCGGAGCATCCGGTGGTTCGGCGGGCGCATGCTCGAGTCTTTGGCTTACATTTCATGATGACATGGCGAATCCCACAAGTCAGGATCTTATCTCGCGAGAGTCGACTCGGTTGATGTGCGCTGCCGTCACTGGTGCACAGACCACTCTCGACCAAAAGCAAATGAAGGAATGGACACCGAACAGTCGCTACGGAAGTCATGCGTTCGGAATCTTTAGCGAAAACGAGAAGTACACTCAAAATTTTGAGGCATTCTTGAAGAAACGAGAAGAGATTGCTTCATGGATTGCGGAGTACTTGATCGACATGTTGACAAAAAGTTGATTGGGTTTGTTGAAACCTGCCCGTCGAAGCTTCTTCTAATCGAGGGTTGCTTGTTCACCGGTCAGCAGGATTTCGACGATCTCTGCTGGATTGGTTGCGGTGCGCAGTCGCTGCGGAATGAAATCGCTTTCGTCCATGATCGTCGCGATCACGGCTTGAAGTCGTTGGTGCGTTCTGGGTTGCCCAGCGGGCGTTAGCAAAACGATCAGCAGGTCGGCTTTGTCTTGAGTGTTGCGATAGCCAATGCCGTTCGTCGAACGAAGCACCATGATCACTGGCTTGCTCAATCCCGCGATTCTCGCGTGGGGCATGCCAAAATGATTTCCAAGGTAAGTTTCGACCACTCGCTCGCGCTCCTCGATGCCTCGCACAATGACTTCCTTCGCCACGGGAAGAGCGTTATCTGGCATCCGCGAGATCGCCTCGCGGATCGCATCGACCGTATTGCCTGCCTGGATATCCAAATGCACTCTGGATTCTGTCAAAGCGTCAGCAAGATTGATTTGCTCCTCATCTTCGAATTCGTCTCGGATGGTTCCGATAATCTCTTCAATCGCATCTTCCAGAGTCAGAAATCCGGTCCAAGTACCGGAGCTGTCATTGACCAAGGCGGCATGGATTCTGCGTCGCTGCATGTCTGCGAGCAACGATTCAAGCATGACATTTTCAGTCGTAACAATAAACGGTCGGCTGATCTTCCGCAGATCAATATCATCCAGGTCGGACATAAACGCGTCCTTCAAATGGACGAGGCCGACGGGGTACTCTGAATCGTCAACAATTAACGGATAGCGGGTGAATCGGTATCGCCGAATTGTCTTCGAGTTCTCTATCCATGTTTTTCTCGCATCGAGCGTCCGGACCTGAGCCCGAGGTCTCATCGCATCTTTGACTCGAAGTTCGCCGAGATCGAATACATTTTCTAAAAAAAGCAATCGACGAAATGTCATCATGCCTTCAGCCTGGCCTTTGTTAAGCAAGATGCGCAACTCTTCTTCGCTGTGAAGAGCGCCATGAGACAGCATGGGCACGCCGAACAAACGAAGCAGCAAATTCGCCGACGCAGTTAGAATTCGAAGCGGAATGTAAAAGAGAATAAAGAAGAACTTTAGCGGCGGTGCGGTTAATAGCGATGCCTTCTCGGTCAATCGAATCGCGATTGTCTTTGGTACCAGCTCGCCAACCAAGATATGCAGATAGCTGACTAACGCATAACTGATCGTGAAAGAGATTCCATGAGTAGTAAGCCATGCTGTGGGTGTTTTTTCGGAAATCAAACCGGTCCATTGGACCATCGGTTCAACAAGTCGCACGATGGCTGGTTCGGCGACAAAACCAAGGCCGATCGATGCAAAGGTGATCCCCAGCTGACATACCGAGAGATAATCGTCTAGCCCATCCTGGACGTCCTTAACCGCTGCAGCTCCGTGTACTTTTGCATCCACCAGCTCTTCGATCCGCGAGGGCCGCATTTTGACGGCTGCAAATTCGGCAAGAACAAAAAACGCATTTAGCAACAACAGGGCGATGGCAATCGCGAGAAAAATAAAGGTCATCGATTCTTAACGAGTGTGTTTTCGAAGCCGCAACCACACAGCAAGCTGGGTGTCCATCTTATCAAAGCGAGAACGCGAACAATCATTGCTTCGGCTCGATTGGCGTTATTTTGACGCTACCTGGCTCTTGAATTGTTCGCAGCCAGCCACTGCTTGCTCCCGAGGCAAAATCGCTTTTTCCCACAACCGAGGCTTTGATAACGATTGGCAACGTAGCTACCATCTCCGTTTGGAGAAAGTCAGGAATCGAAACATCGCATTCCCAGCGACCACTTTGGATGTCCTTTTCGATCCTGCCAAGTATGGTGTCGTTCGCAGACTGATAGCCATTGGCTGACGCGTCTTTTGAAATCGACGGCGTTCCCAATCGTCGATGGACTTCGACGACAAGCTTTCCCGGCAGTGATGATTCACCCTTGATAAAAATCGGCCTACCTACAATCGCATCACTCACGTCATCGACCTTGATTTCCAATTCTCGCTTTAATCGCAATGTTGGGTCGCCAAGCAAGTTATAAAGTTGCATATGTTCACGACGCTCATCGTCGATTCGAGCCCCGCCCCCCAGCAACGATGCAATGCCATCGACCATCATTCTTCGCGATGCGAGTTCAGTGTCGTCAACGGAAGCTTTCGACATTTCAATCAATGTCTCGCGCCAGGCATCGCCAAGCCGGTCGGACCTACCGTAGTAAACGGCATGAATCAATCCCATCGCTGCCGATGCATTGCCGTAAGGCATGGTGACGCGTGAGCCAGCAAGAACCGCGATTGGGCCTCCATCGGATAACAGCATGCGCTCGGAAAGACAGTCTTCATTTAAGTCAAACGCCCCCGTGTAACAAGCGAGCATCAGAGCGATTGTGGACGATGAAGGTAGACGCTTCAACCGAGGCACATCATCCATCGCGAGAACAGGTCGACCGAACTGCGATAACGGCACACGGTCAAGTTCGTTGACCCAACCGTGGCCAGCGTAAACCCAAAACCTCGCTCCGTCTTCATAGTTGCTCAGCACGGTCGGTGTGAAGTTGTCGATGCCCGGATGAAAATCACTGCTCGGGCTCGCGTGTGTGATACGAGTTTGAACAAATTTCGGAAGGCTGCCGGTAATGATTCCACCAGCAACCATTTCAATCGCGCCGTCGATCATCGGCCCAAAGCCGCCGATGCCTGCGACAAGATCAACTCGCGATCGCCACGGTCCAAAATCCGTACTGTCTTCATACGCGAAGATGCGATTGATCATCGCAGTCAACTGCTCTGGATCCTTAACGGGTAGACGGCCCACGGCAGCTCGCACGAATTCATTCCCATCGAAAATGCCATAAGAGGCGTCTCCAGGGATTTGTGGTGCCTGCTGATAAGCTGCGGTCACATCCGCGTCCCGATAAACAGTGGGCACATACTGGTTCGAGTCGGTCGCCTCTCCATGAGGCGTCAACTGGCTGTCACCGACCAATACGACGTAGCGACATCGAGGGAAATCCGTTTTCGCCAATGACTTTCTCAACTCGTCGGCCGTGGTTTCGGACTCAATCACTTCTACACCAAGGCCTTCGCGTTGTCGACGTTGTACCCAAGGCTCTAACGCCTCGCGAAACATTGATGGACATACCGCGACGACAAGTACTTGCTCGAGATCAATTGACGCAGCCTCTCTTTCAGGTTCTTGCGCCGTCTGAAGCTTAAATTTTTCCTTGAGCTCGCGAGATTCGTGATCGAGGTTAGCATGTTCAACTGAGTTGGAATCATTCGCTGGCGGTTGCTCGGCGGCTCGATCTTGCACTCGCTCGACGGCCGTATTCGGAGCAGGTACACATCCAGCGCAACTTATCAAAACAATGGCTACAAAAAACACCAATCGCGAGCGTGATGTTCCAAATTCGAGAGTCTTCGACATATTCGTTGCTGTTTGCGAACTCACGGCTTACTCATAGGGTTGTTCTGCGAACGCAATTTGATCAATCAAGACACGGCCTCAGGACTGTTGTAGCCTCGATAAACGAAGGAAGCCAATAGCTTCTTGATTCGCCGAGTTTGCTGTCATTGACGCGGCAATCTCGCCCAGGACGCTCGTAAATTTAAACCCGTGCCCCGATAAGCCAGCTACAACCACTACCTGAGGATGGTTCGGAAGTGAATCGACAATGAAGTGTTCATCAGGTGTCATCGTGTAATAGCAGCCCACCGTTCGCGTCATCCGGTGACTCACCTGGGGGAGATAGGCTTGCAAAAACGATTCGACCGACTGTTGATCAACCGCATCAACAAAATGCTTTCCATCAATTTCATCGAGCACCGCTTCGCCGCCGCTGTGTTGAGCCAGCTTCAAGCCATGAGAGTCTCGCTCGGGGAATCCATAGAAATAGCCCATCGGAGTTTCATAGAAAAAGCATGGGAAGCCGTTGGTCTCCAAATAGTCCGATGAATCGGTTTCGTACCAGTAAAGATGTTTCCGAAGAACGGTCAGCGAAGTACCGTACTGCTTCAGCACTCGCCCAGCCCAGGGGCCTGCCGCGACAACAAGGTGGCCGGCATGGTATTCAGTATCCCGCGTTCGCACGACGACGCCACTGCCGCTTGGTTGCCAATCGATCACCGACTGATTCATCGTCATCGTCGCGCCGAGCTGTTGAGCGAGCTTCAAATGAGCGTCAACGCACGCTTCGACAAGCAAGTAGCCAGCATCTTTTTCGATAATGACGCGCCACGAGTCGTTGCCTCGAATCGATGGATATCGCCGAATTGCGTCTCGCATCGTCATCTCTTCAATCGGCAACTCGAACCGCGCGGCGCTATTTCGTATGCCCGGAATGATCGTTCCGTTCTCAGGACCGATCTCAATCAATCCGGTAAGATGAAGAAGTCGTCTTCCCACCTGCTGTTCTAGATCGTGCCATAGTTCGTAGGCACGGCACAACAACGGGACATAGCTTTCATGTTCGAAGTAGGCCTTTCGAATGATCCGTGTTTCGCCGTGCGAACTGCCTCGCTGATGCGGGGGAGAAAACTGGTCCAGACCAAGAACTTTGTGGCCAGCGAGCGCTAGATGATAAGCCGCAGCGCTGCCAACTCCGCCGAGTCCAAGAACGATTGCATCGTAAGATCGGTTCCCCATGGTCAATTATCGAGAGCTTTCCAAGAAAGCAATTAAGTCAGCAAACTGCTGAAGTGTCAAAGACTGCTCGAGTCCTGCGGGCATGATTGAAACCTCGCTCGGCTCCATGGCTTCGACGTCTTTCAGTGATACAAAGCATCGCTCGGTTGCACCGCAGATCAGCTCCAAGTTCGCGCCCGTTTGTGTTGCAAGCAATCCATTGAGAACCCGGCCGTCGGTTAACAAAAATCGCGTCGATCGATAGCTCTGCTCTAGCCTTGCGCTGGGAAAAATAATCGCCTCGACTAGATCTCGTCGTGTTCGTGATCGTCCGATCTTGCTCAACTCGGGACCTATCTTTCCACCCACATAACCGACCTGATGGCATTGAACACATGCAGCTTTTGAACTGCGGAAAACCTCATGCCCGAGAATCGGATCTCCGTCGGGCAGTTTCTCGATCCACTCAGTAACTGTACGTGACACGTCCTCAGGCGGAGCCGAAAGTATTTCGAAAGTAGAACTCCATTCTTCTCGAGTAACCTTCGACCGATTCGCCAACGCATTCATTAATGCGCTCGTCGATACGGTCTTGGCCGAAGTCAGATGAGAGAAGCTTTCAAGCAGCGCCGCGTCCACTTGGGTGTCATTTACCGCAAGAATCGCAAGCATCAAGGGCTGTAACGTCACAGGCGAATGGGTCCCAAGCTGCTCAATCAGCGTCATTGCGGTCGCGACCGGAAGTTTGACATGCGAAATCGCCTGCAGCGAAGAAGACACTTTCGATTGATCGTCACTCGTCAATCCCGCCACAATCGCTTGAATCACCTCCGCGTCGAGACCCTCCGTTGCCAACGGCAACGCGGACACAAAAACTTGTGGATCGTCCGTCGTTGCCTCCGACCTGTTTGCCCTGGCGATGATCGTGGAAATGAGCGAGCGATCACGTTGCTCGTCCCATTTTACATCGGTAAGTGAAGCCGCAAGCCGCGTAGCCTTTACCGCTTCTGCGTGTGCCATCCAGTCAGCGATTGGTTCAACCCAGCTCTCGGGAAGTGCTTCGCCTCGAACGTTTCCGATCGTCTCAAGCATCAAATCATCTTGCACTTGGGTGAAACTGGAATGCATCGCTAGCCATTGACCAACCTGCGATTGTATTTCTTGTATTTCCCACCACTGTTCAAGCAAGCCAGAAAGCAGTCGTTGCGATACAACGTCGCCTTCTTTCCAAGCCGCGATCAAGCGGTCCATCAAGCCGATAGAAAACTCTGGATGAGCAGCGATGGTCTCCAACGCGAGTCTCGACGTCCTTTGATCGTCGCTTGCGAAGTGATCCAGTATCAACAGTGCATCGTTTTGTTGAATTTTGCCCGTCTGTTCCAAAACCATCATCGCCGCCCAGCAATGTCGCGAACGATCGCTTGTAAGGTAAGGACGCACTTCATTCGCAGCAGATCGTTCGATCATGGCATATAAAATTGCATGATCGAGTGTTCGATCGTTCGAAGGATCGCAAATTGCGTTCATCAAGACAGTCGTTACTGCTTTATCGTTACCTCGCAAACGTCCGAGACACTCGGCGGAAAGTCGCCGAGTCATACTCGAGCCGGACTTGAGCAACTCCAAAAGCGTCGCTTCCGACTCCTGCCATCGATAGAGAGATACTGTATGTAGTGCGGCACGCTGGAGTGATGGGCAAGGACTGTTTAACGATTCAAGCACCAGCTTGCGTATCGCCGGTTTATCAGTTTCATTCACTAGCTTGCTCACCAGTTGCCAAAAACAGGCAAGCCGCTGCACAGGTGAAATCTGCTCGTTGCCAACGGCATCGATCAATTCGACTTGACCGACTCTCGCGGGCACCTCCGAACTTAACTCCGATCGGGTCGGCTTATCTTGTGGACCTAAGCGATAGATCCCGCCAGGTGCGACTTGGCCAGGCGTTCCGCTACTAGGGCAACACAGGTCATACCAGCCACCCGTGTCGAGCACGATCAAACTTCCGTCGAAATCTTCCAAGACATCAACAGGATGAAAATCAACCTTGTTACCAACCAAAATGTCCTGTGACTCGACCGCGAACGTTGAGCCAAGAGGACTCACTCGATGAAGACTTACCTTCTGCAGATTGAATTGGCAGGTTGTTACAAATGCTTCCTCGCTCAAGTCTGTCGACTCGAAGCCCGCTGCGCGAATCATCTGGATTGCGGTTAACTGAGTAAGCGACGCGGGAGCGGCCGGCCCCAACTCTTCGATCGGCTCCATGAGTGGTCCCGTTCGCGGATGCCCGTTAAGAACGTCGTGAGGCTTGCCAAACATGGCTCCATAAACAGCATGTCCGATTCCGTCGCGAACACCACCGCCGGGATGATGCATGAACGTCGAACAAAACAATCGTTCACCGTCAGGCAAAAACGCGATATCAACCGGATTGTCCATCCCGCCCGTCATGAGCACTTCCACTTCGCCCCCGCGTGGATGACGACGAAACATGTGGGCGGCTTTGCTGGTGAAAAGTTTGCCGTCACGAAGCGTGTTCGATTGCTCTGCAAAGGCACCCTTGGTCCAGTAAATCCAGCCATCGCGCCCCATCATCGGACCGTGCAGGTCGTTCGCACAGTGGGTGATCGTGCGGCCATCGTGCCAGGTGCTCTCTGATTCGTAAACGCCGTCGCCATCACGATCGTCAAGCTGCAGAATTCGAGGTGGGGCAGATACGAGCAGGGTGTCCTCATCGATCACAAGTAGCCCTGCGGAGAAGCTCAGTTTCTCTGCGACCATCGTGCGAAGATCAAAACGCCCATCGTGATCGATGTCCGTCAGTCGAACGATCCGGTGGGGCCGCGATTGAAGCTGTTGTTCAACGCTTTCGCGATTCCAGTTCGATTCCAAAACCAAGAGAGTTCGGTCATGATCCCAAGCGGCAGCAACTGGCCATCGGATAAGCGGCTGTGCCGCGATCTGCTCGAGATGCATCGTCGTCGGAACCTGAAACCGAATGGTCTCAACCTCAATTTCCGTCATCGATAACGGCTTGGAAGCGAAATCACTCGCATCTAGCGACGGCACTATCAAACATACGAAGACGAAAACGAGACCATTGATCGGCCGTTGGGCTTCAAGTCGCGAATGCTCTGTCCGATTAAACTTCATCTCATCAATTCCCAGTTTTAGCGATCAAAGGATCCATCGTGATCATCTCACGGATCGTCGCGATAGGATCGTCTTTGGAAGCAATTATCAACCGATATTCTATCCATGTCTAACCACATGTCGACACTCTGGGTGGGGGCTGAGACACACGATAAGGATCGAGCGGGAAATAAGTGTCCGGTACCATTTGCCAGGAACTGGC